>Ga0111539_10003357_pt1 | contig 21131 bp, 21 predicted proteins | sample RhiMethybrSRZTD1_FD_79667 | JGI IMG/M metagenome (GOLD analysis project Ga0111539, IMG submission 79667) | Populus rhizosphere microbial communities from Tennessee, USA - Rhizosphere MetaG P. TD hybrid SRZTD1 (version 2) (version 2) | ecosystem: Host-associated > Plants > Roots > Rhizosphere >...
AACGGCGGCGGTCAGGCGTTCGACGGCAACATGTGGGGCGGCGTGCCGGGTGGCTATCGGCAGACGATCAACGACAACGTCGTGCTGATTCTCATGATCGAGACGCTCGAAGGCCTGAAGAACGTCGACGAGATCGCGAAGGTGCCGGGCGTGACGGCGGTGTTCGCCGCGAGCGGCGATCTCGGCAACTTCTCGGGCTTCCGTCAGGGCTCACCCGACTACGAGCGCGCGATCAACATGGTGCACGATGCGGCCATCAAGGCCAAGGTGCGGCTGTGTGGGCCGTTCGCGTGGCGCGATCGTCCGGACTTCACCTGCTTCCAGGCGGGCAGCGAGACGGCGGCGATTGCGCGCGGTGTGAAAGACGAGCTCGGTGCGCTCGCCAATACGCAGCCGAAGCCGGCGGTGGGTCCGTTTGCCGTGAAGCCGAAGTCGTAGGGTAGTATCTGAGGTTCCAAAGACAGGAGGTTCCGTCATGTCCATGTGTTCCGCCGTTCTGCAGGAATTCGACAACGAGGCCGGCACGACGCGCCGAGTGCTCGAGCGTGTGCCGACTGACAAGCTTTCGTGGAAGCCGCATCCCAAATCGATGTCGCTCGGCGAGCTGGCGTTGCACGTCGCCGCGAGTCCCGGTGTCATCGCCGGCTGGTGCGCGCAGGACGAAACCACCTTCTCCGGCGAGAAACCACCGACGCCGTCGTCGACCGCCGACATCCTGGCGGCGCATGACGCCGGTGTGAAGACGGTCAAGGAAACGCTCGGCAAGCTGGGCGACGAAGGTCTCCAAGCGACCTGGACGGCCAAGGCGGGCGGCAACACGCTGATGTCGATGCCGAAAACGGCGCTCGTCCGCTCGATCGTGATGAATCACTGGATTCACCACCGCGGACAGCTGTCGGTCTACCTGCGGCTGCTCGACGTGGCGGTTCCGTCGATCTACGGCCCCAGCGCCGACGAGAACCCGTTCGCGGCGCGCACCTGATCGATACCGGGAACACGAAGACACGAGGACAACGAAGGCGACACGAAGAAGAGCGATTTTCTTCGTGCGCCTTTGCGTCTTGTGCTCGTAGCGTGGCCCTTGAAGGGCCGCGGGAGATCTCGATGAGACGCACTGCCCTGATCGTCGTCGCGGTGTCGGTCGGGGCATCAGCGCCCATCGCGGCCGAGACGCATCGCTTCGTCCCGCAGCAGTTCTACAACACCTACTCGTTCGCCCACCCGCCCGCGCTTCGCATCAAGCCCGGCGATCGCGTTGTCACCAAGACGATTGACGCGGCGGGTGTCGACTGGAACGGCAAGCAGGTCGGCACCGGACCGAATCCGCAGACCGGACCGTTCTATGTCGAGGGCGCCGAGCCGGGTGATGTGCTGGTCGTCTCGATCGAGAAACTGGAAACGAACCGGGCGATGGCGTATTCGAGCAGCCTGCTCGCGCCCTACACCGTCGATCCGGCAGCAATTGGCGCGCGTGTCGACCGCGACGCGAAGCGCCTGACCTGGACGATCGACAAGGCGCGCGGGGTCGCGCGGCTGGATCAGGCGGACGTGCAGCCGGGAGGCATCGAGCTGCCGCTGCGGCCGATGCTTGGCTGTGTCGGCGTCGCGCCGGCGCGCAAGGAAGCGATTTCGACCGCGGCACCCGGCGCGTTCGGCGGCAACATGGACTACGCGTTCATGGGCGCCGGCGTGAAGCTGATGCTGCCGGTCAACGAGCCGGGCGCGCTGTTGTTTGTCGGCGATGGCCACGCCCGTCAAGGCGAAGGGGAGGTGGCAGGCACCGGCCTCGAAACGTCGCTCGACGTCGAGTTCACGGTCGACCTGATCAAGAAGAAGGCGATCGGGTGGCCGCGACTCGAGCAGGACACCCACATCATGGTCCTCGGCAGCGCGCGTCCGCTGCTCGAGGCCTTCCAGCACGCGACGAGCGAGTTGCAGCGCTGGCTGATGGCCGACTACGGCTTCACCGAACGCGGCGCGCAGGCGTTCATGGGGCAGGCCACCGAGTACGAGATCGCCAACGTCGTCGATCCGAACTTCACCGTCGTCGCCAAGATCCGCAAGTCCACGCTCCCTCGGCGCTAGAGCTGACGACCTCCCGCCTTCGCTCGCTGTCGCGAGCTTCGGCGTGGCAGGCCTCCCCGGGCTCCGCCCCGTGGACACACTCGCCGACCGATCCCTTCTTTTCCGCCTTTGACCGGGAAATACCCCCCGTTCACCGAAAGGCCCCGGCCGGCGCGTCTCCGTTCCCGTATTGTCATTCGTGGTCGGACGGAACGGAGAGCGCGCCATGACACGAACAGGCGAAACGGTGTTGACGGTTTCTTCGCTGGTGGCCCTGGGGACGTCGGCCGCCGCGGCGTTCATCACGTGGCTGCTTCTGACCCAGCCGCTGACCGTGGCGGGGGCCGTCAGCAACCGGGACCTGATGCCGGTCCTCGAAGCGATGGCCAGCGCCGTCGCGCACGTGATCGCGGCGGTCCTGCGGTATTTCTGACACATCCTGGTGAACCATGACCATCTCTGAATCGTCCGCACCCCGCATCAGACTGACGTCGCAGCTTTTCGCGGGGCTGCTGCTCGCGGCGCTAGGCGTCCTGTTCACGCTCGACAACCTGCAGATCCTGCGCGCCCGCGACGTCCTGCGCTACTGGCCGGTCATCTTCCTGGTGATCGGCATCTCGCAACTCGCGCAGGCGCGCTCGCTCGGCACCATGATCGGCGGATCGATCTGGATTGTGTTCGGCAGCGTCCTGCTGGGCGAGCGGCTGCACCTGATCTCGAGCGGCCTCCGCTTCTGGCCGCTGCTGCTGGTCGCGGTCGGCGTCTGGATCGTGGTGCGGTCCATGACCGCCGCGGGACCGTCCGGCGCGGCCGACTCTTCGGCTCGAGTCTCAGCCCTCGCGGTGCTGGGAGGCGTCGATCGGCGCGTGACGGCTGAAGGGTTTCAGGGCGCCGACATCACTGCGTTCATGGGCGGCGGGAAGCTCGATTTGCGCGAGGCCAAGATCGCTGGACCGGAAGCGGTCGTCGACCTCCTCGCCGTCATGGGAGGCTTCGAGATTGTCACGCCCGAGACGTGGCACGTCATCGTCGACGTGGTCCCGCTTATGGGAGGATACGAGGACAAGACGCGCCACCCGACGGATCCGTCGGCGCCGCGTCTTCGGCTGCGCGGGTTCGTGATGATGGGCGGCCTCGAAGTACGCAACTGATCGCATGCATCCGATTCTCGCGCGCGCCGAACGGCTGACGACGTATCTCGCCGCCTGGCTAATCGTCGCCGTTCTGCTCGCCGCGGTGGTGGCGCGCCAGGGTCTCAGCTGGCTGGAGGCGCTCGCGCTGCTCCTGCCGATGTGCCTCGTCTATGGCTTCGCGTGTCTGTCCGCCTGGTACGTCTGCCGCGCCACGCCGCTGACCTCGCCTGGCCTGCCGAAGCCCGCCACGCCGGCCCGTGCCGGCGGCGGCAGCGGGGTGTTGCGCGTGTTGTCGTCGTCGGCCCTCGCCGCGGTCATCGCGAGCGGACTGTGGGTCGCAATGATGCGCCTGTGGGTCTCGGCGCTCGTCCTGCTGCCACCCTTCGCGGAGTCTGCGCCCCGCTACGCCAGCCCGGAGCCGCTCCTCTTTGCCGCCGGCGTGTTGCTGTTCCTGCTCGCGTTGACGGTGCATTACCTGCTGCTCGCGTTCGAGCTGGCGCGGGAAGCGGAGCAGCGGCAACTGCGGACGGAAGTGCTCGCGCGCGAGGCCGAGTTGCGGGCGCTGCGCGCGCAGCTCGATCCGCATTTTCTCTTCAACAGCCTCAACTCCATCAGCGCGCTGACCGCGTCCGATCCCGCGGGCGCGCGGCGGATGTGCGTGCTCCTCGCCGATTTCCTGCGCGACACGCTGAACGTCAGTTCGCGGAATCAGATTCCGCTGGTCGAAGAGCTGGCGCTGACCGACCGCTTCCTCGGAATCGAGCAGGTGCGGTTCGGCGATCGGCTGCAGGTCGAGCGCCATGTCGATGGCGCCGCCGCCCAGTGCCGTGTCCCGCCGTTGCTGCTGCAGCCGCTCGTCGAGAACGCGGTGACACATGGCATTGCCGGATTGCTGGAGGGCGGTGTCATCCGGCTCGATGTCTCGCGCCGCGACCAGCGCCTGTCGATTGCCATCGAGAACCCGCGCGATGCTGAATCGCCGCGGACGTCGCGGCGGGGCGTCGGCCTCGAGAACGTCCGCCAGCGGCTGATGGCCATGTTCGGCGCCGATGCCCGGCTCGACACCCGCACCGATGACGAGCGCTACCGCGTCGAGCTGGCGATGCCCTGCCTGACCGATGACTGAGACGCCTTCGTCCCGTCTCCGTGTCGCGATTGTCGACGACGAGGCGCTGGCGCGATCCGTGTTGCGCGAGTATCTGAGCGCGTCCGCTGACGTCGACATCGTCGCCGAATGCCAGAACGGCTTCGAGGCGGTGAAAGTCGTCTCGGAGCTGCATCCCGATCTGCTGTTTCTCGACGTGCAGATGCCGAAGCTCGACGGGTTCGAGGTGCTCGAGCTGGTGGGCCGCGACGTCGCAGTCGTTTTCACGACCGCGTACGATCAGTACGCGCTCCGAGCCTTCGACGTCCACGCGGTCGACTACCTCTTGAAGCCGTTCAGCGCCGAACGTCTCGCCGAGGCCCTCGCGCGCGCACGCGAGCGATTGCAGCGCGGTGAACGGCTGCCGACGCAGGAGATCGTCGGCGACATGCGGGCGCATGCGGGCCAGGCCGGCCGCGTGCTGGTCCGGGACGGCTCGCGAGTGCACGTGCTGTCGATGGAGAAGATCGACTACGTGCAGGCGCAGGACGACTATGTGTCGTTTCGCTGCGACGGCAAGGACTACTTGAAGGATCAGACGCTGGCGCAGGCCGAAGCGGCGCTCGATCCGGCGAAGTTCGTCCGGATTCACCGTTCGTACGTGCTGAACCTCGACCGGCTCGCCCGGGTCGAAACCGACGAGCGCGAGAACCGGCTCGCGGTGCTGGCCGATGGTCGCAAGCTGCCGGTCAGCCGCGCCGGTTACGCGCGCCTCAGCGCTCGCCTGTGACGAAGTAGCCAGGACGAGCGATGACGTCCGCGCCGCCCGCCTTCACGCGGACCTTCAGCTCGTGCCAGCCGGGCTTCGATACGCCGCGCGGGGTATAGGCGATCAAGTACCGCGCCCGCATCTCCTCCAAGGCTCGCGTGAATAGTTCGCGCAGCTGTCGATCCGACGTCGCAGACCACGCCCGGCCGCCGGTGACGTCTGCCAGTTGATCGAGAAACGCGTCGGACTCGACTCGTACCACGTGCACGACGATGGCGGCACGGCGCGCCGAGTCGAGGACGGCCTCCGACGTGAGCCAGCTGGACGTATCCTCGCCGTCCGTGAAGACCAGCAGCAGCGCCCGGCTTCGATCGCGGGGACGCAGATCGATGGCCATCTGCACGGCGTCGCGCAGCGCGGTCGATCCGGTCGGCTGAATCGCGTGCAGTCGCTGGCTGACGAGACCGACGTCGTTCGTCATCGGGACGGTCAGATCGATCGTGTGGGAGAAGGTGAGCAGCGCCGCCCGATCGTCGCGCCGCAGTGCGCGGAGCAGCCCGTCGCCCGCATCAATGAGGTGCCGCAACCGTTCGCCGGCGACGCTCTTGCTGGTGTCGAGTGCCAGCAGCACGCTGAGCGGCAGCTCATCGCGCGTCACGCTGTCGATCTGTTGCGCCACACCGTTGTCTGTGAGCGCGAAGTCTCGAGCGGTGAGCCCGGCGATCGGCTGTCCGCCACGCGTCACGGAGACGTCAAGCTCGACGACCTCGATGCCAGCCCGGAACACCGGTTCCTGCGCCCGTCCGCTGACGACGGCGCACCCGACGATAGAGAGCAGCGCGACGGTGCGGATCACGGTTCCTGCGCGGCCGTCCGCAGCCAGAGGAGGGCCGGCATGTTCAATGCGCCAAGGCTGTAGTCCCACCATGGATCCTCGCGCTTCTCGATCCCGACCAGCGCGAGGGCGATCTCGCGGGCGCGCTCGAATTCTCCGAGGGCATCGGCCATTCGGGCGGCCGCGACGTACGCCGTCTGATACCGTGGTCCGATGGCGATCGCCGCTTCGTACTCGCGCAGCGCGTCGGCCGGGCGCTTGCCGCTCTCGGCAAGATCGCCGAGAAACACATGCGCCAGATATCGCGTGCCGGTATCGGTGGCGTCGGCGAGCGCCTGTTCGAGATCGGCGCGCGCGCGCGAATCGTGCTGCAGAAAATGGACCCGGCCGAGATGGATCCGTGCGACGGCCATGTGACGGTCGGCCTTCAGCGCAAGCCCATAGGCTCGGGCGGCTACTTCGAGTACCGTTTCCAAGCGACCGGGCCGCAGCGCGAGCGATCGCGCCCGGGCGACCAGGGCGGGCTGACTCGGACCGGCCATCTCGAACACGATGCCTCTGTACAAATGCAGCGTCGCATTATCCGGCGCGTGATTGAACCCTTCCTGGATCAGGAACAACGCTCTATCGAAGCTTTGGTGTGCCACGTACATGCTCGGCGCGAACTCGTACCAACGCGGGACGAATTCGCGCGCGCCAGGATCCCGCCGGCGTCGGACCGCCAGGAGTTCCACCAGCCGCCGTGCCAGATTGATGTGGGATTCCGCGCGTGTGAAGTCGTCATGGAGCATGGCGGCCGCGAAGTCGGTATGCAGCATGACGGCGGCGCGCAGCCGTCGCGACGACAGGGGAGCGGTCACCAATGCCGTTTGCGCCTCGAAGGCCTTGACGAACAGATCCACCGCACCTCTGACCTGCTCTGATGGCCATCGAGAGAGCTGCGACACCGCCTCGTCCAGGTGACCCGTCGCGTAGGTGTCGACCAGGCGGTCGTAGTCGAATGGTCGTTGCGCGAGCGCCGGGGCGGCGATCAGCATGGCGACGAGCGCGCCGCACGATGTCACGCGGCGGCGGCGCCAGTCGAGTGGCATAAGGAGATCTACGCCGCTTCCACGGGAAGCCTGGCCGCCTCCCACGCCGCCAGACCACCCGCCATCTCGCTGACCTGCTGGAAGCCGAGACGCTGCAGAAGGCTGGCCGCAATCGACGAGCGGTAACCGCCGGCGCAGTGGATCAGCAGGGGACGATCGCGCGGCAATTCCCCGGCGCGCTCGGCGAGGTGGTTGAGCGGCAGCGCGACGCTCCCGGCAACCCGCTTCTGTTCCCGCTCGCCGGGCGTGCGCACGTCGACGAGAATCGCCTCGCCCCTGGCGATGCGTTCGGCGGCCACCGGCGCGCTGACTCGCTCGGTGGTGGCCGTCAGGTCCGCGCGCGACCCGACGCTGTGCAGGCCGCCCTTCAAGAAGCCGACGACGTGATCGAAGCCGATGCGTCCGAGGCGAACGGCCGACTCGTTCTCGCGTCCGGGGTCGGCGATGATCACGATCGGCCGCTCGCGGCTCAGGATCGTTCCCGCCCAGGTGGCGTACTGGCCCACGAGGCCGATGTTGATGCTCCCCAGCAGGTGCGCGGCCGCGAACTCGGCCGGGTCGCGAGTGTCGAGCAACTGGCCGCCGACCGCCTGCAGTGCCAGCACCTGATCGAGCGTCATCGGATTCAATTCGCGCGCGAGTGTCTCATCGAGAGTCGGGCGCTCCTTGCTGTTCAGGACCGCGTCGTAGGTGAAATAGGGCGGCGCGTCCGGCTGATCGGCCGTGACGAGTTCGACAAAGGCACCCTTGGTCATCGGCTGCAGCGCGTAGTTCACGCGCCGCTGCTCGCCGATGGTCGACACCGTTTCCTTGCTGATCGCTTTGCCGCAGAGCGAACCGGCGCCGTGGGCCGGGTACACCAGGCTCGCATCCGGTAGCGGCAGCAGCTTCGTCGTGAGCGAGTCGTACAGCATGCCGCCGAGGTCGGCCGCTGACCAGCCGAGCGCGACACGAAGGTCCGGACGCCCGACGTCGCCGACAAACAGCGTGTCACCCGTCAGCACGGCGTACGGCTCCGTGTCGCTGCGGTCACGATCGAAGACCAGGATGGAGATCGATTCCGGTGTGTGCCCCGGGGTTTCGAGCGCCTGCAACCGCACGGCGCCGAACTCGAGGCGATCGCCATCGGCCAGCGGCGTGAACGCGTATTCCGCTTTGGCCGCGGCGCCAAGATAGATGGTGGCGCCGACGCGATCCCGCAGCTCGAGGTGACCCGCAACGAAGTCGGCGTGGAGATGCGTCAGCAGCACGTGCGCGATGCGCAGATCGTGCGCGCTCGCGAACGCCAGATACTGATCGATGTCGCGCTGCGGATCGACGACGGCGGCGATGTGGGACTGTTCGTCGCCCACGAGATACGAGGCGTGCGCCAGGCAATTCAGGTAGAACTGATGCAGGATCATTCGCGAGCGTCCGTCGGCTGAATGAAATACAGAATGTATCCGTTCGGATCACGAATGCCGAATTGTCGGGCCCCATAGAACATATCTTCGATGTCCTGGTGGAACTCGATGGCAGGGCCGTCGCTCGATTGGCCGGCGAACTGCGCCTCGGCGGTCTGGAGACAGCGCGACTTGAGCAGCTGATAGAGACTGTCGACCCGATCGGTATAGAACCAGAGTGTCACGTCGTGTGGGCCGGGGTTGCCGTGCATGTTCAGCATCAGCTCGGCGTTGCCGAACGACACCATCCCGAAATTCACGTGGCCGTCGTCCGCGTATCGCGCGAGTTCTCGAAAGCCGATCGACGTGTACCACTCCAGCGCGCGCGCGACGTCGGGCACCATGATCATAGTGACACTCTTTTTGACCGAACGTGCCAGTCCGGCCATCTTCTCGCTGAAGTTCGACGTCTCGACCGTTTCCGGGGACCTGGCGCCGGCCGCGTGGAGCCGGCTCGTGGCTTCTCGATCGCCGCGCAGCATCGCGAAGACCAGCGGCGTTTCACCATGGATGTCTTCGGCTTCCAGATCGGCACCCAGCCCGATCAGCAGGTCCAGGATGTCGTAGCGCCGCCGGCTGATGGCGTCATGGAGCGCCGTCTGACGTTTCTCGAAGCGCGACCTGCGGCGGTTGAGCGCCTCCGGATTGTCCGCCACCAGCCTGCGAATCAGGTCCAGGTCCCCGATCGCAATCGCCGAGAAGATGTGATGATGGGCACCGCGCTCGAGCAGCAGTGTCACGACGTCCCGGTGGACCTTGTCCGGATCGCCCATCGTCGCCCAGCCGATGACGTCGCCTTCGTGAAGGTCGCCGGCGCCGTGCACGTCGGCTCCGGCGTCGAGCAGCGCACGCACCACGTCGACGTGGCCGTGCGCCGCCGCCCAGTGCAGCGGGGTGGTGTTGTCTCCGGGTTCGCGCGCGTTGGGATCGGCGCCGTGTTCCAGCAGCAGACGAACGGCGTCCAGCCGTCCGTGCTTGGCGGCTTCGTGCAATTCAGTCCATTCCCGATCGCCAGGCATCACGACTCTTCTGGAATTCCGGCATTTTACGCGATACTACCGGGGGATCGGACCGATCCGGCTCTGAAGGAGGGCGTTACGGCCAAGTACACACGCGGAGAATTTCTCGGCTTCGGCGCCGCGCTCGCCGGCGCCTTCGCGCTCGACCCTCTCGCGCCGGCAGGGCAGCCTGCTGCCGCGCAGACGCCGCCGCCTGGCGGCGCCGAGCCCGACCTCATCGTGGTCAACGGCGTCGTCTACACGTCCGATCGGACGCAGCCGCGGGCCGAAGCGTTCGCGGTGAAAGGCGGACGGTTCGTTGCGGTGGGCTCGACGCGCGACATCCGCAACCTCGCGACCTCGCGGACCCAGATCGTCGACGCGCAGCAGATGACGGTCACGGCCGGCTTCGTCGATGCGCACTGCCATCCGAGCGGTGTCGAGGAGCTGTACGGCGTCAACACGAACCTGCGGACCGTCAGGGAGATTCAGTCCGCCATCAAGAAGAAGGCGGACGACACGCCGCCGGGCTTCTGGGTCACCGGCTTCCAGTTCGACGACACGAAGCTCGATCGGCCGCTGACGAGAAAGGACCTCGACGAAGCTACGACCGAGCACCCGGTGTCGGTGGCGCATCGCGGCGGCCACACGAACTTCTACAACAGCAAGGCGTTCGAGCTCGCCGGCATCACGGCGCAGACGCCGGATCCGGAGGACGGCCGATTCTTCAAGGAGAACGGCGAGCTGAACGGACGCGTCGCCGAGAACGCACGCGGCGTCTTCAACCGGGTCGGCAAGCGTGAAACCTTCACGCCCGAGCAGCGGCGCGAGCGCGCCCGCAACGGCATGCGCCACATGTCGCAGCTGTTCAACGCCTGCGGGCTCACGTCGGTACACAACGCCGGCACCAGCGCGGATCACATCCTCGCCTACGAGGATTGCCGCAACAACGGCGAGCTGACGCACCGTGCCTACATGATGATCCGCGCGCCGCAAGTGCAGACGGCGCTGAAGACGGCCAACCTGTACACTGGTTTTGGCGACGAATGGATTCGCATCGGCGGCTTCAAGTTCGTCGCCGACGGCTCCGCGTCCGAGCGGACGATGCGGATGAGCACTCCCTTCGTCGGCACGAACGACTACGGCATTCTGACGCTGACACAGGATCAGCTCTACGAGTTGGTAGACGACGCCCACAGCCACGGGTTTCAGGTCGGCGTGCATGCCAACGGCGACGTGACCATCGACATGGTGCTGAAGGCCTACGAGCGCGCGCTCAAGAAATGGCCGGACGCCAACCGGCGGCACCGGATCGAGCACTGCACGCTCGTCAACCCGGATCTGATCGCGCGCATCAAGGCCAGCGGCGTGATCCCGACGCCGTTCTGGACCTACGTCTACTACCACGGCGAGAAGTGGACGCAGTACGGCGACGACAAGGTGCGGTGGATGTTCGCGCACCGGTCGTTCCTCGACGCGGGAATTCCCGTGCCGGGAGCGTCGGACTACAACCCGGGACCGTTCGAGCCGCTGATGGCGATCCAGAGCATGGTGACGCGCAAGGACTACAAGGGACGCGTGTGGGGGCCGAATCAGAAGGTGACGGTCGACGAAGCGTTGACCATCGGAACGATCAACGGCGCGTATGCATCGTCAGAAGAGCAGCAGAAGGGCTCGATCACGGCGGGCAAGCTCGCCGACTTCGTGTTCCTGGAGAAGGACCCGCACGCAGTGGACCCCGACCAGATCATGAACATCAAGGTCAACCGGACGGTCGTCGGAGGAAAAACCGTTTATCCCAAAGCGAATTCGTAGAGCGCGTGGCGAAACTGCCGGCGGCCTGAGGTAGCGCAGGCCTTTAGGCCTGCCAACGGCCGCCGGGCAGCCCTAAAGGGCTGCGCTACGAGACTCGCAACGTGCTCTGACATCATCGGCAGCTCGGTGGGAGCATGTTCAGCCATCGACTCGCAAAGTCCCGCGCCGCCTCGTCGCATCGCATGCCATCGATCACTGCCGGTCCGACGGCTGCGCCGCCGATCGCGTAGATGAAACCGACGGCGGCTCCGCCAATGGCGACGGAGCCGAGCGCAAATCCACCGATGGACAGGCCAGCCCCGAGCGCGGCGCCGCCGATGGCCATCAGAAGGCCGATTGACGCCCCGCCCACGGTCAGCAGGCCAATCGCCACACCACCGATCGCGAGAACACCGACGGCAACATTGCCAATGGCGACAATGCCTCTGGCCACCCGCAGACGCATCGTCACCGGATCGATCCCGGAACAGACATGGACGAGCGGCCAGCCACCAATGGTGGTCGACGACTTGTACTCGTAGCTATACCCGTAGCCGTAGAAGCCGCCCCAGCCAAACCCCGGCAGAACCGCCGTCGCGCACGTGCGGCAGACGAGCCGCGGCGCCTGACGCGCGACGCACTCGGGGCAGAGACCCTTCTGACACACCGCGCACATCCCGACCGCCGGATTTCGAATGTGGGTGAAGCAGTTCATAGCCGTTCCTCAGAAGTCCTGCCGCGCCAGCGTCCGGGTCGCGGTGTAGAGCATCGCCGCCGATGCCGTCGCGCTGGCGAAGAGTCCCAACCACGGCAGGCGGCCGGTTCTGAAGTAGTCCTCGCCGGTCATGACCCGGTAGATCCCGTAGCTCGATTGACCGTGCAGCGCCGACTCATAGAGGGACAGCGCGATCGCGACGCCGCAGGCGATCAACAGCGGGCGCCACAAGTCGGTGAAGACCGTCGACAGCAGGAGCGCCAGGCTGAAGAAGGTGGCCGCGGCGACGAAGAGACAGGCGCCGTGCGCCAGCGCGTCAACCGGCGAGTAGCGCTCGCCGACGCCAGGCGACAGCAGCGGCAACAGGAGCACCGGGACCAGCGTCATCGCGGCGAGCTCCGCAAGGCCGGTGACGGCTCGAACACCGAGCACGCGGTCGCGGGACACGGGCATCGACAACGCGAAGAGCGCGGAGTCTCCGGACGCTCGCGAGAAGAGGCCGCCCGCTCCCAGGAGCACCGCGAAGAGGGTCGCCAGATTCGTCATCGCCTGACGCATCCACTGCGACCAGAGGTAGCCGCGGTAGTTGCTCGCGAGCTCGACGCCTTCCCTGATCCGGCGTCCAAGCTCTCCGCTGGCCTCGATGGTGCTCGCCATCGGCATCAGCTTCAGGACCTGCGGATAGTAGAAGACCGCACCGCAGGCAGAGAACACCAGCAGCACCAGCCCCACCAGAAAACGCGACCGTGTGTCGAGCCACGACTTGTACCAGATCATGTCAGTCCTCTGCTTTCACGGTTTCGAGGAAGATCTCTTTCAGCGTGACGGGGACGACTTCGGTTGACAGCGGGCCGAGCGCGCGCACTTCGTCGAGAATGCCCGCGGCCCCGGCGCTCGACAGCACGCTCAGGACGCGCCCGTCGCGGCGAATCCGCACGACGCCTGGCGTCCGCAGCGCCGGCTCCGGCGCCTCGCGATCGAAGACCAGCTGAATCCGGCAATACCTCTCCCGCAGATCGTCCAGCGCGCCGGCAACCGCGACCTGACCGCGTTCGACGACCGCCACGTGGTCGGCAATCTGATCGACTTCGGCGATCTGATGCGAGGAGAAGAACACGCTCATCTCGGCGCGCGCCACGTGGCTGACGATGGCCTGCAGGACTTCCTCGGTGACGACCGGGTCGAGGCCCGAGGTCGGCTCGTCGAGAATCAGCAGATCGGCGCCGCGAGAGAACGCCAACAGCAACGCGAGCTTCGTCCGCATGCCGCGCGACAGCGCCTTGACCTTCCGGCCCGCCGGCAGATCGAAGGCGCGCAGATAGCGTTGCTCGAGATCGACGCGCCAGCGCGGATAGAAGGCTTTCGTGTAGCGGACGATCTCGTCGACGGTCATCCCGTCGTAGAGATCCTTGTCCTCGCTGACGAAGCCCGTGCGCCGGCGGATCTCGACGCTCGGCTCCGGTCGATCCGCCGCCAGTCCGAAGACACGCGCCTGACCGCTCGTGGGGCGAGCCATGCCCAGCAGAACCTTGATGGTCGTGGTCTTCCCGGCGCCATTGCGTCCGAGGAAACCGTAGATGGATCCCGCCGGGATCTGCAGGTTCAACCCGCGCAGCGCCTCGACGCCGTCGTAGGTTTTCCGCAGGTCGGCCGTCTCGATGACCAACGCGTCAGCCACGGCGATCTCCAGTCTTCCGCAGGCCCGCCAGCTCCGCCTCGAACAGCCGCCGGATCTCTTCATCGGTGACGCCGCGTGCCCGCAGCTTGTCCACGGCCGCCGAGACGACCGCCTGGCCGGCGCGGACCTTGTCCGTCAACTCTTTCGCGCGCGCGTTGCCAGAGACGAAGGCGCCGGCGCCTTGACGCAGCTCGATGATCCCCTCGTGCTCGAGCTCGCGATAGGCCTTGGCCACGGTGTTGGGATTGATCACGAGCTCCTCCGCAAGCGGACGGATGCCGGGCAGCTGGTCGCCGGGACGAAGCGCTCCCGTCTCGATGCTGTGCTTCACCTGCTCCATCAGCTGCAGGTAGATCGGCACGCCCGACGCGGGATTGGGACGGAACAGCATGTCGTCAGCCGCTGGCGAACATGAACGCGGCTACTTGGCGAGCTTGAGGGTCAACGGAAACGCCCCGCCCTGTTGCGTCCACGTTCCAGCGAGCTCCGTTGCCGCCGGGTTCAGCACTCCGACGTAGGAGGCATTGACGGAGGGGACCTCGATCGTCAGGCTCGAGCCCTTCTGAGTCATGCCGATCGGGATTTCGACGCCGCTGCCGTCCGGGCTGACCACCGTACCGGAGGCGGTGCCGTCCGGTTGATTGACCATCTTGACGACGAGCCGCATCGGCACGCCGTTGACGTCGAGCGTGCCGTTCCACGTGCCTTCGAGCGCTTTCGCGATGGCGGCGCTCCTCGGCGCTGGAGCAATCCTCGCGTCGCCGGTGCGTGACAGGTTCATCGGAATGGTGAAGCCGCCCTGCTTGACCGTGCCGGAGATCGACAGGCCGTCCGCCGAGAGCGCGCCGTCGAAGGTCGCGGGCTCCGGCCCGCCTTTGACAACGAACCGGACCGCGGGCGCCTCGACGGTCACCGAGGACAGCGGCAGGCCCTTCACGCCTTGTGCGGGTTGACTGAACGTGCCGGCAAAGACCCCCCGGCTGTCCCTGGCGAGGTCGATTTCGACCGTCAGTTCCATCTGGGGCACCTTCAGCGTGCCTTCCCAGTGGCCGGACGGATCAGCGATCTGGGCGTTCGCCATCGATGCGGGCGTGAGGAGGAGGACGCCGAGCAGCAGGGTTCGACTGTGTGGACGCATCTGAGCTCTCCTTCTGAGCAAGTGTACTAGTGACATAGCACACTACTACTGTCAGGGAAGCCGCGGCGGTTTGTCAAGCGGAAAAAAGAGCTACCGGTCCTGGGCTCTGAGGATCAGGATGTGCGCCGCGGTATTGGGAGATTGCAGGACGTCCACGCCGTTGGTCATCAGGGACGCGCCGGTGGCGGTACCGAGCACGCCGGTGTCCACCGATTTCACCAGGTAGATGGTCGATTCGTCGAGCCCCGTCGGCTTGATGTTGATCTTGTGCACGCTCGGGTCAGTCTGAAACGCGCTCACCAGCAGCTGGTGGTTGCCCGGGCCGGCCTCCTGCAGAACGTCCCACGCCGGCCCATCCACCGCCTGGGCCTGCGCCGTCAGCAGCGTCCCCGACGCAGAGGAAAGGGTCTCGCGCATCGTCTTGTAGATGGCGATTTCGTGCGCGATGCTCGCGGACTCGCCCTCGCGGAAGTCGGCGGTCCGGAAGCACAGGCCGAGCGCCCCGACCATCCGGCTTCTGAAGTACAGCGACAGATCGGGCGCGTCGTGCAGCGGCTCGCCGTCATGGTCGGTCACGAACGAAAGCAGGTAGGCAGGCGGGAACACCGCGCTCAGTCCTTCGATGTTGTGACGGACATGCGCGGATGGCGCCGTGCGGTCGTCCATCCAGGCCACGTCGGTGTACCGCAGCATGCCGACGTCGAGACGGTTCCCGCCACCCGAGACGTTTTCGATCTGCAGCTCGGGGTAGCGGGCTCGTAACGCGGACAGCATGCTGTACAGCCCGCGGACGTGCGCGAAGTTGCCGTCCGCCGATCCGTGGCCGTGTCCATCGCGGTCGCAGTTGACCCAGAGGTTGTTGTCCCACTTGACGTAATCCGGCTGCACCTCGTCGATCAGCGCGGACAGCTGCTCCAGCAGCCATTGACGGGCGGCCGCCGTGGCCAGGCAGATCTGCGCGGTGTACTCGGATCCGTACTCGCCGCCGTGCGTCGCGAGCCACCGCTCGTCGACGCCGGCGATGCCGACAACCGCCCGGTTGACGCGCTCGGGCTCCACCCACAGGCCGAACTGCATGCCGAGCTGGTGTGCCGCGTCGCGCAGCGGCTTCAACCCGTTCGGGAAGCGGACCGGATCCGCCGACCACGAGCCGAGACCCGAATCGAAATCCATCGGACCGGCGGCGCCGGCCCCTTCGTACCAACCGGCGTCGAGGACGAACAGCTCGACCCCGAGCGCGGCGGCACGCTCCATCTCGGCGAGGAGCGACGACTCGTCGATCTCGGTGCCGAACGCAAACCAGGTGTTGTAGGTGACCAGCGACGCCAGCGGGCGTCCGGCGCGAATGCCTTCGAGCACGTACGACCGCAAGGCTGACGTGGCCTCGGTGAGGCCGCCAGGCACGACGCCGAACACGGCGTGCGGACCATCGATCGCCTCGGTGGTCGTCGTCTTCATCGTCGCAAGGCCGAACGAGAAGGCGAGGCCCGACGAATTCCTGTCGATGACGAGCGACCACGCCCCGGACCACATGAGCGCCGCATAGAACTCGTCCTGGGCGCCGTCGATGGCGAACCACGGCACGTTCTGCTCCGAGGCGCGGCCCCGCGCGCCGATCGCGAAGCGCTGACCGTTCGCCAGCTGCTGCTCCTGGAGCGTGAACGGATTGTCGCTGGCGACATCAGCCGAATCGCCGAGCAGACCCGAGAGATAGCGGACCGTTCCCGCGCCGACCGTCAGCTGCAGCGCGTTGAGATCCGAAAGCACGACGTCCCCGCTGGTGGGGACGTAGGTGTTCCAGACCTCGAAGGTTGGCGAGCCCGACACAATCGTGTAGTGGCGTGTCACGCGCAGCCGCGCGCTGGCGAGCGTGAACGAGGCGCTCAGGTGTAGTTTGTTTCCCAACGTCTCGACGTTGACGTTCTCGAAGGTGAATCCGGAGGATCGCCGGCCGAATGGCACGGCGCTGCCGTTGGCCTGGATCAGCGAATCCGACACGCCGGTCTGCGCGATGCTTTTTCCGGACGGCGACAGCAATCGCAGAACGGCGAAGTCGCGCGAAGAATCCGCGGCGAGCGTCAGCGCGGCGCCGCCGGCCGCGAGAATCCAGGTGCCATCCGTTTCATGGGAGATCGTCGCGTCGCCGGAGGCGGCAAGCGTGGCTGCCGCCGAGGGTCGTGCGGCGGCAGTGACAGCGAGTGCAATAGCGGTCAGAAGCCGCCCGAATCGTCGTGGTCGCATGCAGCTGGCGGAGCCGGTCACTGCATGGCTTGGACCAGATCTGTCTGCGAAGGTTTAATGTCGTCATCGATGACAACATGTAATGCCATGTATCGTTTACGAAGCCCGTGGGTGACCGATCGCGCGACATCCGTGACATTCAGTTCCGGTAGGGCGTTTACATAAACGTGATTCGCGCCGGTCTGGTAGCATCACGCCATCATGCGTCTGCCGTTTCTGGTGTCACTTCTGGCGGCCACTGTCCTGGCGATTGTCACCGCTGCACAACAGCCGCGGCGCTTCGACGTGCTGCTCATCAATGGCCGCATCGTCGACGGCAGCGGCGCGCCCTGGTTTCGCGGCGATGTCGGCATCGTCGGCGATCGCATCGCGGCGATAGGCGCGCTCAAAGACGCATCGGCTGGCACGACGATCGATGCCGCCGGCCTCGTCGTCGCGCCGGGATTCATCGACCTCCTCGGCCAATCCGAATTCAACGTCCTCGTCGACGGACGTGCGGCGAGCAAGCTGCTCCAGGGCGTGACCACCGAGATCACCGGCGAGGGCTCGTCGATTGCGCCCGTGAACGACCGGATGATCGGCGAGGCGACTCCGAGCGCGACCCACTTCGGCATCGTGATCGATTGGCGCACGCTCGGCGACTATCTCCGCCGGCTCGACATGCGGTCGCGTCCCGCGATCAACGTCGGCACGTTCGTCGGCGCCGGCGGCATTCGCAACTACGTCATCGGAAAAGACGATCGTCCGGCGACACCGGCGGAACTCGAGCGCATGAAGCAGCTGGTCGCCGAGTCCATGCAGGAGGGCGCGCTTGGCCTGAGCACGTCGCTGCAGTACGTCCCCGATCGGTTCGCGTCGACCGACGAGATCGTCGAGCTCGCCAAAGTCGCCGCGCGCTACGGCGGCGTGTACTTCACGCATCAGCGGTCGGAGAGCGTGCGCATCTTCGAATCGCTCGACGAAGTGTTTGCGATTGCGGAGCGCGCCGCGATCCCCGCCGAGATCTGGCATCTGAAGACCGCGTACAAGGCGAACTTCGGCAAGATGCCGGAAGTCCTGAAACGGATCGAAGCCGCACGCGCCCGCGGCCTGGATGTGACGGCGAATCAATACCCGTACACGCGCGCCTCGAACGGACTCGATTCGTGCCTGCCGTTATGGGCCCGTGAAGGCGGCCTCGAAAAAACCCTCGCCAGGCTGAAGGACCCCGCCACGCGCGAGCGGATCAAGAAGGACATGGACGACGCGAACGCGACGACGTGGGAGAACCAGTGGTACGGCGCCAACGGCGGCGACGGCGTGATGCTGTCCTCGGTGCTGAACGACGATCTCCGCAAGTACGAGGGGATGACGCTGACGCAGATCGGCAAGGCGATGGGGAAGGATCCACGGGATGCGGTCATCGATCTCGTCATCGCCGACCGCGGCGAGAGCTCCGTGATCACCGCCATCATGAGCGAGGACGACGTGCGGACCGCGCTCAAACACCCGCTGGTCGGCGTCGGCACTGACTCCGCGGCCAAGGCCGAAGACGGCCGGTTGTCCGAATCGAAATCGCATCCACGCGCCTGGGGGTCGTTCCCGCGCATTCTCGGACGCTACGTCCGCGACGAGCAGCTGCTGACCCTCGAGGAAGCCATTCGCAAGATGACGTCGAAGGCGGCGTCTCGCGTCCATTTGGCGGATCGGGGCCTGCTGCGCTCCGGCATGGCGGCCGACATCACCATCTTCGATCCCGCGACGATCCGCGACGTCTCGACGTTCGAGGACCCGAAGCACTATTCGGTGGGCGTCAAGCACGTCCTGGTCAACGGCCGCCGCGTCGTCGCCGACGGCGTGATTACTTCCGAGCGGCCAGGACGGCCGCTTCGTGGCATCAGCCGGTAGCCGCGATTTTGCCCGAGTGGATCGTCGATCTGTTCGCCCGCTACGGCTACGCCGTCGTGTTCGCGGGCGTGTTCCTCGAAAACACGGGACTGCCGGTGCCGGGGGAGACGGCGCTGCTCGCCGGAGCTGCGCTCGCGCACTTCGGGCGGCTGTCGCTCTGGCACGTCGTCGTCACCGCGATCGTCGCGGCGATTCTCGGTGACAACCTCGGGTTCTTCATCGGTCGCCGCGGCGGACGGTGGCTGCTGGAACGTTATGGGCCCCGCCTGGGCGTGACGACGGGGCGTCTCGCGGACTTCGATGGGTTCTTCCATCGCCACGGGGCGAAAACCGTGTTTGTCGCACGGTTCATTACGGGCCTGCGCGTGGTCGGCGCGATCCTCGCTGGTGCCAGCGGCCTGCGGTGGCCGACGTTTCTGTTCTTCAACGCCACCGGCGCCGTCGTCTGGTGCACCGCCGTGGCGGCGGCCGGTTACGCGCTGGCCAACAGCTGGGATACGCTGGAGCGCTGGATTGGCCGCACCGGCGTCGCGGCGCTCGTCCTCGTGATCATCGTGGCTCTCATCGCGCGCTGGCGCACAACCAAATGACTGTCCTTGCTTCCGGTCTGTCGTACGTCGATCTCAATTTCCTTGGTGTGCCGCGGATCATCGCGACCGTCGTCCTGCACGGTCCCGGGGGGGTGGCCCTCATCGATCCCGGGCCGTCGAGCACGTTGCCGTCCCTTCGCGCGGCGCTCGAGCAGGCGGGAATCGCGATGGCCGATCTCCGCGCGATTCTGCTGACGCACATCCATCTCGATCACGCCGGTGCCACCGGCACGCTCGTGCACCAGAATCCGGGGCTGCGCGTGTACGTGCACGAGAAGGGCGCGCCGCATCTTGTGGCCCCCGAGCGGCTCATCGCCAGCGCGACGCGCCTGTGGGGCGATGAGATGGATCGGCTCTGGGGCGAATTCCGGCCGGTGCCCGAAGACGCCCTCACGATCCTGCGCGGCGGTGAGCGTTTCAACGCCGGCGGCCGCGATCTCGACGTGGCGTACACGCCGGGACATGCGTCGCATCACGTCAGCTACTACAACGCCGACAGCGGCGTGGCGTTTGTCGGCGACACGGCCGGCATCCGCCGCACCGAGCGCGGATTCGTGCTGCCGCCGACGCCGCCGCCCGACATCGACCTCGAACTGTGGCGCGACAGCCTGGCGCGAATCGGACGGTGGAGCCCCGCGACGCTGTTCGTCACGCATTTCGGGCCGCACGCGCCGGCGGCGGCACACCTGACGGAGATGGCCGAGAACCTGGATCTGACTGCCGGCCTGGCGAGAGCGTCGCTCGCCCGCGAGGGGACGGACGAGGATCGGGAAGCGTGGTTCACAGAGGAAATCCGCCGCGAGCTTCGCAGGCGGCACGGCGAGACGGAGGCCCAGGCCTACGAAGTGGCGGGACGCTTCGATCTCAACTGGCGAGGGCTCGCACGGTACTGGAGGAAGAAGGCAGTCGGGGCGACAGGCTAACGGCTAGCCCACACCCCGACCGTGGAACGGAAACCTGAGGACCGGGGATTGAGGGACGTTGCTGAAGAGCGTTACGCGGTCGCCCTCGCGGCCACCGACTCCATCGCCGTCATCCGCGCAGGATCGATCATCAGCCTCAACGCCAGACCCTGAGGCCGCGACGCCGAGGGCGGGGACACACGATAGACGGCCGAGAGCACACGACCGGGTTGCTGCAGGGAGCCGGGCAGGTTGCCGTCGTAGACGTCTCGTTCGAGCTGGAACTGGACGAGGCGGAACAGCGGGATCGACACCGGCGACTGACATTCGACATAGACGCCGAAGGCGCTGACGTTGCGAGCGACCACGGTGGCGAAGCGCGTGGCGCCCCGCTGATCCTTCCATGTGAGCCGTGCAGGCAGCGCGACAGGCCGGCGCTCGGTCGAGCGCTTGTTCTTGTCGGCCGGTTTTTGAGTCTGGTCAGTCCAAATGTGCTTCACGGGGCCCCCCAGAGTAATGGTCGGATGCCACGGAACCTACAAGGCGTACGCCCGCGGTAAAAACCCGTTCGTGCCACCGGCGGTATCAGAGGTTAAATGGTTGCCACGTCAAAACTTAAAGAAGTGTGCAACGCGGATGAAACATCGTGCAATTCGGATACTTGGTATCCAGCCAAGGTGGAAACTGAGTAGCCAGTATCCACTTAAGTGCCGCCTGTTGAGGTGCCTAATGGGTGTCCATTTCCGGCCGGGAATCGAGTCCGAGCCGTC
>Ga0111539_10003358_pt1 | contig 21130 bp, 17 predicted proteins | sample RhiMethybrSRZTD1_FD_79667 | JGI IMG/M metagenome (GOLD analysis project Ga0111539, IMG submission 79667) | Populus rhizosphere microbial communities from Tennessee, USA - Rhizosphere MetaG P. TD hybrid SRZTD1 (version 2) (version 2) | ecosystem: Host-associated > Plants > Roots > Rhizosphere >...
GACGAAGCGGCCGTGGCGCTGCGCCTTCATGACACGGAACGCCGGCTGGCTGAGGTGGAAGCCGCCGTCGAGGTGCACCTGCACCATCCGTCGCCAGTCGGCCGGCGTCAGGTCGTCGAACGGCACCGTCTGGAAGATGCCGGCGTTGCTGACGACCGCGTCGAGGCGGCCGAACCGCTCGACGGCCGTGCGCACGATCGCGTCGCCGCCCTCGGGGGTGTCCACCGAGTGGTGCGATGCCACGGCCACGCCGCCGGCGCGCTCGATCTCCTCGACGACGCGGTCGGCCACGGCCGCGTCGACCCCGCGGCCGCCCATCGAGGTGCCGACGTCGTTGACCACGACGGACGCCCCGCGCCGGGCCAGGTCGAGCGCGTACAGGCGGCCGAGGCCCCGGCCCGCGCCGGTGACGATCGCCACCTGTCCGGTGAGGTCGATCACATCCACTTCCTCTCCACGGGGGACCCACCCGGCCGGTGCGTCCGGTACAGCGGCGCCGACCGTAGCAGGAACAAACATTTGGTCACTCTGCTACGTTGACGGCGATGAGCCGCGAGCCCGCCGCCGGCCCCGACGTCGACCGCCTCGACCTCCTGGCGTCGGCGATCGGCGGGCGGCCGCTCGAGGTGGGTGCCGGTCGTCCCGGCGAGCCGACGTGGACCGACGGCACGATCGTGTTCGTCGACCCCGACGCTGGCCGCGCCGAGCAGGTCGTGTCGGTGGCCGTCCAGGCGTCGCTGCTGGTGGGCGGGGGCCTGGGTCCCGCGATCGTGCGGCAGCTCGGTGGCCGGCCGGGCCTGGCCCGCCGGTACCTCGGTCTCGAGGGCCATCGCGCCCTGGCGGCGAGCGAGCCGCTCCTGCCGCCGGCGGTGCGCCGCCTGATCGACCGCGACGTGGCGGCGGGCCTCGCGGACCCCGAGGCCTCGCTCGTCCGGGCGCGGGCCCGGAGGGCCCTCCGGCCGCCACCCGAGAGCTTCGGGACGATCCGGCCGCGTCGCCTCCTCGCCGCCGACCGACGCGACGAGGGCACGACCACCGGCGACGTCGGCCCCCTGCGCCCCCCGTCGCCGACCGGCGACCTGCCCGACCTCGACGAGCAGCCCGACGACGAGGACCGGGGCCGCGACGTCGGCGGCCTGCTGGCGAGCCCCGTGGGCGGCCGGGGGCTGCTCGGACGCCTGCTGGAGCACCTGCTGCGGGCGTCGCGGGACGCCCGTGGCGGGGCCGGTCCGGCCGGGGCGGACGCGCCGACCCACCGGGGGAGCGCCCGCTCCCGCGGGCGCGGCACGCTGACCTCGTCCCCGCCGGGGGCCGAGGCGCGCGGTCCCACGGCGGCGTTCGGACCGCGCCTGCGGACCTACCCCGAGTGGGACGTGCGCCGGCGTGGCTACCGCGCCGACTGGTGCACCGTGCGCGAGCGCGCCCCGGAACCCGGCGACCTGGCGCCGCTGGCGATGCCCGACGGCCACGTGCTGCGCCGCCCGCTGGCCCGGCTCGGCTCCGGCCTGGACCGCGTCCACCGGCGACCGCAGGGCGACGACATCGACCTCGACGCCGCGGTCGAGGCCCGGGTGGCGACGCTGGCCGGTGCGCCGACCGACGGCGCCGTCTACGTCGAGAACCTGCGGCGCCGGCGAGTCCTCGCGGTGCTGATCCTGCTGGACGTCTCCGGTTCGGCGGGCGAGCCGGGACCGGCCGGGCGCAGCGTGCACGAGCACCAGCGGTCGGCGGCCGCCGCGCTGACAGCTGCGCTCCACGACCTCGGCGATCGCGTCGCGCTGTACGCCTTCAACTCGCAGGGGCGCACGGCCGTGCACGTCACCCGCGTGAAGGGGTTCGACGACCGGCTCGACGGCCGGGTGGCGCAGCGCCTCGGCGGCCTCGTCCCTGCGGCGTACACCCGCCTCGGCGCAGCGATCCGCCACGGCGCCCACGTGCTGGACGAGACCGGGGGCACCTCACGCCGGCTGCTGCTCGTGCTGTCCGACGGCTTCGCCTACGACCACGGCTACGAGGGTCGCTACGGCGAGGCGGACGCCCGCCGGGCCCTGACAGAGGCCCGGCGTCGCGGCCTCGGCTGCCTGTGCGTGAGCGTGGGGGCCGGCACCGCGCCGCTGGCGCTCTCGCGGGTGTTCGGCCCCGCGGCCCACGCCACCGTCCCCACGACCGGGCAGCTGGCCGTCGTGGTGGGGCCGTTGTTCCAGGTCGCGCTGCGCTCGGCCGAGGCGCAACGCCGGACCTTCCAGCGATCGGAGCGCACGAGGGAGCAGCTCGAGCTCGACAGGAGGACCGCATGACGTCGGCGACACGGCCGTACTACGTGCCCGTCGGCGTCGAGGAACAGGTCTTCGCCGCGGCGTTCCGCCAGGGCATGGCCGTGGTGCTGAAGGGACCGACCGGGTGCGGCAAGACCCGGTTCGTCGAGGCCATGGCCCACGACCTCGACCGCCCACTCGTGACCGTGTCGTGCCACGACGACCTCACGGCCGCCGACCTCGTCGGGCGGTTCCTGCTGCACGACGGCGAGACGCGATGGGTCGACGGCCCGCTGACACGGGCGGTGCGCGAGGGAGCCATCTGCTACCTCGACGAGGTCGTCGAGGCCCGGCAGGACACCACCGTGGTGATCCACCCGCTGGCCGACCACCGCCGGCAGCTCCCGATCGACCGCCTCGGGGTCGTCGTCGACGCCGCGCCGGGCTTCTGCCTCGTGGTGTCCTACAACCCCGGCTACCAGAGCGTGCTGAAGGACCTGAAGGACTCGACGCGGCAGCGGATGGTGGCGATCGAGCTGACGTTCCCCCCGGCCGACGTCGAGGAGAAGATCGTCTCGCACGAGGCCGGCGTCGACCACGAGCAGGCGGCGCAGCTCGTGCAGCTGGGCCAGGCGATCCGTCGCCTGGAGACCGCCGGGCTGCGCGAGGTGGCCTCGACGCGGGTGCTGATCGCCGCGGGGCGGCTGATCGCCGAGGGCCTCCCCGCCCGGGCCGCGGCCCGGGCGGCGGTCGCCGGGCCGCTCAGCGACGACCCGCTGGTGACGGCGGGGCTCGTGGAGATGATCGCCGTGTACCTCGAGGACGAGGGCTGCTGACCGGGGGACGGCGGGAGCGATCGTCGTCCGGTGCGACCCCCCGGACGAGGGTGAGGGGGAGATGTGGCGTACGGGTGCGGTGCCGAACCGATGGAGCTGGATGACCTGTTGGGGTTCGTGTCGCCCGAGGGCGACCCGGAGGAGGTGGGGGGCGACCTGACCCGCGTGTTCGGGCCGGCGTTCGACGAGGGCCCGAGCCGGGGATCGTCGACCGCACCGGGAGGGGCTGAGCCGTGACCACCCAGCTGACCCGATCCGGGCCCGAGACCGCACCGTCCGGTGGCCGGACCCCGGTGCGGACGGTCGCGGTGGCGGTCCTCGCGGCCGTCGGCGTCGCCGCACTGGTGGCGGTGGTCCTCCACGCCCGCCGAGGCGCCGTCGCCGACCGCATCAGGAACCCGGCGGTCGACGGGGCCCCGCGCCCGGTGTCGCCGCTGTGGGGGCGGACCGACTGGATCACCCTCCACCAGATCGGAACCGTCGTGATGATGATCGCCCTCGTGGCGGTGGTGGTCGTGACGTGGCGCCGCCGTCCCCGGCACCCCGTCCTGCTGATGGTCCTCGTCACGACGCTGCTGATCTGGCAGGACCCGATCATGAACTGGGCGCCGTACGCGGTCTACAACCCCCGGCTCTGGCACTGGCCCGAGACGTGGCCGCTGGTCTCGCTCTCGCCCACCGTCGAGCCGTTCCTCGTCGTCGGGTACGCCACCTTCTACATGGCGCCGTTCTTCCCGGCGGTGTGGATCCTGCGGCGCATCCAGGCCCGGCGGCCACCCGGGTCGTTCGCGAGCCGGCACCCCCTGGTCACGCTGGGGGCGCTGATCCTCGCCATCGGCTCCGTGTTCGACGCCTGCCTCGAGATCTTCCTCGTCCGCACCCAGCTCTACACCTACTCGCAGGTGATCCCGTTCGGGTCGTTCGCCGCCGGCGAGTGGTACCAGTTCCCGCTGATCTGGGAGTCGTCGCTCGTCACGCTGGTGATGATCGCGGCCGGCGTCATGCTCTACCGGGACGACACCGGACGCACGCAGGCCGAGAGGCTGGCCCACCGCATCGTCGTCCTCCGGGCCCACCCGGCTCTGGGCACGTTCCTCGTGATGTTCGCCGTCGTCAACGTGGCCTACTTCGGCTACGGCGCCGGCTTCGGGCTCATCCGCGCCTCGAAGGCGGCGACCTCGGTGGCCTGCCCCTGGCCGTACCCGGAGGCGAAGGTCTACGACCCCAACGGCTTCTACGAGGAGGCCGGTCAGCCGGGCCCGTTCTTCCCCGGCATCTGGTCGGGGTGGCCGAGCGCCCAGTCGGGCCGGCCCGACGTCGACCCGCCCGCCGACGGCGGCCGCTGTGGCGACGGTGACGGCTGACGAGCCGGACCCGCTCGCCGAAACGCTGCGGCGGTGGAGGGCCGGCGCGGCGTCAGGCGCGCGGCGCCGCACCCCGCAGCACGGTGTCGCGCCCGAGCGAGAGGGCGGCGCGGGCGCCGACCCGGCGCACCAGGTTCTCGTGCATCCACATCGGGTCGAAGAGCGACCAGGCCCGGAGGTCGGCGGACGGGCCCTCGATGCGCAGCTCACCGGCGCGGGCGCCCTCGGCCAGCAACGCCTTCAACTCGCGGAGCAGCGTGGGGAAGTTCTGCCCGAGGTCGGACGTGCTCGGCGGCGACTCGCGCAGCCAGGCGAGCTGGATGTTGTACTCGTCGCTGAAGCGCAGGACGACGTTGACGTTCACCCACATCAGGGCGTCGAGCTTCTCGACGCTCGTGGCGTCGGACGCCAGCACGCTGGTCCACCCCGAGGCCACGGCATCGGGGAGGGCACCCATGATCGACGCCAGCAGCTCGTCCTTCGAGCCGATCGTGCGGTAGACGCTGCCCGTGCTGAGCCCGGCGGCCGCGGCGATGTCGCGGACCGTGGTGGCCTCGTAGCCCCGGCGGCCGAACTCGGTGCGGGCGACGGCCCGGAGGTGGGCGACCCGAGGGTCCTCGTGCTCGTCTGCGGCACCCCACGAGTCGATGACCTGCTGCGCCGCCGCCAGCGCGCTCGACCCGTCGAGCTCGGCGTCGTCGGGCGGCCGGACGGCCACGCCGTCGAGCACGATGTGGCACCGCAGCGCCGGCAGCTGGTCGGCGCCGCGGACGTCGCGGAACTCGCCGAGGCTGATGTAGAGCATGGTCTCGCACAACCGCTCGGCGAGCGTCTCGAGATCGATACCCGGCCGGATGTCCCCGGTGTCGCGACCCGCCCGCAGCGTCTCGAGCATCGCCGTCTCGATGGCCGTGGGCGTGAGCTGGGCGACGCGCACCAGCTGGTCGCCGGCGCTCGAGGGGGGCTCGTAGAAGCTCTGCAGCACCGCGGCGCGATGGCGCGCACCGCAGGCGGCGATGGCCTCGCCGAGCGCCAGGATCTTCTCGGGCACCGGTTCGGGGCCGTGCAGGTCGTCGAGCGCCTGCTTGGCGATGTGGTCGAGGTCGAGGCGGTAGCGCTCGATGAGCTCGACGACGATCGCCTCCTTCGAGTCGAAGTGGTGGTAGAGGCTGCCGGGGAGGATGCCGCAGGCGTCGGCGATCTGCTTCAGCGACGTGCGCAGGCCCGACGACGCGAACAGCCGGGCCGCCGTCTCGAGGATCTCTGCTCTGCGTGCACCGTCTACCGACACGTTGGCTCCCGAGCGCATCGACCTGACGGCGACCGGACCTGACCTGGAGCGAAGGTTAGCTCCGGTCACCCCGCGTGATCGGTGTCAGAGCCCCTCGAGGATGTCGGTCGAGTCGACGGCGTCGTAGCTCGCCGGCTCGCCGTGGGCGTCGAGGGTGGCGCGCAGCCACTGGTTGGAGCACAGGGCGGGGTTCGTGGCCATCGACGACCCGCCGCACCGGAACCTGACGCCGCCGCCGCCGGGGAGCTCCGCCTCGGGCATCGCCTTGATCGCCTCGGTCACCGTGGCCGGCGTGATGTCTCCGGTGATCCCGTCGAGCGACGTCGCCAACGCGGCGGTGACCGTGTAGCCCACCATCGACACGTTGTTCTCGACGTCGACGTCGTGGCCGTACGCGCTGACGACCGCCTCGTAGAGCTGGTAGGTCGGGTCGTCTGCGGCGCCGACCGCCACGCCCGAGGTGACGAAGGTGCCCTCGAGCTGCTCGCCCGGGAGGGCATCGCGCGTCGCGTCGGTGATGCACTGCGACACCGCGGTGACCTCGCCCTCGTAGCCGACGGCCGCCAGGCCCTGGATGGCGGCGATGCACAGGGCGTCGTTGCCCACGACGTGCACGACGCCGGCCCCGCTGTCCACGATGTCGCTCATCTGAGAGGTGAGGTCGGGGGTGCCGAGGGGCACCTTCACGATCTCGTAGTCGAGCCCCGCGTTCTCCATGATCGGCGGTCCGAGGGTCTCGAAGAGGTTGACCGCCACGGGGACGTCGATGACGACGAACGCCACCTCGTCGGCGCCCTCGTCCTGCGCCACCGAGATCGGCAGCCCGAACGCCGTCGTCAACGGGTTCGAGATGACGAAGCTGGACTCTGCGTCGGCGAGGATGCGGTCGCCGTTGGTCTGGAAGAACATCGTGGGCACGCCCGACTGGTGCAGTGGCTCCCAGATCGTGTCGGGGACCGTGGACTGGCCGATGGCCACGGCGACCACCTGGTCCTCGACCATCTGGTTGGCACAGTCGGTGCCGGCGCCGGGGTCGGCCCCCGTCTCGCAGGTCACCAGCTCGATCGGTCGTCCGCCCACGCCGCCGCGGTGCGCGTTCCAGTAGTCCACGGTCGCCTGGGCGGCGTAGATCTCCGTCCGGGCGTCGAAGGCCGCGGACTGGCCGTCCGACACCAGGCCGATGCGGACGGACTCGCCCGACGCGGGGTCGTCGGGCCCGAGCGCCTGCTCGACGTCGTCGCCCCCGGCCCCGGCGGTGGTGTCCGACGACGCTTCGCCGCCGCCGTCGCTGCACGACGCCGCCACGAGCACGACGCCGGCGGCGGCCGCCGCCAGCGCCCGTCGCGGTCGCCGGCCGGCGCCCCGGTCGGGATCTCCGTGTGGTCGCATCTGTTCCCCCCGTGCCGTGGCTGGTCCCCCCGGTGCAGGCGCCCGGGCGCGCGCGTCAGGGCGGCACGGTCGTCCCGTGCCGGACGCGCGGCCGCGGCCGACCACGGCCGGGTGCTCCTGCGTGCGGTCCGACGGTGCCGCGACACCCCCCGATCTCCCCGTGGCGTCGCGACCGGCCCCGGCAGTCCGCACGAGAACCGGACTCTTCCGTAACAAACGTTAGGTTCTGGACCCGCAGCGTGCTCGTTCTCCCGCCGAGAGTCAAGGGCGTCTGCGGCTCAGCAGTCGTCGGTCGCGGGGTCTCCGGCGAAGCGGGCGGCGATCCAGGGGGCGATGTCGGCGCCGGCCTGGCCGGTCACGGTGTCGTGGTTCGCGCTCGGGACGTCGAGGGTGTCGACCACCTGGCCCAGGCCGCACAGGCGCTCGAGCAGCGCCGCCGTGCGGGCCGGCAGGACCAACGTGTCCTGTCCGCCCTGCACCAGCAGCAGCGGCGACTCGGAGGCGACGTGGCCCGGGTCGTTCTGCTCGAGCCAGGCGGTGCCGAGGGGCGTGGTCCGCGGGTCGGTGACGAAGTAGTCGGGCGAGGCCGCGATCCCGGCCATGGTGCCGATGATGTCGCCGACGCACCCCGCCTCGATCACCGCGGACGCCGAGAGGGCCTCGGGGCCCAGGTAGTCGCCGAGGTCGACGTCGGGATCCTCGGCCGCGACGCCGACGAGCACCATGGTGGTGATGACGCGGGCCTGCAGGTCGTCGCCGTAGATCTCGCCGAGCTGCGAGCCCGGGGCGATGGCCACCGAGCCCAGCAGCTCGGCCTCGGGCAGGCGGTCGGCGGCCAGCTCGTTGGTCATCAGGGCGGCGTGGCCGCCCTGCGACACGCCGGCCACGACCCACTCGTCACCGGCGCCGAGCTCGGGCAGCGAGCGCGCCGCGGCGACGCCGTCGACGACCGCGTTGCCCTCGGCGGCGGCCGACAGGTAGGGGTGGACCTCGCCCTCGGGTCCCAGCCCGATGTAGTCGGTCGCGACCCGCACGCCCTGCACGCCGAAGCCGGGCGGCGGCGCCGGGTTGCGGCTCGGTGCGCACGGGGCGGCGAGACCGCTGGTGCCGTGGGCCCAGGCGACGATCGGCCAGCCGGCCTCGGGCGCCTCGGCGGTGGGGGAGTACACGACGCCGGTGACGGCGCGGTCGTCGCCCTCGGCGTCGGTCGAGTGGTACATGATCCGCAGGCCCACCTCGCCGGCGGGAGCGTCGATCGGCATCGTCCGGATCAGGTCGCCGGGCTCGCCCGGCGGCAGCGGGTCGGGCACCTCGTAGAAGGCGTCGACCGACCCGCCGAACTGCTCGACCTCGGCGCCCACCGCCTCGTCACCACCCTCGTCGGCCCCCGCGTCGTCGTCCCCGCCGCCCGAGCACGCGGCGGCCAGCACCACGACGCCCACCATCGCCGCCAGACCGCGGACGCGACCCGTCCCGGCCCTGAGACCCCCGTCGATCGCGCCGGTCCGTGGTGCCACGTGCTCCCCCTCCTGCACTCCGCGCGGGCCGATCACGTCGCCGAGGACCCGCGCCCGTGGTCACCCGGCAACCCTACCTGTGCCCCGCCGGCAGCCGAACGATCGTTCACCGTTCGTCGGGTTCCCGGACGGCCGGGCGAGCCGGGGCCGTCCTTTCCCGGTCGACGCAGGGACGACACCGGCAGCCGGAACCGTGGCTCCGGGAGGCGAGGCCGGTAGCGTCTCCCGGACCTACGGACGGCGGATGGTGTGATGAGCGACCTGCTGACCACGCACTCGAGCGAGGTCACCGAAGACCAGATCGATCACCTCGGGCACATGAACGTGCGGTACTACGCCGAGAACGCGTCGGCCGGCACCCGCGCCATGCTCGCCGAGCTGCCCGGCTGGGGCCGTCGCCCGTGCGTGGTCCACGACGTCTACACCCGGCACCACCGCGAGCAGCTGCTCGGCACCGCGCTGGTCGTCCGCAGCGCCGTGCTGGGCGCCGGGCCCGACGGGCTGCGCCTGCACCACGAGCTCGCGGCGCGCGACTCCGACGTGCTGGCCGCCACGTTCGTCCACCGCATCAGCCCGCTCGACGAGGGGGGCGAGCCGGCGCCGCTGTCCGACCGCCTCGTCGCCGCCGCGCAGGACGTCGCCGTCGCCGCGCCGCGCTACGCGACGACGCGGACGATCTCGCTCGACGCCGACCTGCTGGCGTCGGCCCCGTCGCTCGACGAGGTCCGCTCCCGCGGCCTGGCGGTGCGTCGCGAGCGGCCCGTCACCGCGATCGAGTGCGATGCCGCCGGCCGCTACCTCCCGGCGATGGCCCCGATGCTGGTGTGGGCCGGCGAGCCGGTAGGCGACGAGTCCGGGCCGTGGCTCGAGGAGATGCCCGGCGGCGAGCTCATGGGGTGGGCGTCGATGGAGACCCGCATCCAGACCCGGCGGCTGCCGCTGGTGGGGGAGCGGGTGCAGAGCTTCGGCGCCACCGTGGCCCTGCACGACAAGGTGACCCACCGCGTGCACTGGTGCTTCGACGTCGAGCACGGCGAGCTGCTCGTCGCCTTCGAGATCGTGAACATGGCCTTCGACACCCGGGGACGCCGCCCGATGCGCATCCCCGACGCCCACGTGCGGCGGGAGCAGGCGACGCTCCAGGCCGACCTCGCGCCGCGACCCGGGGCCTGATCGCGGTCGGACGGCTCACCGCCGTCCCGCAGGTGACGCCGCCAGGCGGGGAGCGCGCCCGCGGGGCGGACGCTCCCGGGTCGCCGGTCGGCGTGCCACGATGACACGGCGGGACGAGGCGCAGGAAGGGAGACCGGGGTGTCGGAGCGATCAGGACCCCGCGCCGACGACCCGTTCGGTGGTCGGCACCCGACCAGTCACGAACGGATGACGGGGCGGCCCTGGGATGCGTCGTACCTCGGCGGCCCGGCGCCCTGGGACGTCGATCGCCCGCAGCCGGCGGTGGTGCGTGTGGCAGCCGCGGGTGGATTCGCCGGTCCGGTGCTCGACGCGGGCTGCGGCAGCGGGGAGAACGCCCTCCACGTCGCCTCCGGGGGTGTTCCGGTCCTGGGCGTCGACGTGGCCGAGACGGCGGTGGCGATGGCCCGGGCGAAGGCCGACGAGCGGGGGATCGACGCCGAGTTCGCCGTCGCCGACGCGCTGCACCTGGAGCGGCTGGGGCGCAGGTTCGAGACGGTGCTCGACTGCGGGCTGTTCCACACCTTCGACGGCGACGAGCGGCCGGAGTACGTGGCGAGCCTGGCGACGGTGACCGAGCCCGGCGGAACCCTGTACGTGCTGTGCTTCAGCGACGCAGGGCCCGACACGGGCCCGCACCCCGTCAGCCGGGACGAGCTGAGCGCCGCGTTCGCGTCCTTCACCGGATGGAAGGTCGTCGCCATCGACGCCGACCGGGTGCAGACCAGGTTTCACGACGACGGCGCACCGGCCTGGTTGGCGACGATCGATCGGACCTAGCGGCCCGCGACCGACCGCAGGCACCCGCGGTCGCCGGCCGTCATCCTGCCGCCGACCTGCGTCAGTCCAGGCAGAACTCGTTGCCCTCGGGGTCGGCCATCACGATGAAGCCGAGGCTCAGCGGGGGAGCGGGCTCGTCGCGACGGAGCCGCGTGGCCCCGAGGCCGACCAGCCGGTCGCACTCGGCCTCCAGCGCCGCCATCCGTTCGTCTCCGTCCAGTCCGGGCGCGGCGCGCACGTCGAGGTGGACGCGGTTCTTGGCGACCTTGTCCTCGGGCACCTGCTGGAAGAACAGCCGTGGGCCGTCGCCGTCCGGGTCCTCGATGGCCGACCGCGTGTTGCGCTGGTCCTCGGGGACGCCGACCTGCGCCAGGAAGTCCTGCCACGCGGCCAGCGGGTCGGCGCCGTCGGGCAGCTCGACGCCGGGCGGTCCCGGGTGGACGTAGCCCAGCACGTCGCGCCAGAAGATCGACAGCGCCTGCGGGTCGTGGGCGTCGAAGGTGACCTGGACGTGGCGGCTCATCTGGTGGCTCCGTTCCTGGCGGACGTCGTGTGCCGGCCACTGTGACACTCCGGGCGGACAGGATCTGTCCGCGATTGCCGGGGGCGGCGACATGGGCGCCCGTCACCGACCCGGTGGAGGGGCGCCGTCGGTAGCCTCGGCGCCAGGAGGCCACGTGACCGCCGCACCAGCTGACCCCGACAGGGACCACCCGCCCGACCTGCTCGGCCAGACCGTCGTGGTCATCGGTGGCAGCTCGGGCATCGGGCTCGAGACGGCCCGGATGGCGCGGGCGCACGGCGCCGACGTGGTCCTGGCCGCGCGGGATCAGGACCGCCTCCGCCACGCCGGGCAGCAGGTCGACGCCCGCAGCACCGTCGCGCTGGACGTCACCGACATCGCGCGCGTCGAACGGTTCTTCGAGGACCTGCCCGAGCCCATCGACCACGTGATGGTCACCGGCCCCGGCCCGCACTACTCGTCGCTGGCCGACATGGACCTCGCGGCGGCCCGGCGCGACGTCGGCGACCGCATCGTGACGACGCTCGCCGTCGCCCGCTCCGGCGCCGCCCGCATGCGCCCGCCCGGCACGCTGCTCTTCATCGGCGGCACCGGTGGCCGGCAGGCGGGCGTCGGCCTCACCCTGATCTCGGCGATGACCGCCGCGCTCCCGGCGCTCGTCGCCAGCCTGGCGGTCGAGCTGGCGCCGATCCGGGCGAACCTGATCGCCGCCGGGTTCGTCGACACGCCGCTGTCGGCCTCGCTCCTCGGCGACCAGCTCGACGCGCGCCGTGCCGAGCTCCGCGCCACGCTTCCCATCGGCCGCGTCGTGGGGCCCGGAGACGTCGCCGCGCTGGCGGTGCACCTCATGACCAACACCGCGCTCACCGGGGCGACCTACGACATCGACGGCGGCCAGCAGCTCCTGTCCAACCGGGGCGGGTCCAGATGAGGGCGCCCGTCCGTCGTCGACCCGCGCCGTGACCCGCGGGCCGTCGTCTCCTGCCGGTTGACGCATCGTGGGCCGTCCCGCACACTCCGTTGTGCGGGCTCCGTCCTGAGGGGGAACACGATGCGTCGAGCAGCGCTGCTGGTGCTTGCCGTCCTTGCGAGCGTCGCCCTGAACGCGCCGACGGCGTCGGCCGCGCCTCACCCCGACCGGGGCGGCCACCACCGCCCGCCGATCGCCCTGAGCGGCAGCGTCGAGGGCCAGGGCACCTACGAGCTCGGCACGGTGTGCGCGTTCGCCTGGGAGGTGGTGAGCGGCACCTTCGATGCCTCCCGTCGCCCGGGCGCCGACGGCACGTTCACCCTCGACTTCTGCGTCTCCCTCGTCGACCTCTCGCTCGCCGGCACCTTCACCGCCGAGACGACGTCGGGCGTCACGCTGTCCGGCACGTTGGCGGGCAGCATCACGCTCGAACCCGCGGGATCGCCCATCGAGTTCACCCTCACCGTGCTCGAGAGCAGCGGGGCCCGCAGACCGATCACCGGCACGATCTCGCTCACCGGCATCCGGACGGAGCCGGGCGACGGCACGTACTCGTCGACGATCGCGGGCACGTTCGTGACCGACCTGCACATGTGAGCGCACGACGTCCCGTCCGCCGGCGATCCGCGGGCGGACCGCCGGCGGGACACGTGACGCACGTGGCGCCCCCGCCGGTCGCGGCGTCGGGTGGCCTCACCCCCAGCGGGGGGAGGCGTCGGGGTCGAGGCCGAGGCAGAGCTTGGCGATCAGCTCGTGCGCCAGCAGCGTGTTCCCCGGGTGGAAGCGGCCCATGCGCACGTCGCGGAACAGCTGCTCGAGGCGGCTGCGCTTGAACGAGCCGGCGCCCCCGCTGAGGTCGAGGGCGCGATCGACGATGTCGAAGGCGCTGTTGATGACGACGTGACGTGTGCCGACCAGCCGCACGGGCCAGTCGGGGTGGTCGATGCCGCTCGCCCAGTCCGATGCGGTGCGCTCGAGCAGCGCCTCTGCGGTGTCGTAGGCCATGCGCATCTCGGACACGTGGTGCTGGACCTCGGGGTGGTGGGCCATCGAGCCCGTCATGGCGATGGACCCGCGCTGCGGCATCCGCTCGATGGTCATGTCGAAGGCCCGCCTGGCCGCCCCGAGGTAGGCCGACGCGAAGCCGAGGAGAGCCCACGCGAAGATGGTCACCTGGAACGGCCCGGCCCCGGCGAACCCCGCCGGGCACACGAGGGCGACCAGGTCGTCGGGCACGAACGCCTTGTCGAGGATGGTGTCCTGGCTCTGCGTAGCCCGCATGCCGAGCGTGTCCCACGTCTCGACGATCTCGACGCCCGGCGTGGTGCGGGGAACGAAGCCGTGCACGATCTGCGGAGCCGCGGGGTCGGACGTGTCCATGGCGTGGAACCCGCCCAACGTCCACACGGGGGTCAGGCTGCCGAAGATCTTGTGCCCGCTGATCGACCATCCGCCGTCGACCCGCTCGGCGGACGTGGTCGACAGCAGCAGCGGCATGTCGTTGCCCACCTCGCCGTGGAGCGCGCACAGCACGTCTCCGGCGGCCGCCCTGTCGAGCAGGAAGCGGCACGAGTCGTCGCCGGCGCGCAGCAGGTCGGCGGCGACACCGGTCCAGTAGACGTGCATGTTGACGGCCAGCGCCGTGGCCGGGGCGTGGTAGGCGAGGCGGCGGACGAGCCGCGAGTACTCGTCGAGCCGGGCGCCGCCGCCTCCGAGCTCGGTCGGGATGGCGACATCGAGGTAGCCGGACGCTCGCAGCTCGGCGAAGTCCTCGTCGTGGAAGCGGTTCTCGCGGTCGTAGGTCGGGGCTCGCTCGTCGAAGCGGGCGAGCATGTCGTCGGTGAGCACGTTCGCGGTGGTCGAGGCGCGCTCGACCTGTTCGGTGGTGGTCATCGGATCGGGTCCTTCCTGATCATCCGTTGACGGCGGCGATCTGGTGGACGTGGTGGTGACGGCGTCAGCGGGCGGGGACGGGCGGGATGAACTGCTCGACGGCGACGATCACGTCGGCGGGCATCCCGGCACGGGCCGCCGCCTCCCGGATCGCCTCGGCGCTCGGCGCCTCGTACAGGCAGTAGGACTTCTTGCGGTCGGCCGAGAGGAACGAGTAGATCCACCGGACGCCGACCTCGTCGTTGACGAGCCTGATCCCTTCCTGGTCGAGCTCGTCGAGGTCGAGTCGCTCGGCGAAGCTCCGTTCGATGACGTAGAGGCCCACGGGTCCCTCCCGTTCGTCGACGGCGACTGCCCGCCGGGCCCGGCGGGCAGCAGCCCGTCGCCGTCACCCCCACGGTACGGATCGCCGGGACCACTGTCATGACCAGGACTTGCCGTTGCCTCGCCGGCGTTCCGAAGGGGATCGGGCGGTCTATGGTCAGATCTGACTACCGCTCTTCCGAGGAGAGTGGGGGCCGTGACGAACCCGGTGCCCGGCCGATCGACGGCGACGGCGACCATCCTCTCCACCGGCCTCGTCGGGTCGGCGGAGCTGCGCGCCCGGCACGGCGAGGCGACGGCCGGCACCGTTTTCCGCGACCAGCGTCAGCAGCTGGCGGACGTCGTCCTCCGGTACGGGGGCCGCGTCGTCACCTCGTCGGGCCCCGGCGTGCTGGCGGCGTTCGACGCCGCCTCGCCGGCTGTCGGAGCCGCGGTCAGCATGCAGGTCCACGTGGCGACCCCCGAGGTGGCGCTGCGGATCGGCATCGCCGCCGGCGACGTGACCTGGGAGGACGACGAGTGCACCGGCCTCGCGGTCGTCGCCGCCACGCGGCTGCAGGGCGCGGCGGGCAGCGGGCAGATCCTGGTCAGCCAGATCGTCCGCCTCCTGGCCGGAGACCGGGCGGGGGCGCGCTTCGAGCTCCTCGACTCGCTGCCGCGGGACGGACCGCCGGGGGCGACCGAGACCTACGCCGTCGGATGGGAGCCGGCGGACGCACCCGACGTCGGTCCACCGGCCCCACCACCCCTGCCGGTCGCCTTCGGCGCACCCGCGGTCCACGCCTTCGTCGGCCGGTCCGCCGCGCTGGGGTCGCTCGAACGATCGTGGGACCTCGCCCGTGCGGGCCCCGGTCGGATCGTCCTCGTCGGTGGCGAGGCCGGGTCCGGCAAGACGCGGCTGGCCACCGAGTTCGGCCGCCGCGCCCACGGCGCCGGGGCCGCCGTGCTCATCGGCAGCTGCGACGACGACCTCGCCCTGCCCTACCAGCCGTGGGTCCAGGCCGTCGACGAGCTGCTCACCACGCTGCCGCTCGCCACCGTGACCGGTGATCTGGCGCTGCGGCTGGCACCGCTGGGCCAGCTGCTCGTCAACGGCGACCGGCTCGGGCGCGACCGTGCCGCCGTGCCGGCGGATCCCGAGACGGCCCGGTACCGGCTCTACGAGGCGTTCGGGTGCGCGCTCGGGGCGGCGGCGGCCCGCTGGCCGACGGTCGTCGTGCTCGACGACCTGCACTGGGCCGGCGCGCAGACGCTCGCCCTGTTGCGCCACGCCGCCCGGTCGGGCCTGCCGCCCGGCCTGCTCGTCGTGGGCACGTTCCGCGACACGGGCGACGAGATCACCGAGCCCCTCGCCGGCTGCCTGGCCGACCTGCGGCGCGTCGATGCGGTAACGAGGCTGCGGCTCGAGGGCCTCGACGCAGCAGCCGTCGAGCGCTTCGTCTCCGAGGAGATCGGGCAGCCGCTCGACGCCCCCCTCCGGGGGCTCGCCACGGAGCTCGGCCTGCGCAGCCGCGGGAACGCCTTCTACGTGAAGGAGCTGTGGCGACACCTCGTCGGCACGGGCGCGGTGGCGCGCGCCGACGACCGCTGGGTCGTCGTCGACCCCGCCGCGGCATCGGCCGTTCCCGACAGCGTCCGTGAGGCCGTCGGCGCCCGCCTCGCCAAGCTGTCGCCACCGGCGCGACGGACGATCGAGATGGCGGCGGTCGCGGGGCAGCGCGTGGGGCTCGAGGTCATGGCCCGAGCGCTGGACGTCCATCCCGACGAGCTCGACGCCCCGGTCGGAGAGCTGGTGGCGGCCGGCCTGCTCGCCGACACCGCGGCCACGACCCTCGTGCACCAGTTCGAGCACTCGCTCGTGCGCGACACGGTCGAGGCCGCCATGCCACCGGTGGGACGCAGCCGCGCCCACCTCGCCGTCGCCCGCGCCATCGAGGAGGTGCACGCGGCCGACCGCCGGCCCGTCCTCGCCGAGCTCGCCCGCCACTTCGCGGCCGCCGCCTCCATGGCACCGATCGACAAGGCCGCGTACTACGCCAGCCGCGCCGCAGCCCAGGCGGTGCGCTCGGCGGCGTACGACGAGGCGGCCTCCCACCTCGAGGGGGTGCTCGCCCTCGGGCCACCCGACCGGGAGCGGGCGGCGGCTCTCGTCGAGCTGGCCGCGGTGCTGCTGCCGATGGGCCGGTACGCCCGGAGCCGCGCCCGCAGCCGGGAAGCGTTCTCGCTGGCCGTCGCCCTGGATGCTCCCGATCTCGCCGCGGAGGCCGCGCTGCTCTTCGAGCAGGCGACGCACTTCCCCGGCCTGCCCGGCGGGCCGGCGGTCCACCTGCTCCGGCGAGCGATCGACCTCGACCGGGACGGCGACGGAGACGCCGCCGCGCCGTTGCAGGTGCGCGTGCAGGCGTCGCTGGGACGGGCCCTGGCGATCGAGGGCAAGGGGGACGAAGCGTCCGACGTCATCGACGTCGCCGTCGCGCGAGCGAGGGAGATCGGCGACGACGAGGCCCTGATCGTCGGCCTGCAGGCCGTGATCACCTCGGCGGCCGACCCGACGCGGGTCCTGGCCGCCGCCCGGGAGCTCGAGGCCCTGGCGCGTGCCCGCGGCGACACCTGGAGCACGGCGTACGGCAGCACCCACCAGTGCCGCGCGCTGATCGCGCTCGGCGACCTCGACGGCGCCTCGCGGGCGCTCGACCGGCTCCGGCAGGCCACGGCGACGGGGCGCTACTCCATGACCGCGCTCATGATCGTCCACCTCGAGACGATCCTCGCCGTCGCGGCCGGTGACCTCGTCAGAGCCGAGGCGCTGGCGGAGCGCGGGCTGGCGCTCGACCCGACCGACGAGAGCCCGTTCAACGCCGGCGTCCACGGCGTCCAGATGTTCACGATCCGCCGGGCCCAGGGCCGGCTCGCGGAGGTCGCCCCGGTGGTGCGGCTGGTGGCCGCGGCGTCTGACCCCCCGCCCGTGTGGCGGCCGGGCCTGGCCGCGATCTACGCCGAGCTTGGGATGCTCGACGAGGCGTCCGACCTGTTCACGGCGCTGGCGCCGAACTCGTTCGCCGGCGTCCCCCGCGATGCCCTGTGGCCCGCCTCCCTGACGTTCCTGGCCGAGACCTGCCTGGCCCTCGGCGACGAGGAGCGCGCCGGCGCCCTGTCGGCCGAGCTGCTCCGCTTCCGCGATCGCAACCTGACCGCCGCGTTCACGATGTGCTTCGGCCCGGCGGACCGATTGCTCGGGGGACTCGCCGAGCTCGGCGGGCGACCCGACCTGGCCGACGCCCACTTCGCGGCCGCGCTGGCGCTGGCCGAACGCAGCGGCTCGCCGCTGTGGACCGCCGAGATCCTCTTCGACCGGGCCGCCGTCCTGTCGGCGCGGGGCGACGACGAGGATGCCGCCGACGTCGAGGGACGTGCCGTCACGCTCGCGGCGCGAATCGGCCTGGCGCGACGACGCCGGCCGGGGGAGTGGCGGGCGGAGCGTGCGTCCCGCGCCGAGCCGCTGCCCGCGGGCCTGTCCGCACGTGAGGCCGAGGTGCTGCGGTACGTCGCTGCGGGCCTGTCCAACCGCGAGATCGGCGAGCACCTCTTCCTCAGCCACAACACGGTCGCGAACCACGTGCGCGCGATCCTGCGGAAGACGGGGTGCGCCAACCGCACCGAGGCGGCGACGTACGCCCACCGGACGGGCGTCGTCACCCTGTGACCGAGGCCGCGGGCGCCGTGCCCTCGGGTTCTGGCGTCTGTCACCGCGCGAGGCCGCGGTGACAGACGCCAGAACGCGACGCTCGCGCACCATGGCCCGACGCCCGCCCGGTTCCCCGGCCTGCGGCCCGAGCGGGAGCTACCTTTTGCCGGCATGACCGGGTCGTTCGATGTCGTCGTGGTGGGAGGCGGTTCGGCGGGGGCGGTCGTCGCCGCCCGGCTATCGGAGGACCCGGCCTGCCGTGTCGCGCTGATCGAGGCGGGCGGCCCGCCGCCGGCCGAGGAGCAGATGCCGGCCGCGGCGCCGGCGCTGCAGCAGAACCCAGCGACCGACTGGATGTACACGGCCGACGCCGGTGGCTGCGGACGCGGGCTCGCCGACGGCCGGATGATGGTGCCCCGCGGCAAGATGCTCGGCGGGTCGTCCGGCATCAACTACATGGCGTACGTGCGGGGGCATCCGGGCGACTTCGACGCCTGGGCCGCCGACGGGGCCGAGGGGTGGAGCTACGCGGACGTGCTGCCGTACTTCAAGAAGAGCGAAGGCCTCGCCCCGAGCGGCGACATCGTGGTCGACGCCGACGCCCACAGCACCGAGGGTCCCCTCGGGGTCTCGGTGCGGGCGCCCGTCCTCGCCGGAGCCCAGGACTTCGTCGACGCCGCGGTGGCGGCGGGCATCCCCCGCGGTGACTACAACGGACGCGAGCGCGGCGGGCCCGACGGCGTCGTCTCGCTCCTCCAGTCCACGACTCGTGACGGGAAGCGGTCGAGCACGTACCACGCCTTCCTCGAGGGGGAGGCCGAGCAGCGCCCGAACCTGGAGGTGATCTGCGGCGCGCACGTGACCAGGGTGATCCTCGAGGACACCCCGGGCGGGCTGCAGGCCACCGGGGTCGAGTACCGCAACGACGACGGCACGACGGCCGTGGCCCGGGCCGACGCCGAGGTGGTGCTGTGCGCCGGCGCGGTCGGGTCACCCCACATCCTGATGCTCTCCGGCGTCGGGCCGCGCCGCGAGCTCGACGCCGTCGGCGTGCCCTGCCGGCTCGACGCGCCCGACGTCGGCAAGCACCTGAAGGACCACCTGCAGGTCGGACTGCTGTACCCGGCGCCCGGCACCGGCGTGTCGATGAGCCGGATGGCCGTGGCCATGGGCCCGAACGCCCTGCGGGCTCCCGCCGGGCCGCTGCCGGCGGACCCGGCCGACGACGGCGAGCTGCCGGAGCAGCTCCAGGCGCTCAAGGCCGAGGCCGAGCGGCAGGTCACCGAGTGGGCGACCACCGGGCACGGCCTGGCGTCGTCGTCGCTCTACGACGCGTGCGCCTGGTTCTCCACCGGCCTCGGCGACGACCACACCCACGACGCCCAGCTGGGGTTCTTCAGCTGCGGTTACAACGACGACATCTGGCGGCGCTGCCTGCGGGTCGATCCGGCCGAGTACTTCGACGACCCGGCCCAGCGCCTGGCCGCCGACGCCGAGACCGTGATCGTCCTGGCCAACCCGGTGCAGCCGCACAGCGAGGGGGAGGTGGTCCTCACCAGCGCCGACCCCGTCGCCCCGCCCGACATCCGCATGAACTACTACGGCGACCCCCACGACATGCAGGTGATGATCGCGGTCCTGCGTCGCGCCCTCGACCTCGTGGAGCACTGGCCGGGCGAGCTCGGGCCCCTGCTCGTCCCGCGCGCCCTCGCCGACGAGCACGGCCACGCCCCCGGCGACACCCCGAGCGACGAGCTGCTGGAGGCCCTCGCCCGCCACTACTCGTTCACCGTCTACCACCTCACCTCGACCTGCCGGATGGGCAGCGTGGTCGACGCGCAGCTACGGGTGATCGGCGTCGACGGCCTGCGCGTCGCCGACGCCAGCGTGATGCCCAACGTGATCAGCGGCAACACCAACGCCCCCGCGATCATGATCGGCGAGAAGGCGGCCGAGATGGTCGCCCTCGACCACGGCCTCCGACTGCGCGAGTTCGTCGGCCGGCCGACGTGACCGACGCGGTCGTGGACTCGCCTGTCCGTCGGGGCCGGGCGTCGACGCCGCGCCGGGGGTAGGCAGGCAGCATGCAGATCGGCGTCGTGTTCCCCCAGAGCGAGCTCGGTGGCGACGTGGGTGCGCTGCGCGCCTACGGCGAGGCGGTCGACGGCCTGGGCTTCGGCCATCTGCTCGCCTACGACCACGTGGTGGGCGCCGATCCCACGGTCCACCGCGGGTGGGCAGGTCCGTACGACATCGCCACCACGTTCCACGAACCCTTCGTGATGTTCGGCTTCCTGGCGGCGATCACGTCCCTCGAGCTGGTGACCGGCATCATCATCCTGCCCCAGCGCCAGACCGTGCTCGTGGCCAAGCAGGCGGCCGAGGTCGACCTGCTCACCCAGGGGCGGTTCCGGCTGGGTGTCGGCCTGGGCTGGAACGCCGTGGAGTACGAGGCGCTCGGCAAGTCCTTCGGCGACCGGGGACGGCGCCTCGGCCCGCAGATCGAGCTGCTCCGACGGCTGTGGACCGAAGACTCCGTCACCCACGACGGGCCCGACGACACGATCACCGGCGCCGGTCTGGCTCCGCCCCCGGTGCAGCGGCCGATCCCCGTGTGGGTCGGCGGTCAGTCCGACCCGGCGTACCGCCGGATCGGGCGGCTGGCCGACGGCTGGTTCCCGCAGGTCCCGCCGGGCGAGCACCTCGACCGCGCCCTCGGGATCGTCGCCACGGCCGCCACCGACGCCGGCCGCGATCCGGCCACCATCGGCATGGAGGGCCGGGTCAGCTGGCAGCCCGACCACGATCTGTTCGTCCACCAGGTCGAGCGCTGGCGCTCGGCCGGGGCCACCCACGTCGGCATCAACACCATGGGGGCCGGCCTGGCGGGCGTCGACGACCACATCGCCGCACTCGCCACCGCCACGCAGCTCGTCGGCGTCGCGCCCTGACTCACGCTTCGCCGACGAGGGGGACGACTCGCTCCCGGAAGAGCTCGAGATGGCGCGCCTCGTCGGCCACCGGCCACACGAGGACCCGCTGGACCCCGGCGGCGCGGAAGGCCTGCAGCTTCTCGGCGAACGCGCCGGCGGGCCCGATCGGCAGGCGCTCC
>Ga0111539_10003359_pt1 | contig 21129 bp, 17 predicted proteins | sample RhiMethybrSRZTD1_FD_79667 | JGI IMG/M metagenome (GOLD analysis project Ga0111539, IMG submission 79667) | Populus rhizosphere microbial communities from Tennessee, USA - Rhizosphere MetaG P. TD hybrid SRZTD1 (version 2) (version 2) | ecosystem: Host-associated > Plants > Roots > Rhizosphere >...
CCACGAAGTCGGCGAAGGGGGCCAGCGGCTCCGGGTTCAGGAAGAGGGCGGCCCCGCCCATCAGCACCAGCGGATCGCGCGGGCCCCGGTCCTTCGCGCGCAGCGGGATGCCGGCCAGGCGCAGCATCTGCAGCACGTGCAGGTAGTCGTTCTCGAACGAGACCGAAAAGGCGACGAGGTCGAAGTCGCGCAGCGGCGTGCCGCTCTCGAAGCTGGTGAGGGGCGAGCCGGCGCGCTCCAGCTCCTCCTTGTCGGCGTCGTCGGGCAGGAAGGCGCGCTCGCAGACCACGTCCGGCTGCGAGTTCAGCAGGTGGTACACGCCCTGGAAGCCCAGGTTGGACATGCCCACGAAGTAGAGGTTGGGCCAGGCGAGGGCCACGCGGAAGGAGCCGGTCCCCCGGTGCGAGACGAGGGGGATTTCGGCCTCGCGCAGGAGGCGGTGGCGTTCTCGGAGGCGGCGGCTCAACGTTCCAGTATAGCGCAGGCCCGAAATACGCCCGAAAGCCGGGCTTCTAGCCGGTGCGGCGGTCGTGCAGCCGCTGGTCGAGGGAGGGCGTGCGCGGGAGGTCGATCCGCCGCATCGGGACCGCGTCCCCCATCTCGCGCTTCAGGAGGGGCAGGGCCACGTTGTACACGGGCACGCCGCTGGCGGTGCGCCCCTCCGCCATCCCCCGGTGCGCATGGCCGTGGAAGCAGGCCGCCGCCCGGTAGCGGTTGAGCGGCTCCTCCAGGCGGCTGGAGCCCAGGAAGGGATGGATGGCCGGCGGCTCGCCCTCCACCGTGGCCTGGATGGGAGCGTAGTGGAGGAGGGCCACCCGCTGCGGCGTCTGCAGGCGGGCCAGGGCCCGCTCCAGCTTCAGCGCCTCGTCCACCGCCTCGCGCACGAACCGCTTCACCGCCTCCTCCCCCCAGGGCTCCAGCGTGCGCTGGCCGAAGCCGCCCCCGAAGCCCTTGCAGCCGGCGAAGCCGACGCCGCCCACCTCCACGGCGTCGCCGTCGAGCACCTTCACCCCCGCCTCGGAGAGGATGGCGCACACCTCCTCGGCGTGGCCCGACTCGTGGTCATGGTTGCCCAGCACGGCCAGCACCGAGATGCCGCCGGTGCCGGAGAGCTCGCGGGCCAGCACCTGGGCCTCCTCGGGCAGGCCGTAGTCGGTGAGGTCGCCGGCCAGCAGCAGCACGTCGGCCGTGGCCGCGGCCTGGGCGAAGAGGGCCTGCAGGCTGCCCTGGCCGCGCTTCGTGCAGTGCAGGTCGGCCACGGCCGCGATGCGCAGCGGTCCGGCGGCGGGCTCCCCGCTCATGGCTTGCCCGCCTCCTGGCCCAGCGCGGCCGCCGTCCACAGGGCGATGTCCTTCTCGCTCATGCGCACGCGCGGGTCGTGGCGCACGTCGCGGAAGCCCCAGGCCCGCACGTCGTGCAGGTACTGCAGGCGCGAGACCACCGTGCCCCCGCACACCTTGTCCGCGGGCGCGGGCGCAGCCGCCTCGTCGCGCAGGCGCTGGGTGAGGTCGTTGACGACGCGCGCCGGGACCCGCTCACGCTCGGAAGGATAGACGTAGCCGAACAGGACCAGGTAGCTCATGAGCACCCGCCAGTCGGGGCCGAAGCGGCGCAGCAGGCGCGACCAGTCCAGGCGGTCGCCCTGGCGCAGGATGATGTGGGCGATGTCGGCCCCGTCGTAGCGCTCGCGCTCCATCACGAAGGCCTTGGACCAGATCATCTCCTCGGCCGGGATCAGCTTCACCGGCGCGCCCAGCACCTCGCCCTCCACGGCGTGCGTGAACCAGCCGTCGTCCACCACGGCGATGCCGCTGCCGCCGCCGTAGATCACGTCCACGTAGTCGTCGCCGGCGTCGCCGCCGTAGGCCTTGGCCAGCCAGTGGGGGAAGGTGCGCTCCACGCGGCAGCCCATCTGCTGCAGCACGGCCAGCACGCGGTCGCAGTCACGCTCACGCACGAAGATGTCGAAGTCCTTGGAGTGGCGGGCGATGCCGGTGTAGCGCTCGAAGGCGTAGGAGCCGCCCACCAGGAAGGGGGCCTGCGCGGCCAGCAGCGCGTCCACGGCCCGTCGATAGAAGGCCAGCGTCTCGGGCGGCACGGGGGGAAGGGCGGAGGTCATCCTGGGATTCGAAGCAAATTCCGGACCAGCCGGACCTGGGGCGTGCTCGTGCAGTACAAAGGAAGTCTGAGCCCCGCCATGGCTGCCCTTCCCCCCGCCGGCACGCCGTCCCGCCTGCTCGTGGTCTCGAACCGCCTGCCGCTGACGCTGCGCCAGAGCGAAGGCGTCTGGCGCACGGAGAAGAGCACGGGCGGCCTGGCCACGGCGCTGGGCCCGCTGCTCGGCCGCAGCAACGGCCTCTGGATCGGCTGGCCGGGCGACGCCCCGGGCGCCGACCCCGGCCGCGCGGCCGAGATCGAGCGCTGGCGCCGCGAGGAGCGCTGCCGGGCGGTGGAGCTGGCCCCCGACGTGGCCGAGCGCTACTACGAGGGCTACGCGAACCAGACGTTGTGGCCGCTCTTCCACCAGTTCCCGCTCGACCTCCACTACCAGGCGCCGGAGTGGGAGGCCTACGTGCAGGCCAACCTGGCCTTCCGCGACGCCGTGCTGGAGGAGCTGGCCCGGCCCCCGCTCGGGCACGCGCGCGCCACCGACGGCCCCCGCCCGCGCGACACGGTCTGGGTGCACGACTACCAGCTCATGCTGCTGCCCCAGATGCTGCGCGAGGCGGCGCCGGAGCTCAGCATCGGCTTCTTCCTGCACATCCCCTTCCCGGCCTCGGAGGTGTTCCGCATCCTGCCCCGGCGGGAGGAGATCATGCGCGGCCTGCTGGGCGCGGACCTGGTGGCCTTCCAGACCTACAACGACCTGCAGCATTTCCGCTCCTCGCTCTCGCGCATCCTGGCCTTCGACAGCCGGATGGACCGGGTGGAGGTGGCCGGGCGCATGGTGCGCCTGGAGGCGCTGCCCATCGGCCTGGCCCCGGAGGAGTTCACGGGCCTGCTCGACACCGACCGCGACACCCAGAAGGCGCTCAAGGCCGTGCGCCGCCGCTTCGCCGGCCGCCGCGTCCTCCTGGCCGTGGACCGCGTGGACTACACGAAGGGCATCCCCCACCGCCTGCGCGCCTTCCGCCGCCTGCTGGAGCGGGCGCCGCACCTGCGCGGCAAGGTGGTGCTGGTGCAGGTGGCCGTGCCCTCGCGCGAGAAGATCCCGCTCTACGAGCGCCTGCGCCGGCAGGTGAACGGCCTGGTGGGCGAGCTCAACGGCGACTTCGGCACGGCGGAGTGGACGCCGGTCGTCTACATCCACCGCGGCATCCCGCGCTCCGACCTGGTGGCCCTCTACGCGCTGGCCGACGTGGGCTGGGTGACGCCGTTGCGCGACGGCATGAACCTGGTGGCCAAGGAGTACGTGGCCTGCCAGCGCAACGGCGCGGGCGCGCTCGTGCTTTCGGAGTTCGCGGGCGCCGCGGCCGAGATGGGCGAGGCCTTCGTGGTGAACCCCTACGACGAGGAGCGCACGTCCGTCACCGTGGAGACGGTGCTGGCCCTGCCCGAGGACGAGCGGCGCGTGCGCATGGCCGCCCTCACCGCGCGCGTGCTGCGCAACAACGTGTTCACCTGGTCCAAGCGCTTCCTGCACGCGCTCGACCAGGCGGTGGCCGACCGCGGCCAGCACGGCGGCGAGCGCCCGCCGCTGCTGGACGTGGAGGCCACGGTGGCCGCCTTCGGCCGCGCGCACCGCCGCCTGCTCCTGCTCGACTACGACGGCACGCTGGTGCCCTTCGCGCGCACGCCGCGCGAGGCGGTGCCGCCGCGCCTGCTGCTGGACGTGCTGGAGCGGCTGTCGTCCGCTCCCGAGACCACCGTCTGCGTCGTCTCCGGGCGCTCGCGCAGCGACCTGCAGCGCTGGTTCGGCCACCTCAAGCGGCTGTGGCTGGCCGCCGAACACGGCGCGCTGGTGCGGGCGCCGCTGGGCGAGTGGGAGCCGCTGCGCGCGGCCAGCAGCGCCGAGTGGAAGGCGCAGGTGCGGCCGGTGCTGGAGCACTTCGCCGACCGCACGCCCGGCTCCTTCATCGAGGAGAAGGAGTACGGCCTGGTCTGGCACTTCCGCATGTCCGACCCCGAGTTCGCACCCTGGCTGGCCAACGAGCTCTCCTCCACGCTGGACAAGATGCTGGCCGAGACGGAGCAGCGCTCGCTGCGCGGGCACCAGGCGGTGGAGGTGCGGCCGGCCTGGGCCAACAAGGGCCGGGTGCTGGAGCACCTGGAGGCGGCCACGCCCGCGGCCGGCTTCCGCCTGGCCCTGGGCGACGACCGCACGGACGAGGATCTCTTCGAGCAGATGGCGGAGAGCGCGGTCACCGTCCACGTGGGGCGCGGGCCCTCGCGGGCCCGCTTCCGCCTCCCCGATTCGTCCACCGTGCGCCGCTTCCTGGAGCGCCTGGCCCAGGAAGGGGCGCGGCCGGCGACCCTGGAGCCGGAGCCCCTGGCCGCCTCCGACCGCTAGCCTACCCTTCGCCGCCGCCCTGGCGGCGCAGGAAGGCGGGCACGTCCAGGTCGCTGCGGCCGCCGCCCGCCGCCGCCTTGGGCTGGGGCGTCTTGCGGTAGAAGCCGCTGGCGTCGCCGGGGGCCAGCGCGGCCTGGGCCGCCGCCGCGGCCGCGGCCGCCGTGGGGCCCACGTAGTTGGTGAGGTCCACCGGCGTGTGCGGCATCTTGCGGTTGTTGTTCTTGCCGAAGCCGGTGGCGATCACCGTCACCTTCACCGCGTCGCCCATCGACTCGTCGGTGACGATGCCGTAGATCACGTTGGCCTCGGGGTCGGCCACCTTGGTGATGAGCGAGGTGGCCTCGGTGGCCTCGGCCAGCGAGAGGTCCAGCCCGCCGGTGATGTTGACGATGATGCCGCGCGCGCCCTCGATGGAGCTGTCCTCCAGCAGCGGGTTGGAGATGGCCCGCTGGGCCGCCTCCACCGCGCGGTTTTCGCCCTCGCCGATGCCGGTGCCCATCACGGCCTGGCCCATGCCCTTCATCACCGCCCGCACGTCGGCGAAGTCCAGGTTGATCTGGCCGGGCACGGTGATGATGTCGCTGATGCCCTGCACGGCCTGGCGCAGCACGTCGTCGGCCACGCGGAAGGCCTCCGACACCGGCGTGTTGCGGGCCACCGTCTGCAGCAGGCGGTCGTTGGGGATGGCGATCACGGAGTCGACGCACTCCTTGAGCTGGGCCAGCCCGTCCAGGGCCTGGCCCATGCGCCGCTTGCCCTCCAGCGCGAAGGGCAGCGTGATCACGGCCACCGTGAGCACGCTGCCGGCGTCGCCGCCCAGCTGGGAGGCGATGGACGCCACCACCGGCGCGGCCCCGGTGCCGGTGCCGCCGCCCAGGCCGGCGGTGATGAAGACCATGTCCGAGCCCTCCAGGGCGTCGCAGATCTTCTCCGTGTCCTCCACCGCCGCCTGCCGCCCCACCTCGGGGTTGGCGCCCGCGCCCAGGCCCTTGGTGAGCTTGGAGCCCACCTGGATCTTGAGCGGGGCCCGGTTGCTGCGCAGGGCCTGCAGGTCGGTGTTGATGGCGATGAACTCCACGCCCTGCAGCCCGGCCGCGACCATGCGCGAGATGGCGTTGCCGCCCCCGCCGCCCACGCCCACCACCTTGATGCGGGCGGCGCGGGCCTCTTCCTCCGCGAACGTGATCCGGCGCGGCCCGTCGTTCTGGTCGATCATGCGAATCTCCTCAGATTGCGCGACGTCTAAATCCCTTCCGAGCATCCGGTCATGAAGCCGCACTTCAGGCAGATGCGCTTGCAGTGCGCGGCCAGCACGGACGACCCGCACATCTCGCAACGGGGCAGGCCACGGTCCTTGACCTCGCGCGCCCCGCTCAGCTCGGCGTGGCGCAGGGGCAAACGGGAGAGCGGCAGCGGCGAAGCGGCGAGACCCTCGTCCTTGCGCATGTCGACCTCCATCGGAGAAAGGCTCAGAAGAAGTCCGACAACCAGCCCATGAGGCGCCCGGTGACCTTGCCGAAGGTCCCCGTCGCCGCGGTGCGGGGCACCAGCACGCCGCGCCCCTCCCTGTTCCTCTGTCCCTGCACCACCAGGCCCACGGCCGTGGCGTAGACGGGGCTGGCCACCACGTCCACCAGGCCCCCGATCCCGGCCGGCGCCCCGCGGCGCACCGGCATGTCGAAGATCTGCTCGGCGATCTCGGGCAGGCCCTCCAGGATGGCCCCCCCGCCGGTCAGCACCACCCCGCTGTTGAGGCTGCGCTCGAAGCCGGCCCGCCGGATCTCGGTGAAGACCATCTGGCAGACCTCCTCCGCCCGCGCCTGCAGCACGTCGCCCAGCACCTGGCGGGCCATGATGCGCGGCTTGCGGCCGCCCACGCTGGGCACCTCGATCGAGTCCTCCTCCGGGATCATCGAGGTGAGCGCGCAGCCGTACTTCTTCTTGATCTTCTCCGCCTCGTGCACGGGCGTGCGCAGGGCCACGGCCACGTCGTTGGTGAAGTGTTCGCCGCCCACCTGCAGCACGGCCGTGTGCCAGAGCGAGCCCTTCTCGAAGATGGCCAGGTCGGTGGTGCCGCCGCCCACGTCGATGAGGGCCACGCCCAGCTCCTTCTCGTCCTGGGAGAGGCAGGCCTCGGCGGCCGCCATCTGGGTGAGCACGGTGTCGATGACCTCCAGCCCGGCCCGGTTCACGCAGGTGACCGTGTTCTGGGCGGCGGTGGAGGAGCACGTCACCACGTGGACGTTCACCTCCAGGCGGGTGCCGGTCATGCCCGTGGGGTCGCCGATGCCGTCCTGGTCGTCCACCACGAACTCCTGCGGCAACACGTGCAGGATCTCGCGGTCGGCCGGGATGGAGACCGCCTTGGCCGCCTCGATCACGCGCCGCACGTCTTCGCGCTCGATGGCCCGGTTCTTCCCCGAGACCGCGATGACGCCCCGCGAGTTGAAGCCGCGCACGTGGGTGCCGGCCAGGCCCACGTAGGCAGAGCCGATCTCCACCCCCGCCATGAGCTCCGCCTCCTCCACCACGCGCTTGATGGACTCGACGGTGGCCTCCAGGTTGATGACCACGCCCTTGCGCAGGCCCTTGCTCTCGGCCTGGCCGATGCCGATGACGTCGAGCCGGCCCTCGTCGGTGGCCTCGGCCACGATGGCGCAGACCTTGTGCGTGCCGATGTCCAGGCCGACGACGTAGCGATCTTTCTTCTTGGCCACTAGGTGCTCCTCATTGCTTCCCCAGCCCCGGCATCGGCACCTGTCGGGGCGACGGGCGCTACAACTGCAGGCGCGCCCTCCGCGGGCGCGTCGAAGGGCTCCACCGTGCGCGGCGGGGTCTCCGGCTCCACGTGCACCGGAGCCTCCGCCTTCTCCGGCCAGCGCCGGGCCGGGCCGTGGGCCACGATGCGGTCGCGGAAGCGCAGGTCGTACCACTCGGCGTCCGGGCAGCGGCGGGCCAGCTCGGCCCGCAGGCCCAGGAAGTCGAGCAGGCGCGGGCGGTAGGGGGCGCCGCCCATGAGCAGCGTCTCCCCGCTGCCGCGCAGCACCACGCGCACGGCGCCCTCGCCGTCGACCTCCACCTCCGACACCTCGGCCCCCAGCGGGCCCAGGTCGGCCAGCAGCTCGCCCGCGCGGTGCGCGCGCTCGCGGCGCGAGCCCTCGTCGGCCTTGGCCAGGCCGCGCACGATGGGCAGGTCGAAGCCGGCCGTGCGCGGGCCGTACACGTCGATGAGCACGCCGTCCCCGTCCATGAGGTAGAGGCGCTCCACCTCGGCCAGGGCCAGCGGCGTGCGCTCGCGCACCTGCACGCGCAGGGTGTCGGGCAGGCTGCGGGCCACGGTGGCCCCGGCCACCCAGGGCGAGGAGCGCAGGCGCGAGGTGAGCTCGGCGATGTCGAGGGAGAGGATGTTCTCGCCCAGGGCCGGCCCCAGCAGGTCGCGCACGTCGGCCTCGCTCAGGAAGTGGCTGCCCCGCACCTCCAGGTGCGCGACCTTGAGCCGCTCGGCGGCCATGACGCGGCTGTAGGCGCCCCAGGTGGCGAAGAGGGCCACCAGCAGCCCGGCCACCACCTCGGAGACCAGGATGAGGCGCCAGGCCAGGCCGCGGCGCGCGCGGCGCACGCGCGTGCGCCGCTCCGGGCGCAGGAAGGGCGGCTCGTCGCTCTCGATGGGCGGCAGGTCGAGCGGCACCAGCTTGAGCCGGCGCTGGCGGTCGGCCGCGCTGGCGCCCCTGGGCAGGCCGGAGCGGGGGCTCATGCGCCGCGCCTCTTGAGCAGGTCTTCACCCGCCGTCCACACGCTGCCCGCGCCCAGGGTGAGGACCACGTCGTCCGGCCGCACCTCCTGGGCCAGGGCGTCCATGGCCGCCTTCAGGTCGCCCACGTAGCGCACGCTGCGCTGCCCCTTGTGGGCGATGGCCTCGGCCAGCGCCTGCGCGCTGGCGCCGGGCACCGCCTCCTCGCCGGCCGCGTAGACGTCGGTGAGCAGCAGGACGTCGGCCTGCAGGAAGCAGCGGCAGAACTCGTCCCACAGGTGCTGGGTGCGCGTGTAGCGGTGGGGCTGGAAGAGCACCACGCAGCGGCGGGCGCCGGCGAACGTGCGCAGCGCCTCCAGCGTGGCCCGGATCTCGGTGGGGTGGTGGCCGTAGTCGTCGATCACCACCACGCCCTTCTGCTCGCCCCGCTGCTGGAAGCGGCGGTCCACGCCGGTGAAGTCGTGCAGCCCCTCCCGCACCTGGTCGAAGGGGATCTCCAGGTCGAGGCCCACCGCCACCGCGGCCAGCGAGTTGAGGACGTTGTGCTGGCCGGGCACGCGCACCTCCACCGGCCCCAGCACCTGGCCCGCGCGCACGGCCGTGTACAGGGAGCCGGTGGGGCGGAGCTGCACGTCGCGGGCGGAGATCTCCGCGTTGGGCGAGATGCCGTAGCTGAGCACGCGCCGCTCCACGCGGGCCAGCACGTCCTGCAGGTTGGGGTCGTCCAGGCAGAGCACGGCCGAGCCGTAGAAGGGCACCTTGTTCACGAAGCCCAGGAAGGCCTCCTGGATGTCGGCCAGGTCGCGGTAGGTGTCGAGGTGCTCGCGGTCGATGTTGGTCACCACCGCCACCGTGGGCGTGAGGCGCAGGAACGAGCGGTCGGACTCGTCGGCCTCCACCACCATGTAGTCGCCGCGGCCCAGCTTGGCCCCGGAGCCCAGCACGCCCAGGCGCCCGCCCACCACCACGGTGGGATCGAGGCCGCCCCGGCCCAGGACCATGGCCACCATGGAGGTGGTGGTGGTCTTGCCGTGGCTGCCCGCCACCGCCACCCCGTGTTTGAGGCGCATGAGCTCGGCCAGCATCTCGGCCCGCGGAATCACGGGCACGCGCAGCCGGCGCGCCTCCAGCACCTCCGGGTTGTCGGGCCGCACGGCGGTGGAGGTGACCACCACCTGGGCGTCGCTCACGTGGCCGGCGGCGTGGCCCTCGAAGATGCGCGCGCCCAGCCCGGCCAGCCGGTCGGTGGTGGCCGAGCGGCGCAGGTCCGAGCCGGAGACGCTGTGGCCCAGGTTCAGCAGCACCTCGGCGATGCCGCTCATGCCCGAGCCGCCGATGCCCACGAAGTGCACGCGCTGGATCTTCCTCAGCACGCGCGGCCCTCCAGGAGGTCGGCCACGCGGGCGGCCGCGTCGGGACGGCCCAGGGCGCGCGCGGCCGCCTCCATGGCCTGCAGGCGGGTCGCGCTGCCCAGCGACTCCACCACCGCCGCGGCCAGGGCGGGGCCGGAGAGGCTCTTCTCCTCGATCATGCGCGCGGCCCCCGCCGCCTCCATGGCGGCCGCGTTCACGCGCTGGTGGTCGTCGGCCGACCGCGCGAAGGGCACCAGCACCGAGGCCTTGCCGGCCGCGGTCAGCTCCGCGCAGGTGGTGGCCCCGGCCCGGCAGACCACGAGGTCGGCCTGGGCCAGGCGCTGCTCCATGTCGTGCAGGAAGGGCACCACCTCGGCCTCGCGCCCGGCGGCGGCGTACGCGGCCGCGGTCTCGTCGTGCATGGCCGGGCCGGTCTGGTGCACGACGCGCAGCGCGGCCGCCGGGGGCAGGTGGGGCAGCGCCTCCACCACGGCCCGGTTGAGGATGCGCGAGCCCTGGCTGCCGCCGAACACCAGCAGCGCGTGCGGCAGCACGTGCGCGCGGGGGGGCAGGGCCGCGAACCCGCCCCGCACCGGGTTGCCGGTCATGACGCCCTTGGCGCCGAAGGCCACCCGCGCCTCCTCGTAGCTGCAGGCGGCGTGGCGCACGAAGGGCCGCAGCACGCGGTTGGTGAAGCCGGGGCGCGCGTTCGGTTCCAGGATCACCGTGCGCACTCCCATGAGGGCCGCGGCCAGCACGACCGGCCCGCCGGCGTAGCCGCCCACGCCCAGGACCGCCTCCGGCCGCAGCCGGGCCACGGTGAGCGCGGCCTTGAGCAGCCCCCAGGGCAACACGAGCAGCCCCTTGAGCAGGCGCGCGAAGCCGACCGCGTTGAGGGGAAGGATGGGCAGCAGGACGAGCTCGTAGCCGGCCCGCGGCACCAGCGTGCCCTCCAGCCCCTTGGGCGTGCCCACGAAGACGACGCGCAGCGCCGGGTCGCGCCGGCGCAGCTCGTCGGCCACGGCGATGCCGGGGAAGAGGTGCCCCCCGGTGCCGCCGGCGGCGACGAGGATGGTGCGCGGTCGCTGGGCCATCGTCCCTTCTCAGTCCACATGCTGCGAGATGTTCAGGATCAGCCCCACCGCCAGCAGCGTCAGCACCAGGGAGGTGCCGCCGGCGCTGATGAGGGGCAGCGGGATGCCCTTGGCCGGCAGCAGGCCCAGCACCACGCTCATGTTGATGAGCGCCTGCATCACCACGGCCAGCGTGAGGCCGGCGGCCAGGTAGGTGCCGAAGGGGTCGGGCGCCTTCCAGGCCGTGCGCACGCCCCGCCACAGGAGGAGCACGAAGCCGATGAGCACCGCGCCCGCGCCCAGCAGGCCCAGCTCCTCCCCGATCACGGCGAAGATGAAGTCGCTGTAGGGATAGGGCAGGTAGAAGAGCTTCTGGCGGCCCTCCATGAGGCCCAGGCCGCTGAGGCCGCCGGTGCCCACCGCGATCAGGCTCTGGATCACCTGGTAGCCCGACCCGCGCGGGTCGGCGTAGGGGTTCAGGAAGGCCTCGATGCGGTCGCGCCGGTAGGCGGCGGCGGTGACCGCGTGGTAGAGCAGCACCGCCCCCGGCAGGGCCAGGGCCGCGAAGTAGCGCAGGCGCACGCCGGCGATGAACAGCATCACGCAGCCGATGAGCACCAGCGTGGCCGCCGAGCCCAGGTCGGGCTGGATGAAGATGAGGAAGGCGAACCAGCCCAGCAGGAGCAGGGCCGGGAAGAGCGAAGACAGGAAGTCGTTGATGCGGTCGCCCCGCCGCTCCAGGTGGTAGGCCAGGAAGAGCACGATGGTCAGCTTGGCCAGCTCGGCCGGCTGGAAGGACAGGGCGCCGACCTTGAGCCAGCGGTGCACGTCGTTCACCGGCCGCAGGAAGAGGACCAGGATGAGCAGGAAGGTGGAGCTGCCCGCGGCCAGGTACACGGCGCCCGGGCGGCGCAGCTTGCGGTAGTCGAAGCGCATGGCCGCCACCATGCCCGTGAGGCCCACCGCCGCCCACACCACCTGCCGGACCAGGAAGTGGTAGGCGTTGCCGTGCGCCTCCTGGGCCAGCACCGACGACGCGCTCCACACCATGACCAGGCCCACGCCCAGCAGGGCCGCGGTGGCGGCGAAGAGCACGCTGTCGGAGGAGAGCTTCTTAGCCACGGTTCCCCCGCCGCGCGGCCAGCGCGCGCACGGCCTGCTTGAAGGCCTGCCCGCGGGCCGCGTAGTCGCGGAACATGTCGAAGGAGGAGCAGGCCGGGGCCAGCAGCACGGTGTCGCCCGGCCGCGCGCGCGCGAAGGCCCCCTCCACCGCCGCCTCCAGGGTGGGGCTGCGCACCACGGGCAGCGTGGAGGAGAGCGCCTGCTCCACGCGCGCGGCGGCCTCGCCGATGGCCATCACCGCCCGCCCGTGCACGCGCAGGGGCGCAGCCAGCTCCCCGAAGTCGCCGCCCTTGTAGTGGCCGCCCAGGATCACGATCACGGGCGTGGTGAAGGACTCGATGCTGCGGCGGGCCGCCTCCACGTTGGTGGCCTTGGTGTCGTTGTAGAAGGCGACGCCCGCGATCTCCTCCACCCGCTCCAGCACGTGTTCGATGCCGCGGAACGCGCGCACGGCGCCCCGCACCTCCTCGGCGGAGGCGCCCAGCAGGCGCGCCGACGCGCCGGCCACCAGCAGGTCGAGGGCCAGGTGTGCACCCGGCACCTTCACCTCGTCCAGGGCGAAGAGCGTCTCGGTGGCGCCGTCGCGGCGCAGGCGCGCCTGGCCGTCCTGCAGGAAGGCGCCGTCGCCCGCCGCCGGCGGCTGCACGCTGAAGGGCAGCCGCCGCGCGCGGGAGGCGCGCGCCTGCTCCATCACCAGCGGATCGTCCGCGTTCACCACCGCCCAGTCGGCGGCGTCCTGGTTGGCGAAGATGCGGGCCTTGGCCGCCGCGTACTCCTCGAAGCTGGCGTGGCGGTCGAGGTGGTCGGCGGCCAGGTTGAGGAACACCGAGAGCCGGGGATGGAAGTGCACCGTGCCCTCGAGCTGGAAGCTGGACACCTCCAGCACCCAGCGCGTGGCGGCGGTGGCGCCCTCCAGCAGCGAGCAGAGGGGCAGGCCGATGTTGCCGCCCACGCGCACGTCGCCGCCGCCCGCGGCCAGCATGGCCCCCAGGGCGGCGGTGGTGGTGGACTTGCCCTTGGTGCCGGTGATGGCGGCCATGGGCCCGGTGATGGCGCGCGCGCCCAGCTCCAGCTCGGCGATGACCTCCACCCCCGCCGCGCGCGCCGCCTGCAGGTCGGGCTGGTCCCAGGGCACGCCCGGGGACACCACGACCATGTCGGCGGAGGTGAAGCTCTCCCGCCGATGGCCGCCGGCCTGCAGCTCGATGCCCATCCCGCTCAGCTTCATGGCCTCCGGCGCGAGCTCCCCCGTCCCCTTGCTGTCGGTGGCCACGACGCGCGCGCCCGCGCGCGCGAGGTATTCCGCGGCCGCCACCCCCGACCGCGCCAGCCCGACGACGACCACCCTTTGGCCCGCCAGCCCCATGGCGACCTCATCGATCCCCGTCCGCCAACGAAACGGACACGGCTACGGCAAAGACGCCACAGAGCCACAGAGCCACAGAGACCCTTGAATGGGAAAACAGAGCCTCGCGCCTTGATTCCGTCACTCGCATTCGCCCTCCGTTCCTTTCCAATGCCGTTTCTCTGTGCCTCGGTGGCCCTGTGGCGTTTCTGCCGTTGCCGTGGTCCGTTGCGTCATCGGAGCTTCAGGGTGGTGATCGAGAGGAGCGCGAAGATCACGGCCACGATCAGGAAGCGGATGATGATCTGCGGCTCCTTCCAGCCGATGATCTCGAAGTGGTGATGGATGGGAGCCATGCGGAAGATGCGTTTCTTGCGCAGGCGGAAGGAGGCCACCTGCAGGATCACGGACAGGGCCTCGATCACGAACACCCCGCCCACCACCACCAACAGCAGCTCCTGCTTGATGAGGATGGCCACCGTGCCCAGCGCGCCGCCCAGGGACAGGCTGCCCACGTCGCCCATGAAGATGTTGGCCGGGTAGCAGTTCCACCACAGGAAGCCCATGGACGCGCCCACCATGGCCCCGCAGAAGATGGTGATCTCGCCCGCCGGCGGCAGGTACAGGAGGTCGAGGTAGTCGGAGAAGACGCGGTGCCCGGTCACGTAGGCCAGGCCGGTGAAGGTGGCCGCGGCCACCAGCGTGCAGCCGATGGCCAGCCCGTCCAGGCCGTCGGTCATGTTGACCGCGTTGGAGGAGCCCACCAGCACCGCCACCGCGAACAGGATGTAGAGCAGGCCCAGGTCCGGGCGCAGGGCCTTGAAGAAGGGCACGATCACGCGCGTCGAGTTGTGGTTGAGCTCGTGCAGCGAGAAGTAGTAGACGGCCCCGCCCACGGCCAGGCCGATGGCGATCTGGCCCACCATCTTGGCCCGCCCGCGCAGGCCCAGGTTGTGCTTCTTCACCACCTTCAGGTAGTCGTCGGCGAAGCCGATGGCGCCGAAGGCCAGCGTGGACAACATGGCCACCCAGATGTTGCGGTTGCCCAGGTCGGCCCAGAGCAGGGTGGGGATGATGATGCCGGTGAGGATGAGCAGCCCGCCCATGGTGGGCGTGCCCGCCTTCTTCTGGTGCTCCTGCGGGCCCTCCTCGCGGATGTACTGGCCGATCTGCAGGCGGCGCAGGCGCTCGATCATCCACGGCCCCAGCAGCAGGACCAGGAAGAGCGCGGTCAGGCTGGCCACCATGGTGCGGAAGGTGATGTAGCGGACCACGTTGAAGGCCGAGACCTCGAAGCGCAGCGCCCCCAGCAGGTGGTAGAGCACTAGGCCTGCTCCTCCCCGCCGGCGGGGCCGAAGTGCGCGCGCAGCGCCTCCACCACCTTCTCCATGTGCGACCCGCGCGAGCCCTTCACCAGCACCGCGTCGCCCGGGCGCACCAGGCCGGGGGCGGCGGCGGCGGCGGCCGCGGAGTCGGCGAAGTGGGCCACCGAGGCCTCGTCCTTGCCCGCCTCGCGCGCGCCCGTCACGAAGGCGGCGGCCAGGGGGCCGGTTCCCACCACCACGTCCAGCGCGCCGGCCACGGCCGCGCCCGTCTGCCGGTGCAGCTCGCCCGCGGTGGGGCCCAGCTCCAGCATGTCGCCCAGGAAGGCCACGCGGCGCCCGCGGGCCGAGAGGGAGAGCGCGGCCACCGCCGCCTCCACCGCGGCCGGGTTCGAGTTGTAGCTGTCGTCGAGGAGGGTGATGCCCTGGGCCAGGCGCACCACCTCGCCCCGCCGCGCGGCCGGCTTCAGCTCCAGCGCGCGGGCGGCGATGGTGTCGGGGTCCACGCCCAGGTGATGGGCGGCCGCGGCCGCGGCCAGGAAGTTCATCATGAAGTGGGGACCGGCCAGGGGCAGCGCGACGTCGAGCTTGCGCCCGGCGAGGTACATGTCGAAGCGCATGCCGTGGACGGTGCCGCGCCAGTTCTCGGCCGAGACGTCGTAGGCGCGGTCGCGCCCGAACCAGATCACGCGCCCGCCGTGGCCGGCGGTGGCGTGGCGGATGCGGGCGTCGTCGCCGTTGAGCACGGCCACGCCGTCCGGGGCCAGGCCCTCCAGGATCTCGGCCTTGGCGGCCGCGATCTCGTCCACGGAGGCGAAGAACTCCAGGTGCACCGGGGCCACCATGGTGATGATGGCCACGTCGGGGCGGGCCAGGGCCGAGAGGCGGCGCAGCTCGCCCGCGGCCGACATGCCCAGCTCCAGCACGGCCGCCGTGTGCTCGCCGGTGAGGCGGAGCAGCGTGAGCGGCAGCCCGTACTGGTTGTTCAGGTTGCCCTCGGTCTTCAGCACCGGGCCCCGGGCGCCCAGCAGCGCGGCCGTCATCTCCTTGGTGGTGGTCTTGCCCGCCGAGCCGGTCACCGCCACCACCGGCACCGCGGCCAGCGCGCGCACGTGGGCGGCCAGGCGGGTGAGCGCGGAGGTGGTGTCGTCCACGTTCACCAGGGGCAGGTCCACCGGCTCCTTGAGCGCGTGGTGGACCACGGCCCCGGCCGCCCCGCGGGCGGCGGCGGCGGCCACGAAGTCGTGGCCGTCGAAGTTGGGCCCGGCGATGGCGAAGAAGAGCTGGCCGGGAAGGAGCGTGCGGGTGTCGATCGACACGCCGCTGATGGGGACGCCGGCCGCGGGCGTGGCGGCCAGGGACCCGTCCAGCGCGAGCGCCACGTCGGCCGTCGTGAGGGCGGTGAGCCGGGTCATGGTGCTCAGGCCTTGGCGCCCTTGGCCGCGCGGGCCAGCGCGGCCCGCGCGATCTGGCGGTCGTCGAAGGGAACGGTGCGGTCGCGCAGCACCTGGTAGGTCTCGTGCCCCTTGCCGGCGATGACCACCGCGTCGCCGGGGCCGGCCATGTCCATGGCCAGGGCGATGGCGTCGCGGCGGTCCACGCGCACGTGTTTCTCCGCCCGCCGCCCGCCGTTGCCCATGCCGGTCAGGATCTCGTCGATGATGGCCTCCGGCGGCTCGCTGCGCGGGTTGTCGGAGGTCACGATGGCCACGTCGGAGAGGCGGGCCGCCACCGCGCCCATGAGCGGGCGCTTGGTGCGGTCGCGGTCGCCCCCGCAGCCGAACACGGTGATGAGGCGGCGGGGGCGCAGGTCGCGCACCGTCTCCAGCAGGTTGCGCAGGGCGTCGTCGGTGTGGGCGTAGTCGACCACCACCGTGAAGTCCTGTCCGGCCAGCACCCGCTCCAGGCGCCCGGGCACGCCGCCCACGGAGGCGATGCCCTCCAGCACCTTGTCCGTGGGCAGGCGCAGGGCCGTGGCCACGGCCAGGGCACACAGCACGTTGGCCACGTTGTAGCGGCCGATGAGCGGCGTGTGCACCTCCACGTCCGCCCCGCCCAGGCGCACGCGGAAGTGGGTGCCCTCCAGGGAGAGGACGACGTCCCGGGCCACCAGGTCGGCCTGGCTGCCCTCGCGCAGGCTGTAGCTGATGGCCGGGGCCGGGGAGGCGGTGCGCAGCTCGGCCTCCCGCTCGTCGTCGGCGTTCACCACCGCGTGTCCGTCCTTCCGCAGCAGCGTGTCGAAGAGCACGCGCTTGGCCGCGAAGTAGGAGTCCATGTCGCCGTGGAAGTCGAGGTGGTCGCGGGTCAGGTTGGTGAAGGCGGCCACGTGGAAGCGGCAGCCGTGCACGCGGCGCAGGGCCAGCGAGTGGGAGGAGACCTCCATGACCGCGTGGCTGCAGCCGGCGGCCACCATCTCCGCGAACAGCTCCTGCAGGTCGGAGGCCTCGGGCGTGGTGCGGGCCGACTCGGCCAGGCGGTCGCCGATGCGGTACTGGATGGTGCCCAGCAGGCCCACGCGGTGGCCGCACGCGCGCAGCACGGCGTCCACCAGGTAGCAGGTGGTGGTCTTGCCGTTGGTGCCGGTGACGCCCACCAGGGTGAGCTTCTCGCTCGGGTCACCCAGCACGGCGGAGGCGAAGACGGCCAGCGCCTCGCGGGCGTCGCCCACCTGGATCCAGGGGATGCCGGGCCGGGGCGGCTCCTGCGAGGCCACCGCCACCGCGCCCTTCTTGCGCGCGGCGTCCACGAACTGGTTGCCGTCGGCGGCCGCGCCGCGGATGGCCACGAACAGCGCGCCCGGGCCGGCCCGGCGCGAGTCGTGCGTCACCTGGCCCACCTCCAGCGCGCCGTCGCCGGAGAACACGGCGCCGGGCAGGCGCGCGCACAGGGCGTCGAGCCTCACGGCGCGCTCCCGGCCGGCGGCGGCGGGGCGGAGATCAGGGCCTGGACGGCTTCAGGGGTCACGTGGTCGAGGCGCAGCGCGCACGCCCGTCCCGCTTCAATCGGCGTGCCAGCGGCGATCTCTTGCTGCACCACGCGTCCCGACCCCTTCAGCTCCACCATCAGCCCGGCCCGGGTGGCGGCCACCACCGCCTCGCGGGCGGAGAGGCCGCGCAGCTCGGGCACCACCCCCGGCTGCACGACCACCGGCGCCGGCCAGCCCGGAGAGAGCGCCGGCATCTCCGGGGCCGGCGCGCCCGGCGTCCAGGAGGCCGGCACCACCCCGTTCGCCGGCGGATGGTAGGCGGCCAGGCGCAGGCTGCGGTCGGGATCGTCGGCCGGGATGCCGAGCTGGCGCAGCGCGTGTTCGGCCACGCGGGCGAAGAGGGGCGCGGCCACGTCGCCCCCCTGGTTGCGCGGGCCCTTGGGGCCGTCCAGCGACACCAGCACCACCAGGGCCGGCCGCGAGGCGGGCACGAAGCCGGCGAAGGAGGCCACGTGGTCGATCATCGAGTAGTGGCCGCTGGCGTCCACCTTCTGCGCGGTGCCGGTCTTGCCCGCCACCACGTAGCCGGGGATGGCCGCCCGCTTGCCGGTGCCGCCGGTGACCACGCCCTGCAGCACGTTCGTGAGCACGGCCACCGTCTCCGGCTCCAGCACGCGGCGCACGGCCAGCGGCTTCATGGCCTTCACCACCGTGCCCTGCGCGTCCTCCACCTGGCGCACCACGTAGGGCCGCATGAGGTAGCCGCCGTTGGCCACCGCCGCCACCGCGCTGGCCATCTGCAGGGCGGTGACGCCCACCTCCTGGCCGAAGGAGATGGAGGGCAGCGACAGCGCGCTCCAGCGCGCGGTGGGGCGCAGCAGGCCGCCGCTCTCGCCGGGCAGGTCCACGCCGGTGGGGGCGCCGAAGCCGAACTCGCGCACGTAGCGGTGGAAGCTCTCGCGGCCCAGGCGCTGGGCCACGCGGATCACGCCCACGTCCGAGGAGTGGGAGATCACCTCGCGGAAGGGGAGCTGGTCGAAGACCGCGTGGTCGTTGATGCGCACGCCGGCCACCTCGATGGACCCGTGCCCGCAGTCGATGACCTCGTCGGGGTCCACCACCTTCTCCTGCAGGGCGGCGGCGGCGGTGATGATCTTGAAGATGCTGCCCGGCTCGTAGGCGTCGCTCACCGCCCGGTTGCGCCACTTGGCGCTGGAGAAGGAGCCCAGGCGGTTGGGATTGAAGCCGGGCCGGTTGGCCAGGGCCAGCACCTCGCCCGTGTGCGGGTCCATCACCACCACCGTGCCCGCGATGGAGCCGGTGTCGGCCACGGCCTGGGCCAGCTCCCGCTCGGCCGCGTACTGGATCGACTCGTCGATGGTGAGCACCACCGTGTGCCCGTCGGTGGAGGGCTTCTCGGTGTGGCCCACCGGCCGGCGGCGGGCATCGATGTGCACGGTGACCTTGGCCGCCCGCCCGCGGATGAGGTCGTCGTAGGAGTACTCGACCCCGCTCATGCCCGTGTTGTCGAGGCCCACCCAGCCCAGCACCTGCGCGCCCAGCTCGCGCTTCGGGTAGTAGCGGCGGTTTTCGGTCAGGAAGCCCACGCCGGGCAGCTGCTGGTCGCGCACCTCGGCCGCCACCGCCGGGTCGACCTTGCGCCGCACCCACACGAAGGCGCGGTTCTTCTGCAGGGTGGCCAGCAGCTCCTTGCGGCCGGCGGCGTCGAGGCCCAGCGCGCGGGCCAGGGCGGCCGCCGTGCGCACGGGGTCGTCCACCTCCTGGGGCACGGCGTAGATGCTGTCGGCGTCCACCGACACGGCCAGCGGGCGGCGGTCGCGGTCCACGATGGGGCCGCGGCGGGGGTCGAGGTTGATGGTGCGCTCGCTCTGGCGGGCGGCCTGGCGCGCGAACGCCTCGCGGCCGAACACCTGCAGCTGCACCAGGCGCGAGAGCACGATGAGCGCCCACAGGCAGAGCGACAGCGTGACCAGCATCAGGCGCAGGCGGAGCAGGCGCTCCGCCGATCCCGGGCCGGCCGGGGCCATCACCGTCAGCGCGGGCGGAGTCTCAGTGTTCCTGGGCATGGGCCAAGAGCGTCCCGTCCGGCGCCCGCTGCGCCGGGCGCTCCACCACCGTCACCGCCTCCGCCGGCGGCTTGCGCAGGCCCAGCTCGCGGGTGGCGATGGCCTCCACCCGCCGCAGGTCCTCGAGGGCCGCGCGCTCCAGCTTCAGCTTGCGGTTCTGCTCGATCAGCCGCTCGCGCTCGCGCGAGAGCTCCTCCTTGGCCGTGGCCGCCTGGCGCAGCTCCAGGTTGGGCCAGGCGTAGAGCACCAGCCCGGCCACCAGCGCCGTCACCACCATGAGCAGCGTCCACAGGTCGCGGCTGGCCCGGGGATCGACCTCGCGCACCACCTGCGAGTTGTCGATGGCCTTCTGCGGGAAGGCGATCACGCGGCCACCTTCTCGATCGCGCGCAGGCGCGCGCTGCGCGCGCGCGGGTTGCGCTGCTCCTCCTCCGGTCCCGGCCGCACCGGCTTGCGCGTGAGCAGGCGGAAGCCGGGGCCGGCCAGGTCGCGGAAGGTGTTCTTGACCTCGCGGTCCTCCAGGCTGTGGAAGGCGATCACCACCAGGCGGCCGCCCGCGGCCAGCGCGTGGGCCAGCGCCTGCAGGCAGGCGCCCAGCCCCTCCAGCTCGCCGTTCACCGCGATGCGCAGGGCCTGGAAGGTGCGGGTGGCGGGGTCGATGCCGCCGGGACGGTGGCCGGGGCGGAAGAGCGAGCGCCGCACCACCGCCGCCAGCTCGCCGGTGGTGCGCAGGGGCGCCTTCTCGCGCGCCCACACGATGCCGCGGGCCACCCGGCGCGAGGCCCGCTCCTCGCCGAACTTGAAGATGAGGTCGGCCAGCGCGCGCTCGGGCAGGCGGTTCACCAGCTCGGCGGCGGTGGGCCCGGCCGACTGGTCCATGCGCATGTCCAGCGGGCCGTCGTGGCGGAAGCTGAAGCCGCGCTCCGCGTCGTCGAGCTGCAGCGAGCTCACGCCCAGGTCCAGCAGCACGCCGCGCGGCGCTTCTTCCTTCTCCAGCAGCCGCGGCAGCTGGCGGTAGTCGGCCTGCACCAGGCGCGTGCGATGGGCGTCGGGAGCCAGGCGCGCGCCGGCCGCGGCCAGGGCCTGGGCGTCACGGTCCACGCCCAGCAGGCGGCCGCCGGGCGCGCTGCGGCGGAGCATCTCCTGCGCATGCCCGCCCAGCCCCAACGTGCCGTCCACCCACAACCCGGAGGCGTTCACCGCCAGCAGGTCCATCGTCTCCTCGAGCAGGACCGGCTGGTGTTGGATCTCCATGCCGTATCGCTGCCGCCGCTCATATCCCGAACCCGGAAAGGGCGCGGCCGTCCTCGTCGGTGAAGGGCTCCTTCTTGAAGAGCCGCTCCTCGAGGCGCCGCCGGTTCCACACCGCCATGTGGTTCTGCAGGCCCAGCACGCTCACCTCGCCGGCCATGGCCGCCGTCTCCCGCAGCACCTGCGGGATGAGCAGGCGGCCCTGTTTGTCGATGGCCAGCGACTGGCCGAAGAAGTTGACGCGGTCAAGGAATCGCAGCTTGGACGGATTGGTGGAGGGGACCTCGGCCAGCTTGCGCTCGATCTCCAGCCACACCGGCATCGGGTAGAGGCGCACGTATTCGCCGGTCACGCTGGTCACGAACAGCTCCGCGCCGTACTGCGACTCGA
>Ga0111539_10003360_pt1 | contig 21120 bp, 9 predicted proteins | sample RhiMethybrSRZTD1_FD_79667 | JGI IMG/M metagenome (GOLD analysis project Ga0111539, IMG submission 79667) | Populus rhizosphere microbial communities from Tennessee, USA - Rhizosphere MetaG P. TD hybrid SRZTD1 (version 2) (version 2) | ecosystem: Host-associated > Plants > Roots > Rhizosphere >...
AGGGAGGTGCGGTTCGCAAAGTGACCGGGTTGCCGGCGTCAACGGCTTTCCTGAGCCCACCTCGTTGGGATCTTGCGAGTCAAAACGTTTACCTCCAAACAGCTAATGCCGTCTGGAAAGTCTCGGTCTCCAGCGGCTCCCCTGCTGAGGTAGTACGAATACCGAATCTCGGAGTGGCAGCGATCGTTGGCCGGCGCGATGCGTCCCAACTTTGGACTACGGACAGTGGTGGTTCCATTGTGATCAGCACAATTAATGAGGAGACGAAACAGAGCGGATTCTACAAAGTAGATCTCAAAACCGGCGCCTACACCAGGCTTATCGAAGAGGATAAGTCATATGGATTCGATCTCGACTTCAACCTGTATGTCTCTGATGACGGTCAGACCTTAGTGTACACAGCAGAGGACGGTGGTCACTTTCGGAACTTCTGGACAGTAAGCACCGGGTTTCAACAGCCACCCAGACAAATCACCGATATCAACCCGCAGTTTAGTCGCCAGGTAATGGGAAAGGGTCGAATTGTCGAATGGAGCAGTCTATCCGGAAAGAAGCTCCGAGGTGTGCTGGTGCTGCCGACAGGGTATGTAGAAGGGAAAAGATATCCGCTGATTGTGCGCATATATGGTGGGTGGATCCAATCAGACGTGCTTAATACTTTCGGTTTTACACCGGGAAGCACCTTCGAGAATCTACAAATCCTGGCCACCCGCGGATATGCGCTATTTCTGCCTGATTCTTACGTGGGCGTCGGCACGGCCATGAAAGATCTGGCCGACAGTGTCCTGCCTGGCGTAAACAAAGTAGTCGAGCTGGGAGTCGCCGATCCCGATAGACTGGGCGTGGTGGGCCAAAGCTTTGGCGGCTATAGCACCCTTGCATTGATAGTTCAGACGCCCCGATTCCGCGCCGCAATCGTCCGATCAGGTTTGGCTAACCTGATCGGTATTTATGGCGAGATGCAAAAAGACGGCTCGGCTTTCGCCATTGGCGTTGTTGAAGACGGGTCTGCCAGCATGCGCGGATCCCCGTGGCAATATCGTCAACGCTACATTGAGAACTCGCCGATCTTTTATTTGGACAGAGTGCAAACCCCGGTTTTTATTGTTCATGGAACCGAAGACACTGCCGTAGCACCCTTCCTGGCTGATGAAGTCTTTGTCGGTTTGCGTCGCTTAGGGAAAGAAGCTGTATACGCCAAATACGAAGGAGAAGGACACGGCCTTAGGAATTATGCCAATCAACTGGATTACTGGTACCGGGCCATTGAGTGGTTTGACAGCCATCTACAGGCGCAGACTGCGGCTAGTAGCGTTTCGCCTTCTCCCCGCCGATGATTCTGCTTGCTTCTGATCCGCCGCCTGCCGCGGTGTCAGGCTTGCGATATTGCGATTCTCAGTCACGCCTCGTTAGCTGATATCTTAAGATCATCTTCTTCAACGAGGTGATCGTTTGACTACTCTCAATCCCTTGAATTGAGCCGGGTCCTTGATCACTGATGATTTGAGCGTAATGCCTTTACTCGACGAGGCCGCACGGGCAGCCGGTACTTCGATCGACGTCTCTCTGAAAGTGGATTGTGGCTATCACCGCTGGGGGTCGAACCGGATTCGGACGAGGCGCTGCTGATTCCACAAAAGTAATCTCCGAAAAATCCTTCCCTTCAGGTGTCTTAAGAGTAGAAACTGAGCGAATCCAGGGCCCCAACCATAGGTTTGCGATGTAGATCTCCAACGGGCCTAACCAACAAACGAATGTTGCTGCGGCGTAAGAAGGCTACAACCGGTGTCGCGGCAGAGGTGTGCGTCGAGCCCGAGTTTGTGATCCTCAAGCATGACACTGTGACTCTGGAAGAGAAGGTCACGCGTTATTTCGAACAGTGGCGCGATCCGGTCAACCGTTACCTGAGGGCGGTCTTTGGCGATCCGGTTGAGGCCGAAGAGATTACGCAGGAGGCTTTTCTGCAACTCTATCGTTCACTTCATAACGGCGAATCGATTGCCAATACTCGAGCCTGGGTATTCCGGGTCGCTCACAATCTGGCCCTCAATCGTATTCGCCACCAGCAGTTTGTCGAACTGCTTGACGATCAAAGCTGGGCCGAGTTGCACGCATCACTGATGGATCTGGCTCCTAATCCGGAACAGAAGGTTATGCAACTGGAAAAATTCAGCCGCTTGCGCGCAGCGATTGGACGCTTAAATCAAACGGAACGGCAGTGCCTGCATCTGCGCACCAAGGGCCTGCGTTATCGCGAGATCGGCGAAATCCTGAATGTGAGCACGACTTCGGTGGCGGAAACTCTTTACCGGGTCATCGACAAGCTCACCAAAGAGAGTAATGGATAACGTATTTCAAAATAGAAACGGCGCGCAGAACGAGCACCCAAGCCGCGAAGCTCTTTTGCTGATGGTCGACGGCGAGGTAAGCGCGAAGGAGGCTGCCCAGCTGGAGACGCATCTCGAAGCCTGTTGGCCTTGTCGCGTTAAGACCAAAAGAATTCAGGAGACCATCGCCGACATCATCGAGTTTGATGAAGCGGCGCTGGTGCCGCGCCTCACGCCGCCACACAACTGGCGCAATTTTGATCGCCGTTTGCACCACCTGGCGGCTCAGAGCGGCGATCGCTCTGTTTGGTCGCGATTGTCGGCCTCGCTTCAGCGTCTCCTGCCGTTGTCTCGCCTGGCTACGATTCCGGATGACCTGTTCGTTCCTGTGGTCCGCACTGCGGTGGCGGTGTTGATCGTGGTGCTCGTCACGGTTTTGCTGATCCAGCTCAATCGCGAGCCGCAAGTTTCAGCAGAGGAACTGCTGCTTAAAGCCGCCGAAGCACAGGCGGCCCAACTGCGGGTGACGGCTCAGCCAGTAATCCATCAACGCTTGCAACTGCGCACGCTAACCGCAACCGGAAAGGAAGAAGCGGTCACGTGGGAAATATGGAAGGACGTAACAAATGGCCGCCTGGTTCGGGTTGCGGACGGGACCAAACCGTCTGTTGCGCCTGCTCGAGTTTCCGCGCCGACGCAGCGCGATGCTGACGTTCTAGCCAACCTTGGGTCGGTGCTCGGCGCCAATCGGATGGACGCCAACGAGCCGTTGTCCATCACGTCTTACAAATCCTGGCGCAGCTCGGTTCCGAATCTCCGAGATGAAGTCACGAGAACCACGATGCCCGATGGCACGAATGCTTTTATGCTGCGAACGCTTGCCCCCGGGACTGGCGCCACCGGGCAAATTACGGAATCGACTCTCATGATTCGCGCCGTTGACTGGCAACCGCTTGTTTTGCGGCTGCTGGTTCCCACCGCTCACGGTCAACGGACATACGAAATTACCGCGGCGATCTCGGAAGTGATTAGCCTGCCGCAGGTCGATCCAAAGATTTTTGCTGCAAGCACGCCGAATTCCACGGCGAAGCCGGACCCCGCAAACTCAAAAACCGACGGGAGCAGTGCTGAACCGGAACTGCCGGTCCGGCCCCCGGCAGCTGCTCCCGTGGCGTCGGCAGATCTCGAAGTTGAGGTGCTGCGGCAACTGAATCAGGCGAACGCACTTTTGGGCGAGCAGATCACTCTGACGCGCACGCCGGCGGGCTTGCTGCGTATCCAGGGAGTCGTCGAGTCAAACGAGAGAAAAGCCGAACTGGCTGCGGCGCTGGCGCAATTCCAAAATCAGTCCGCGATCATCATCGATATTGCGACCGTCGACGAGGCCGTCAAGAGCCAACAGCGCACTGCCTCGCGCCCGCAGGAGGTGACGGCGGTTTCCGTCACGCGCAATGTATTGCTGGTTGACGCTGAGCTGCGATCTTACTTTTCCAAGCGCAGCCTGTCCGGGGAGCAACTGGAAGAGCAGATTCGCGGGTTCGCGGACCGCGTCCTGCGTCATTCGTTCGCGGCCCGGCGGCACGCGTTGGCGCTGAAACAGATTGCCGAAAGGTTCTCAGCAGATGATTTGAACAAGCTGGACCCGCAGACCGCGGAGAAGTGGCGCGTGATGATCAAACAGCACGCCCGCGCGTGCGGCGACGAAACCGCCGCGCTCAGACGCGAGCTCGATGCCGCCTTTCCGAGTCTGGCAATTACGGTCGATTCGATTGGCGATATCAAAAGCGATGTGGAGTTGGCGCGCTCAGGAGAGCGTCTGTTTGGATTGGCCGTGGCCAATGACGAAGGCGTTCGTCGTTCGTTCTCACTGGCGCCCGACAACTCGGGCGCGGCGCCAATCAAGACTCAGCAGTTTTGGAAAACGCTAATCACCGTCGAAATGTTGGCCCGGCGCATCGGCGCGCAGTAACCCGTCGAGCACCATTTACAAGCGAATGGTAGTCATTTTCGGACGCGACAGTCGATCTCAATAAACCGGTCCAACGGTTTCAGCGGAAAGCCGTTAAAAGGGCTGCGATTTGAAATTCGCTGATGCTTCGCACTCGCTGAAGCGCGGCGTGAATAAGTGCAACTGCAACCGAGTACTTTTAATCTTTTTTTGGGAGGCAATATGATGAATCGTCGTGACGTTTTCGTATTCGCGCTTTCCCCCGCGAGGGTGATCAGGTCGTTCGGTGGTCTCACCTTGATCTTGGCCCTTTGCGCTTTACCCCTAACCGTTTGCGCCCAGACGGCCACAGCCACACTCAGCGGCACGTTAACCGACCAGAATGGCGCCATAGTTCCTGAGGTGGAAGTCACCGTCATCAACGCTGGCACCTCGTTGCAGCGTCACGCCAAAACCAATAATGAAGGCTATTTCACTGTGCCGTTGCTACCGCCCGGCACCTACAGCATCACCGCCAGACGCACTGGCTTCTACACCGTACAGGTCCCTGAGTTTGTGCTGAACGTAGGCGATGAGAAGACCCTGAAGATGGAATTGAAAGTCGGTAATGTAAACGAGACGGTGAAGGTTACGGATGAGCCTTCGTTGATCAGCGAAGCGCCAGGCGTGGCGACCGTCGTAGATCGACATTTCGTCGGCAACCTGCCGCTGAACGGCCGCAGTTTTCAATCCTTAATTAATTTGTCGCCAGGAGTCGTCCTCACCAAGGCCACCGCTCAGGAACAAGGTCAATTCAGTGTGAATGGTCAACGAGCAGATGCGAACTACTTTACGGTGGACGGCGTGAGCGCAAATGTTGGCGTGTTCCCATCGAACAATAGTCTGCAATCGGTAGCCGGCTCAACTCCCGCGCTGTCGGCCGCGGGCGGAACCAACAACCTGGTGTCGGTTGACGCGCTGGAAGAATTCAGGATTCAAACATCATCGTACGCCGCCGAATTCGGCCGCACCCCAGGCGCTCAGGTGCAGCTCATCACCCGGGCAGGCACCAATCAATTTCACGGATCTATTTTCGAATTTCTGCGTAACGAGAAACTGGACGCCAACGACTGGTTCAACAACGCGCGTCGCTTGCCGAAACCGCCTTTGCGCCAAAATGACTTTGGCGGCGTTATCGGCGGTCCCATCATTAAGAATCGAACGTTCTTCTTCTTCTCGTACGAAGGACTGCGTTTGCAGCTGCCACAAAGCAGAAGCAGCGATGTCCCTTCGGTAGCCGCCCGCCAGGCTGCGCCAGCAGCGGTGAAGCCCATCCTAAATGCGTATCCGGTCCCCAATGGCCCCGAGCGGCTGGGAACAAACGGCTTGCCGAATGGATTTGCGGTTTTTGATGCGAGCTATTCGGATCCTTCGAAATTGAATGCGACGGCCTTTCGGATCGATCACTCGATCAATCAAAAGGCGAGCCTTTTTGGTCGCTACAATTATGCGCCATCTCAGGCTGATTCGCGCGGCCTGGGCACGACAACTTTGAATACCACGGTGCATACCCGCGCAATCACCGAGACCCTGACCGGCGGCGCGACCTTTTCGTTCAGCTCGACCGCAATCAATGAACTCCGTCTCAACTACAGCCGTAATTCTGGTTTTCAAATCAACGAAGCAGACAACTTCGGTGGCGCCGTAGTCCCGGCCGATTCAATCATCTTTCCCGCGGGCACCTCGAGAGAGAGCGATGTGGTGTCGCACTTCATCACGGGCTCGGCCAATGGATCGTTTCTGGTGGGATCACAAACGGCAAACACGCAACGGCAATTCAACCTCGTGGACAATCTGTCAATGGCCCGCGGTGCGCACCAACTAAAGTTTGGAGTTGATTACCGCCGGCTGACACCCACGCTTTTCCCGAATGGCTACAACGCCCTGATTCAATTCAACGGTGTCGGCACACCGGGAGCCGCCACCCAACCGCCCGGCTCCGCTCTGTCCGGCACGTCGGCGGGAGCGGTTATTTCTTCATCTCCCGGGAAGCGGTTTCCGCTTTTCACAAACTTCTCTCTGTATGGACAAGACACCTGGAAGATGACGCCGCGGTTGACTCTGAACTTTGGTCTGCGATGGGAAGTGAATCCGCCGCCGAACGAAAGAACAGGTAAGGATGCGGTGACGGTTATCGGCCTGGATAATCCGGCAACGGCGACGCTCGCGCCACCGGGAACGCCACTATGGAAGACTACTTACAACAATTTCGCGCCGCGTGTGGGCGTAGCTTTTCAACTCTCGCAGAAGCCCGGTCAGGAATTGATTTTGCGGGGAGGGGCAGGACTGTTCTATGACCTGGGCGCCGGCACCATCACTAACGCATTCGGAATCAATTATCCGTTTGCTGCTTCAAAGACGATTCTGAACATTCCGTTTCCGCTTTCGGCAACGGATGCGGCGCCGCCTGTCGTTGGTATTCCAATTACCGGAATGATGACGGTGGCTAAACCCGATCTGAAATTGCCCCGCGTCTGGCAATGGAATTTCGCGGTGGAACGCGCGCTCGGTATTCACCAGACTGTCACGGCATCTTACGTGGCTGCGGTGGGGCGACGCTTGCTGAGACTCGAAAGGTTGTTTGGCACCGCCAGCGGAGGGACGTTAAACCCGGCGGTCTTTTCCGGAACCGCCCAGGTTTTTCTAATTACCAATACGGCGACCTCCGATTACCACGCTTTGCAGGTGCAGTTCAAACGTAGATTGTCGAGGGGACTTCAGGGGCTGGCATCCTACACGTGGGGGCACTCAATCGACATCGCGTCCGCAGACTCTTTCTTTTTCAACCTTCCCTCAGGCAAAAGCGACCCCGGTCAGGACCGGGGACCGTCCGACTTTGATGTGCGTCACGCTTTTAATGCGGCAGTTTCCTACGACATTCCGCGATTCAATGCCGGTCCAATTGGCAATGCGATCCTGCGAGGCTGGTCGATTGATTCGATCTTTTACGCGCGATCCGCGACTCCGGTTAACGTGACTTACACCCGATCGCTTCCGGGAATAGGGACTCAGTCGTTGCGGCCGGATTTAATAGCGGGCATTCCTTTGTACCTGAGCGATCCAACAGTTGGAGGCGGGCAGCGGTTTAATAACACGCCACCCAGTGCAGCCCAACTGGCTGCCGCCGGCTGCGCGGCGATTACCGCATCGGCACCGGCGAAGGGCGCCTTCTGCACGCCCGCGACCGCGCGCCAGGGCACGCTAGGCCGTAATGCGATGCGTGGGTTTTCCGTGTACCAGGTAGACTTTGCGATCCGCCGGCAATTTAAATTTGACGAACGGATCTATCTGCAGTTCAAAGCTGAATTTTTCAACATCTTCAATCATCCAAACTTCGCCGATCCCGTTGGTTCTCTCAGCCTGAGCACCTATGGCACATCGCAATCAATGTTGGGTCGCAGCCTGGGAAGTGGCGGAGTCTCGGGAGGGTTTAATCCTCTGTACCAGATTGGCGGCCCGCGATCCGTTCAGTTGTCTCTAAAACTGGGATTCTAATCATGAGCTATACGCGCCACCTCTTACGACCAGGCCGGGCGCATTCGCAGGTACCGCGTCTGGGCATGATCCTCTGTCTCCTGTGGACCACAGCGGCAGCTGCAGTTGCCCAAAAAATACTGGCGCCGCTGCCCATCGATGAAGGCATGGCAGCGAAAATGTTCGCCCCCTTTGTTCCCATAGATCTGTCGCCTGACGGCCAGCTGCTGGCCTACACGTTGAAGGATCCTGAGCGGCGGAGGACAGAAGAGTCCTTCACCGACCCCGTAAAGACTGGAACACCTCAGCGGCTGATCTACTGTGATATTTGGATCAACGAGGTGCAGACAGGAAAGGCTCGCAATCTGACGCAGGGCAAGGGCTCCAATTGGGGACCGGTGTGGTCCCCTGATGGAAAATGGTTGGCCTTTTACTCAGACCGGCTCGGAACCCAGACTCTCTGGGTGTGGGAACGAGCATCGGGAACCATCCGGCAACTATCAAACTTTACGGTTCGCGTCGGAGAGTCGAAAGTCGTTCGTTGGACCCCGGACAGCAAATACCTGGTCGTACCCTTTCTCCCTGAAGGCATGGCACTGCCAGACGGCGCGAACATGCTCGATCCTCCCACAGGTGATAAGCCCCGCGCCCATCAACCAGGTTCCACCGTCACTGTCTTCTCCGGTGTGTCACGTCAACAGGTTGACCCTGACGCTGAAAGGCTGCGGTTGGCCGGCTATTTAAAACCGTACCTCGTGGATTTAGCTCTGGTCGATGTCGCAAAGGGACAAATTAGACGTTTAGCCAGGCGGATCAATTTGCACGCGTGGTGGGTCTCGCCGGACGGGATAAATGTTGCGGCCATGATTATCAAGGGCTTTGACTCTCCCAAAACGCTGCGCCCAGTTTGGGACCTGTCGGTTATTTCACTGGCGGACGGCACTCAAAGGACGCTGGTCACTAACTACAGATCAAACAACGCGACTCCCGCGGCCTGGTCCCCGGACGGAAAATCTCTCGCGTACATTACCAGCGCGCCAACATTTGAATGTTGGATCGTAGATTTGCGGGGCAACACTCGCCACGTCACCCAGGGAGAACATCCACCCTTCACCGCCAATTCATCGCGCGGGCCGCTGTGGGACGGCAGCGGACAATATATCTATTTGCTTAGCTCTACGACGTTGTGGCGAACGAGGGCCGCAGACGGAAAGCTGGAGGCGATAAGCACCATAGCGCAGCGCAATCTGGTTGACATTGTCAGCGCTCAGACCGGCGGACTATGGTCACCGAAAGAAAACTCGCTGATTCTCTTGACGCGCGATAACGAGACAAAGCGGGAAGGCATGTATCAAGTCGATACCCTTAGCGGTCAGTACTCTGCTTTGTTTGAAGACAAGCTTTCGTTAGGTTTAATCACTACGTCCAAGATTGCGGTTTCGCGGGACAACAGCCGCATGGTCTATTGTGCTCAGAAGACGCATGTCAGCGAGGATGTCTGGACCATCGATAAGGTTCTCAGTGCACCGCGACGAGTTACCCAAATTAATCCGGTATTTGACCACTACATCATGGGCCAGTCACGAATAATTGAATGGCGCTCCGCGGACGGCGTTGCCGTGCGCGGCGCGCTGCTGCTGCCCGCCGGTTATCAGGAAGGGCGTCGTTATCCGTTAATCGTCTGGCAATATCCCGGTTCTTCATGGTCGAATTACGGAAACTTGTTCGGATTTAACTTGCTTGGCGGCGCGGTAGAAAACTGGCAATTCTTCGCCACGCGAGGCTATGCGGTTCTGATGCCCGATGTCCCGGCCAAACCGGAGACGTATATGGAGGACATTCCCAAAGCAGTCATACCGGGTGTCGATAAAGTGATTGAACTCGGCATTGCGGATCCTGAGCGCCTCGGCGTTGTGGGGCTCAGCAACGGTGGTTATGGCGTGCTGAGTCTCATCGTACAAACGACGCGTTTCAAAGCGGCGATCTCTGATGCCGGTCCGGCCAATCTAATATCCCAATACACGCTGATGACGGCCGATGGAAACAGTCCTTTCCTGGTCGAGATGCTACAACGAACCGGTGGCTCGCTATGGGAAAAGAGAGAGTCGTTCATCAAGAATTCGCCCCTCTTCTTTTTCGATCGCGTCGAAACTCCGCTGCTGATTTGCCAGGGCACAGCCGACAGGCAGGTAACCACTCCACGCGGTGACGAAATCTTCGTGACCCTGAGGTTCCTCGGCAAAGAGGTCGAGTACGCGCGATACGAAGGTGAGGGTCACGGCTTTATCGAATGGCGCTATCCTAATCAAGTTGACTACTTGAACCGCGCCATTGCCTGGTTCGATAAATATCTCAAACCCCCGGCGCCACAGGCAGCTGCCCCAAAATAGAAAGCAATCAAGACGCAACTTCTCACTACGCCGAGCGAGAGCGTGGATCAAGACTAAACATATGGCCTTGATCTGGTCGTTATTGTTTGCGGTTCTCACCGTATCGGCTCAGGTTCCTTAGAGCCGGGGCGGGGCGATTGTGCCTCACAGCCGTATTCACCTCATCTGAATAGACTTTTCCAGGACTGTCCTCTTCCCGCCCTGTTAGTAAATAATCTTCCCCATTCGTCCTAACAGTGGACGAGCCAAATTAGACAGGACGCCCAAATGGCAGGCGAAACTGTAATAGCTTTGCCCCAGACTACCAGCCTGAGGTCTGAACACATTCGTCGGGGCCGCGATGTCAAAGAGGTCGTAAACGATCTCTACCGGCAATTGCGCGCGCCGCTCGGAGCCTACGTCTATCACCTGGCCGGTTCGACGCGCGACGCGGAAGACCTGGTCCAGATCGCTTTTATACAGCTCTTTGATCATCTTGAACGCAATGAGGAGATCGAGAACCTCCGCGCCTGGCTTTATCGCGTGGTGCACAACCTCGCAATTGATGTGGCGCGCGAATCCGAGCGCCGCAGTTTGCTGCTTCAGCAATGGTTCGTCGATCGCGGCGCTTTGACGCCGGATTCAGTTGAGTCAACCGAGGAAGAATTGATTCGCCGCGAGCAGATCGAAAACGCGCTCGCTTCCCTGAACGAGCGCGAGCGTCACGCATTGGTGCTGAGAGCTGAAGGACTAAGTTATCAGGAGATCGCGGACATCCTGGAGATCAGCGTGAAGTCCGTCAGTGTTTACCTGACGCGAGGGTTAAAGAAATTCGAATCGAGGCATGAAAACAATCAAAAGTGACAACGCCCTGGTACAACACCTCGTTGAGGACAATCTGATTTCGTACCTTGACGGCGAATTGCCGCGCGATGAGCAGGAACAGGCGCGCGCGCACCTCGAGAGCTGCTGGAGTTGCCGGACGCGTCTGGCCACCAGACAGAACAGCGTGGAGAATTTCGTGCGCCTGCGGCAGGAGGTCCTTTTGCCGAGACAATTGCCTCCTGAAGGTCCCACACTGAATCTCTTCCGGCACCGGCTGGATGAGCACCACGACACACATCAAACCCGCCCGCGGCTGACCGTGGACTTGGCGCGGCTCCGAACCACGTTGCGGAGTTTTGTTCGGCGATTCGAAAGCGATCGCCTGGCATTTCTGACCTCACCAACCGCAATCAGAACTGCGGTCGCCATCATTGCCGTCGCTATTCTCGTCCTGATCGTATTTCGTTCGAATCGCGTCACGACCGTATCGGCCAATGAATTGATTCAACGCGCGATCGACGCGCAAACCGCCAGCCTCCGGGCGACTGCGCAGCCGGTCATTCATCAACGGCTGCAGCTGCAACGAATAACCCGGACGAATCAAGAGACAGTTAGTTGGGAAACATGGAACGATTCAATTAACGCTCGTTTTAATGAGAAGTGCGATGATTGCCCGAAAGAGCCTGCGTCGAAAGCCAGGCCCGACACCCCACCCTCGACGTCTAATTCCCTAATCGCTGATCTTAACGCCGTACTGATCGCGAACCGGATGGAGGCGCGCCATCCGCTGTCAGCGATTTCCTATCAGTCGTGGCACGACACGCTGCACGGCCAGCAGGATGAAGTTTCGAGGACAAAGCTCGCGGATGGCAGCGGCGCTCTGATTTTGCGAACGTTGCCGGCTACGCCCGGTAGTACCGGCCAGATAACTGAAGCCAATTTCGTCATTCGCACCAATGACTGGCAGCCAATGGAACTGCGACTGGAAGTTAAGAGTGAAAGTGGCAATCAAAACTATCAATTGACCGCAGTGCTCTCAGAGGTGATAAGCCTCACTCAAGTCGATCCAAAGATTTTTGGCGCCGCGTCTTCGACTGCTTCATCGAGTCAGCGAACGCTCGGGGAGCTCGAAGCTCGGAACTCGAAACTCGAAACTGTTTTACCCGTTGCGCCTACCACTTCGACTCTTGCCGCTTCTGCCGAATTGGAAGTCGAAGTGCTGCGACTCATCCATCAAGCCGGTGCGGATTTGGGCGAGCAGGTTACGGTGCATAGAACAGCCGGTGGGCCAGTTAAAGTCAGCGGCATTGTTGAAACCGATCAGCGCAAAAAGGCCATTGTGACCGCACTCAGGTCGCTCGCCGGCAACCTGGCTGTTCGGATCGACATTCAGACCGTCGCTGAAGCAGTGGCCCTGCAGCAATCAACCACGGGCCGCACTAAGTCTTCACCGATCCCTGAAGAGCAGGTTGCCATCAACCGCGAAGCAATCGCCGCTGCGCCGGAGTTGCGTCGTCATTTCCAAAACGATGATCAGGTGCGTGAGTTCGCGGCGCGCATGGTAAGTCAGTCGAACAGCGCGATGCGGCACGTTTATGCGATGAAGCGGTTGGCCGGACAGTTTTCGCTGGAAGAATTACGCACGATGACGCCGGACGCGAAGAACAAGTGGCTAGCGCTCATCCGCTCACATGCGGGCGCCTACCGCAAAGAAGCAGCAAGTATTCAAGGCGAACTCCGGTCGATTTATCCAGGCGCATCGGGAACCGCCGCCGACACTACAGAGATGACCGACGACGCTTCGCTGGTTCGCGCAGTCAATCGGCTATTCGAACTAGCCGCTAACAACGACTCGGCAATTCGTTCATCCTTTGCGATGTCATCAGCAAACAAGACGGCATCAGTCAGCTCGCCGCATTTCTGGCAATCGATGAAGAGCGCGCAAGCATTAGCCGCAGCCATTAGCAATTGATTCATTGGTTCAATTGGTCAGCCATCTGCGGGATGAGGTCAGTGCCATCCGCGTCAGCGGATGGGCTCAGGACCCAAGTTGCGCCCTTAACCCACCCGCTCACGCAGGGTGGTACTGACTTCATAGCCCGCTGAGTCAATGAATCAATGAACAAATTGAAAGGACCATAACCATGATTCAAACTCGCTCGAGTCGCCGCCTGGTACTGACATTGTTTGCCCTTGCCGCTTTGCCCTTTACCGCGATTGCACAATCGGCTACCGCAACCCTCAGCGGCACCGTGGTCGATCCAAACGGTGCAGCCATACCCGGCGCTAACATCACCATCACGGAAACCGCCACAGGAATTCAGCGAACGGCAACCACAAACGACGACGGCCATTTCACCATTCCGTTACTGAAACCCAGTACTTACACTCTGCTGGTGGCGCATGATGGATTCGCTACCGCTGAGGTTCGCGACCTGGTGCTGAATGTGAGCGATCAACGCGCCTTGCGCATTCCCCTTAAGACTGGGGATATCAACGAGACAGTCAACGTCACCGGCGAAGCGCCGTTGATTAACGAGTCGCCGACCGTCGGCACAGTGGTGGACCGGCAGTTCGTGGCCAATATCCCGCTCAACGGCAGAAGTTTCCAATCATTAATCAGTCTCGCTCCCGGGGTGGTAGTCACCAAAACGTCAGTTACTGAGAATGGACAGTTTAGCGTGAACGGACAGCGGGCCAATGCCAACTACTTCACCGTCGACGGTGTCAGCGCCAACATTGGCATAACTGCCGGCTCTAATAACGGTCAGAGCGTTTCCGGAACGATCCCGGGTTTTAGCGTCTCAGGAAGTACGAGCAATCTGGTTTCGGTTGACGCGTTGCAGGAGTTTAAGATTCTGACGTCGACCTTTGCCGCCGAGTTTGGACGCTCACCGGGCGGTCAGATTCAGATCGTGACGCGTTCTGGCACGAACCGCTTCAGTGGGATGTTCTTTGAATACTTTCGCAACGATGCCCTGGACGCCACCGATTGGTTCGTCAACGCCAACCCGCAGTTGAAAAAGTCACCTCTGCGCCACAATGACTTCGGGGCTGTGGTCAGCGGTCCTCTCCTGTTGCCGCGCTTCGGTGAGGGTAAGTCGTGGTATGACGGGCGTAACCGAACCTTCTTCTTCTTCTCGTATGAAGGGCTTCGTCTGCGTCTACCGTTTTTTGCCGTTACTGATGTGCCCTCGCGCGCTGCTCGCCAGGCGGCTCCGGCGGCGATCAAGCCGTTGCTCGACGCCTTTCCGCTGCCAACCGGCGCGGACAGAGTAAATGGACTAGCTGACTTTGCCGCCACCTATGCGGATCCTTCAACTTTGAATGCGACGAGTTTGCGAATCGACCACGCCGTGAATAGCCGGCTTAACATTTTTGGCAGGTACAACCACGCGCCGTCATCATCTGAGCAGCGAGGAGCAAATCTTTCATCGCTGAACACTGTGAACTTCGTGCAAATTAAAACTCAGACATTTACCGTGGGTGGAACTTTCATGGTTTCGCCGCAGGTTAACAATGAAGTGCGGTTCAATTACAGCCGCAACCAGGGAACCAGTTTGTTCCAGCCAGATAATCTGGGCGGCGCGGTACCTCCAGGTGACGGCACTCTTTTTCCGGCCCCGTTTTCATCAGGGAACGCGCTGATTTTTTTCCAGATCGCGCAAGGCGGCAGAAACGCTCTGCTGACGGTGGGCAGCCTCTCAAATAACCTGCAACGCCAGATCAACCTGGTAAATAATCTCTCGATTCTTAAAGGCCCACACCAGCTGAAATTTGGCGTCGACTATCGGCGGATGTCGCCGGTGTATGTGCAGAGAGAATATGGGCAGACAATTTCGTTCACCGGCGTGTTGGGAGCAACAGGACTCGCGTCGCCGGGAACGGTTTTGTCAGGCATCGCCCAGGTAGCTGTGGCCGCCGCGCAGGATTCGAACACGGCATTCTTTACTAATTTTTCGGCGTATGGCCAGGATACGTGGAAGGTTACTCCGCGCCTGACGTTGACGTATGGCTTGCGTTGGGACGTCAATCCTCCGCCGCACGCGGAAAAACCTTTGATCACCGCGACGGGGCTGGATAATCCGGCAACGTTTGCTCTGGCGCCCGTGGGCACGCCCCTCTACGAAACAAAATACGGAAACTTTGCGCCTCGCGTAGGACTCGCGTATCAACTTTCGCGCAATCCGGGTTGGGAAACGATCGTGCGTGGCGGCTTTGGCGTTTTTTACGATTTCGGAACCGGGCACATTGGAAACGCCCTTAACAGCTTTCCTTATTCGAGATCAAAGACGACGACACTGACGCCATATCCTCTGAGTGCTACGGTCGCGACCCCGCCACCTTTCAGCCTGGATCAAACCTTCACCAACCGGATCTTCGTTGCCGATCCCAATCTCGAACTTCCACGGACTTACCAATGGAACATCACTGTTGACCAGTCGCTCGGAGCCAGCCAGATGGTCAGTGCCGCGTATGTTGGTGCAAAGGGCCGCCGCCTGCTGAGATTCGAGGAATACGCAAATCCGAATCCTAAGTTCAACTTTGTAGATGTAATGAGGAATACCGCGAGCTCGGATTACCAGTCGTTTCAGTTTCAATTCCAACGGCGGCTCTCAAAGGGTCTTCAAGCGCTGGTTTCATATACCCTGGGAAAATCGCTTGATAATGTCTCGAGTGATTCAGTTCTCCTGACACCGAACGAGAGGATCGATCCGCAGCGCGACCGAGGACCCTCAGACTTCGACGTTCGCCATCTGCTCTCTGGCGCGGTCACCTACAACCTACCGGCGCCGGCCTGGGGCGCGGTCGGCAACGCCGTCCTGCGGGGTTGGGCGATCGATACGATCATAACTGCTCGTTCGGCGAGTCCCGTCAACGTCACCTACAGTCGTAACATTGGCTTCGGTACTTTTAGCTTCCGGCCGGATTTGGTTCCGGGGATTCCGCTTGACCTTGACGATCCAAGTGCTCCGGGCGGCCGACGCTTCAACAACGCTGTAGTCGTGATTCCTGGAAACACACGTCCGCAGGTCGGCCCGTTCCTACCACCAGTTGAGAATCGCCAGGGGACTTTAGGACGCAATGCCCTCCGCGGATTTCCACTTCATCAAGTCGACTTTGCCTTGCGTCGTGAATTCGGCCTGAGTGAGCGCTGGAAACTTCAACTGAGAGGTGAAATGTTCAACCTGTTCAATCACCCAAATTTCGCAGATCCGAGTGGCGTCCTCCTATCCGGCAATAGTGCAAACACCGCTTTCGGAAAATCGCCATCGATGTTTGGAAGAAGTCTGGGCAGCGGTGGCCTCCTGGGTGGTTTTAGTCCTCTGTATCAGATAGGTGGGCCTCGCTCGATTCAACTCGTACTCAAGCTTTCATTTTGAAAAACGGCGACTGAAGGTTCGCGAGCTGTAAAGCTGTCGATTCTTGCGATCGAGATTCCATTGTTCCGTTCATGTTGTTTCCCCGCGGAGGTTAGAGGTGAAAAGACGGTTCACTAATGGTTCCATTATGAGTTTCGCCAAGCGTTTGGTAATCAGCCTTACACTCGCAGCGATTTGCGTATCAGGCTTTGCCCGCGCGTTCGCCAGGCCCGTCGCGAAAGCCCAGCGCAATTTCGCCGTCGCGCCAAATGCGGCGACAGCTTTTGCGCACCAGGACGGCGGGCGGCCGATGACGGTAGACGACCTCCTCGGACGACAACGAATTAACGGAGTGGCTCTGTCTCCGGATGGCAACCTGGCGGCGGTGGTTATTGAACGGCCAAAGAAGCCCGGTGAGCTAAACGCCCGCGGCTTCCTTGGGGGTGCCGGACGTTCCGACGTGTGGCTTGTGCCTGCTAAGGGAGGCCCGCCGATCAATGTGACCCGTGGCGAGCGGGCCCATGCCGGATATTGGGAGCCGGTCTGGTCTCCGGATGGTAAGCGTTTAGCCATGCTTTCCACGAATGGTGGCGATAACGTCCGCTGTTATGTTTACGACTTGGTGCAGCGGCGCTTAAACCGGGTGACGGAAAATGGGGTGGATCTGGCACTCGGCGTTCAAGTGGGACAACAGAGACCCTCCACCGGAATGAACTGGTATGGTGGGAAAGCAGGCACGATGCAATGGCTGGATCCCACTCACGTACTGCTGGGAGTTTTGCCTGCTGGCGTCCGCCCCGCGCCGTTGGACGAGTCGGAACTCACATCTCAGATTGCCAATAAGGCACTGGCCGCAGTGAAGCATGGTCAGGGAGTGACGGCCAATGTAATGACCAGCGGAGAAGGCCAGCGCGTGGAACCGCCGAGTTCAGCAGTGGCCCTGACCCTGCTTGATACTGTGACACAAAACCACCGCGTCATATCGAAAATTCCCTTAACCGAAATCCGGCTCTCGCAAAGAGTGGTGTCGGTTTCTCCAACACGACAATACGCAGCGATCATGGCGACCTATCCGCTTTCGGGAGTTCGCGCGGGTCGCCAGTTATCCAATTCCGATCCTCGTGTCTTAAGGCTGGGCGTAATTGAATTTAAGGAGCGCCAGGCCATCCACTGGCTCGATAATGTGAGGCCGGTGACCTTTGGCCTCAGCGAAATTACCGCGCCGATTAGCTGGGCGGCCACAGGCTCAGTTTTCGCTTCCATCGGTGTGCTCGACGGCCCGGAGAGTATCGAAGCAAAAGCCTTCACAGTTAATTTTGACAAAGGAAGGGTACCGGACGTAAAGGCAGTTGCGCGTGGCGCCGACGCTGCAGGTTCTGATCGTGTTTTGCTACCGGAAGATGTTCAATGGGCCAACCCGGATCACCTGCTGATTTACGCCTACACGGTAGCCCGGTCTGACTTGCAGGCTGAAAGCGTGGCCCGGAGTGTCAGAGGTTTTGGGTTCGACAATACGGTTGATTCTGCGCGGCGTGACTGGTGGGTCATTTCGAGTGCTGGCCCGGCTCGCAATCTTACCCGCGAAATGACCCAGGCGCCCCGCCGACTCTTCCCCACGCGGTCAGGGTTAATGCTGGGGAGTGGGGGCGGAAAGCTTTGGACCATTGATTTTGTCGGCGGCACGATCAGCGCACTGGCAAGTCCAAACATCCCCATTGCGGCCATAGTGTGGCCGGAAGCTGATGCGGCGCGGAATACTCCGGTCGATACCCTGCTCATCTCATCGCCCTCGAACGCAGGGGCGGATCTTTATCGAGTAGATTTGAGCGGTAGCCGGAACAGCTCGCGTCGCATTGGAACGATGCCTAATAACGCCACCTACCGAGACTACTCGGATCGGAGTGGCGCTGTTGCGTACGTCACCCCGGACACCCGTCTCTGCGTCGTTCAGGAAGGGCGTGATACGCCGGTGACGCTGGTTTCTTTGAACCGCGAAATGGACAGCATTGCCAAACCGCAATATCGCTTTTTTGATTATCGGAGCACGGACGGGAAAACGCTCAAAGGCGCTTTGCTTCTGCCTCACGGTTACGTGACCGGTAAAAGCTACCCGATGGTTCTCATTGTGTACGGCGGCAGTGTCGCCCCTACCGGCGACTGGGCGAGCCCTTATAGGGTTTCGGGTTTCCCGGAGCCCCTGCTGATAGCCAGCAGAGGTTACGCGGTACTTATACCGAGTGTGCCTCTTCAGCCGATGGGTGTAGCCAGCGATCCCATGCTGGAGCTCGATAAGGGAGTAAAGCCGGCAATTGATAAGGTCGTCGAGATGGGGGTTGCCGATGCTAACCGGGTTGCCGTATTCGGGCACAGTTATGGCGGCTATACCGTCTACGGGCTTATCACACAAACGCAAACGTTTAAGGCTGCCGTGGCCTTCGCGGGAATAACCGACCTCGTCTCAATGTACGGGCGCTTCGATTCCCGCTACCGTTTTAGTAGCACTGTGAATCCGCTCTCGGCGCCGGCAGCGGTCGAGGCTCAGCAGTCGCGGATGGGCGTTCCCCCCTGGGAAGACCCGGAGCGTTATGTGCGGAACAGTCCGTTTTTTCACGCCGATCGGGTTAAGACACCGGTTCTCATGATTCATGGTGATCTCGACTCGATCTCGATGACGCAGGCAGAACAATTCTTTGTGGCGCTGAATCGGTTGAACAAGCGGTCAAAACTCGTCCGCTATCTTGGCGAAGGTCACGGCATCGACTCTCCCCAAAATGTTCGCGACTTTTGGCAGCACGTATTTTCATGGTTCGAAGAGTTCCTCCTGAAGCCAGAGAAGGCCGACACCGCTAAGCAGTAAGTTCAAAAACCGTCGGAAGCGACGTGGGCAATTTGGGCCGGCCCAACTCGAAGTCAACACCCTGGCGACCAGACCGTCGGTGTCAGACCTGCGATTTTTGCCATTCTGGTTCCGCATATCGGGCAAGGTTGAGAACCGCAAATCAAGCCTGACCCTTTTTGTCTCATTCTGCCACCAGCAATCTTGTCCCAGCGATGATATAAACCCCTCTGCGGCGGAGTCTCAACCAATGAAAGGCGAATTAAGTTTGGATTTCGACGAAATCTATAACGAAGTCGCTGCCGGAGTGTACCGCTATCTGCGGCGGCTGACCGGCTCGCGCGCACGCGCAGAGGATATTTTGCAAGAGACTTTCATCAGGTTGCATGCGCAATTGAACGCCGGTGTCACGATCTCGCATCCGCGCGCCTGGCTGTTTCAGGTGGCCACGAACCTTTCCAAAGATGAACAGCGCCACGCGATTCGCGCCGCCGTCCGTGAAGAAAATTATTCGGCTCAGGCCGGCAACGTGGTCCTCGATTTTCCGGCGCAAATCGAGACCCAGCAGATTGTCAGGCGCGCCCTTGAGGAATTGACGCCGCGCATGCGCCAGCTGCTGTTGTTGTTTTCCGAAGGCTTCACTTATCGCGAGATTTCTGAAATTGCCGGTGTCGAGCCCGCTTATGTCGGCGTCTTGTTGCAAAGAGGGCGCGCCGCTTTCAAAAAGCATTACGAACATGAGCAGGAACTGAAAGTTGGAGAACGATACAAACCAAATTCACTGTGAAGACGAGTTGACGTTGCAGCGTTTGCTCGATCAGGAACTGGATGCCGATGCCAGCGAGCTGGTCTTCCATCACCTGCAAGGCTGTCCCCGCTGGGTCAGTCCTTCATGAGTTGAAGGAAACGAAGGCCCTGTGTGAAGGACAACTCGGGCTCGAAGATGAATCCGAAGTTCCGTTTTCCACCGCCGCGCTGGCGCGCGTACGCGGCGCGATTAAGAGCTCCGTCAAAGATCCGATGGCCGGCAATGGGCACGAGAACCTGCTTCGGCCCGCGGGAGATTCGCTGACGCCTGTATCTATCCCGATCAATCAGACAACTAATAAGCGCTCGTGGTGGCAGTCGATCAATTTCATTTCTCTTCTGCAACCCAGAGTGGTGACCGCGGTTGCTGCAATTTTGCTGATCGCCGGATTGCTGATTTGGCTGCGCCCGCCAGCCACCGTTTCGGCGGCTGAGCTGCTGGCGAAGTCCACCGCCGCCGATGAAGCCATCACCACGCATGCCGGTCAGGTGCTGCGACGAACAATTAGCCTGCAGACCCGCGTCGGGCAGAGCATGAGTTTTCCGGAAACCGGTCAGACGAGCCTGACGCGGCGCATTGAGATCTGGCAAGCGGCCGACAAGGGCCTGGCTGCGCGGCGTTTATTCGATGAAAAGAACCACTTGCTGGCCGGTGAATGGCGAAAGACGGATGGCTCGCGTGTCGTTTATCACGAAGGCGACCAGCCGCAAATTCAACCTGCCGCCGATCGCCAACCGCAGGCGCTGTTGTCGCCCGGCAATGTCTGGCTGCTGAATGTATCGGCGAAAGATTTCACCTCGTTGGTTGGAAGCGGCGATTCGGCGCAGGTTATGCAAACGGAAGGCGCCTATGTCATCGACTACAGCGCACCGAACGCCGCGGCATCCGCCGGACTCGTCAAAGCTGTGCTCGTGCTGAGCAAAGCGGACCTGCATACAATCGAACAGACACTGGTCGTGAACTCAGCCACCGATCGGTCGCAATTCATTCAATACAAGTTTTCCGAAACCAGCTTCGAACGCCGCACACCGAATTCAGTGGCGCCTGCTGTTTTTGAGCCTGATCCAGCGGTTCTGGCCGGAGTGAAGACCAAAAGTGGAAACGCTGCGCTCCTCACTGAACCGTTATCGC
>Ga0111539_10003363_pt1 | contig 21110 bp, 14 predicted proteins | sample RhiMethybrSRZTD1_FD_79667 | JGI IMG/M metagenome (GOLD analysis project Ga0111539, IMG submission 79667) | Populus rhizosphere microbial communities from Tennessee, USA - Rhizosphere MetaG P. TD hybrid SRZTD1 (version 2) (version 2) | ecosystem: Host-associated > Plants > Roots > Rhizosphere >...
GAGTTATTTCGCGCAAAGGCGCAAAGGCGCAAAGAAGAATCTAATTCCGAACTTTGTGTTTCCTTTGCGCCTTTGCGCCTTTGCGGGAGAAACCGTCTCTTGTGATATATTTTCGTCCCTGATAACCCACAATTCCAGAAGGATCTAAAGCCAAATGTCCGGACATTCGAAATGGCATAGTATTAAACACAAGAAAGGCGCGCTCGATGCCAAGCGCGGCAAGTTATTCACGAAGTTTATTAAAGAGATCACGGTCGCGGCGCGCTCCGGCGGCGGCGATCCCGAAGGCAATGCACGCCTGCGCAAAGCGATTCTTGACGCCAAAGCCGGCAACATGCCCAACGACACGATCGATCGCGCGATTCGTCGTGGCACCGGTGAAGAAGAAGGCGTGAACTACGAAGAGATCACGTACGAAGGTTATGGTCCGGGTGGTGTCGCGTTGCTGATCCAGTCCCTGACCGACAATCGCAATCGCACGGTGGCTGAGATTCGGCATCTCTTCTCCAAAAACGGCGGCAACCTTGGGGAGAGTGGCTCGGTCGGCTGGATGTTCGAGAAGAAGGGTTACATCGTGGTCGACAAAGCCGCGAAGTCGGAAGAGGAACTATTCGAGCTTGCGATCGAAGCGGGCGCTGACGATCTGCGCGACGATCAGGATACTTTCGAGATCCTCACTTCACCCGATGCTTTCGAAGGTGTGTTGACTGCGGTCAAAGGCGCGGGCATTGAACCGCAAGCAGCGGAAGTCGAGATGGTCCCGCAGAACTACATTCGCCTCGAGGGCGCCGACGCGCGCCAAATGTTGAAACTGATGGAAGCACTCGAAGATCACGACGACGTGCAGAAAGTCTCAGCCAATTTCGACATCAACGAAGCAGACATGGCGGCAGTCTAAGCCACGGACTTATCTGATAGTTCAGGTTCTTCAGATCTGACCGGCTCACCCATAACTATCCGCACATTGTGAGTCTTTTCGTCTTCGACGAGTTCGATCGCGCCGTCAGGTTGTAAGGCGCCGTCGACTTCGACAGCGACGACACCGCGGCTCACGCCGACTGGGTTCTCAACTCTGATCCGGTAAACAGATCCTTTGCGACGATACGTGATCTCGAAGTCGCGCCACCAGCGCGGCACACAGGGATCGATCCGCAACCGCGTGCTCTCGAGTTTGAATCCGAGTATCGATTCGAGACCTGCGCGATACATCCAACCCGCCGAACCCGTGTACCACGTCCAACCACCGCGCCCCGTGTGCGGAGGCACGGCGTAAACATCCGCCACAGCAACGTACGGCTCGACCGTGTACTTGTGCAGACCGGCGCGCGTTGACGAATGATTGATCGGGTTGAGCAGCGCGAATAGTTCGCCCGCGCGCTCGCCATCGCCGAGCAACGAGTACGCGATCAGCGTCCAGATCGCGGCGTGAGTGTATTGCCCGCCGTTCTCTCGCACACCGGGCACATAACCCTTGATGTAACCCGGATCGAGCGTACCTTTGTCGAACGGCGGCGTGAAAAGAATGACGAGCCCGTCGCCGCGCCTGATCAGGTATTCTTCGACCGCCGCCATCGCACGACCCATGCGATACGGATCGGACGCGCCGGAGATCACAGCCCACGACTGCGCGATCGAGTCAATGCGGCATTCTTCGTTGCGCGCGGAACCGAGCGGTGTTCCATCGTCGAAGTAAGCGCGTCGATACCAGTCGCCGTCCCACGCCTTTTCCTCGAGCGCTTTCTTAAGGTGGTCGAGATGCTTGCGATAGCGATTGACGCGAACGCGTTGCTTGCGCGCTTCGACATGAGGCGTGAACGTCGCGAGCGTGGTGTAAAGGAACCAGCCGAGCCAAACGCTTTCGCCTTTCCCGTCTTGTCCGACGCGATTCATGCCGTCGTTCCAATCGCCGCCTCCCATCAACGGCAACCCGTGTTTGCCGACCGGAAGGCTGCGATCGAGCGCCCGTGCGCAGTGTTCGAATATTGATGCCGACTCTTGCGAAACCGCCGGCTCCATGTACACCTCGTGCTGGTCAAGAGTCAGCAGCGGTTGTTCGAGGAAGGGAACGATTTCGTCCAACACGGATGCATCGCCCGTCACCTGGATGTAGAAGGCCGTGACAAATGGCAGCCACACAAGGTCGTCGGAAATTCGCGTGCGAACGCCGCGTCCGCTTGGCGGATGCCACCAGTGCTGAACGTCACCTTCCTTGAATTGATGCGCGCTCGCGAGAACGATCTGACGGCGTGCGACGTCAGGATGGCTGTAGACCAGCGCCATCACATCCTGCAATTGATCGCGAAAGCCGTACGCGCCACCCGACTGATAAAACGCCGTACGTGCCCAAACGCGACAAGAAAGCGTTTGATACAGCAGCCAGCGATTCAGCATCGTGTCCAACGCCTGATCGGGCGTTCGCACTTCAACCGTGCCGAGTATCTCGTCCCAGTGGCCCAACACTTTCTCGAATGCGGCGTTGACGTTTCCTGTCTGCCGAAACCGTGCGACCACGGCTTGCGCGGCTTCTTTTGATTCAGCCTCGCCCAGAATAAACACGACCTCGCGAGCAGTCTGCGGTGGCAACTCGATGCTCACTTGAATCGCTGCGCACGGATCGAGACCCGCGCCGTCGCGGCCTGACAGACCGACGCGCCTCAGCGCCGCGGCAGTTTCCAGCGAACGGTTGCGGCCGATAAACTCCTTGCGATCGCAAGTGGCGCTTGCCATTTCGTCGCTCGTCGCGACGAACGCGACACGTTCGGCAAACTCGTTATTGAACGGATTGCGCGCAAAGATTGTGGCTGCTTTTTCGTCGATCTCCGTGATGATGTAAGGCGCGGCTGACGAACGAAATACGCCGAGCACGAGATCGGTGTACTGGATCACCGAGAGTCTTCGTTTCCGCGGCGTGCGATTGCGCAAACGCAAGAGAAAGACTTTGACGGGCGCATCGAGCGGCGCGAACAGCAAGAGTTCCTGCGAGATACCGTGACTGGTGTGTTCGAAGACGCTGTAACCCTGACCGTGACGAATGATGTAGGGCTCTCGTTCGCGGATCGGCAACGGAGTCGCCGACCAGACCGTGCCCGAGTCTTCATCGCGCAGGTAGATCACCTCGCCGGGTGGATCGCTCACCGCATCGTTGGACCAGGGCGTCAGACGATTCTCACGACTGTTCGCAGACCACGTGTAGCCGCCGCCGGTTTCAGTGACCTGGAATCCGAACTCAACCGCGTTACCGACAACGTTGGACCACGGAGCAGGTGTCCACTGTTCCGCGCCGAGCGTCGTGACGTACTCGCGTCCGCCCTGATGAAATCCGCCAAGGCCGTTGAAAAATGCCAGCTCCGGCAGTTGAACCTGCGTTTCGGGATAGATCTGCGACGGCGCGCGCGGCACCAGTAGCGGCGGCAATGGCTCTTCGATGTGCGGCCGTTCGATCTGGTCTTCAAAGCTTCCGCGATCCGCGACGATCACCACGCGTGCCACGGCGTGCAACAGAATGCGATCCGGCTCGGGTAGCTGATCTGACCGTCGCAGGTAAACACCGCCTGGCTTGTCTTGCAGGTGTTGCAATCCGCTGGTGCGAACGATCCTTTCCAGCTCGCCATGCAGCAACTGCATGTAGTCGGTCGGCGTGTCGTTGAGGATTACGAGATCGACCGTCAGTCCTTTGTAGTGCAAGTACTCATGAGCGCGCACGAGCTTTTTGACGGCGCGCATATCGTCAGCCTTGCTGATGCGGATTACGACAAGCGGCAAGTCGCCGCTGATGCCGTACGCCCAGAGGCTCGACTGCGATTTCGTGTTGAGCGCGAGCACATGCGGGCTCGGGCGCAACGACGGATCGGAGTAGATGATGCGTGCGGCGAGTCGTTGGAACAGGTGCGCCTCTTCCGCGTCGATTCCCAGGTGCGTCATTTCGACTTGTGCCTTGGTCCAGGCAAGCCGGAGTTCTCGTTCGAAGATGTTCGGATCGTGATACTTGTCCGCCAGCGCCATAGCTTCTTCACGCGAACGCGCGACTGCGGTGCTGAAGGAGCATCGCACCGTTTGGTTCGCGGGAATCCTGACGCGCCGGCGCAGGCTGAACACCGGATCGAGCACGGCGCCAGTCGTGTTCGAAAGTGGACGGTCCTCGATCACGGCGATCGGATTGCTCGGCGTGCGGCCACGTCCCAGGAACCTGCCGCGATCCGTTTCGTACTGCACGGCGCCAATCGTTTCGCCTTCGACAACGACCACGTGAATGCCCCAGATCGGCCGATCTTCAGACGAGCGCTGCCGGCGGTGGGCCAGGATCGCGTTCTCCGCGTGGACAAACTCGGTTTCGATAAACAGGTTACTGAACGCCTGGTGCGCGGCGTCCGCATTCGGACTCGCAAGCACGACCTCCGCATAACTCGTGAGCTCGATCTCACGCGTGCGCGTCGAGTTGTTGGTCAGCGAGATGCGGCGCACTTCGGCGTTGTCTTCGGCTGAAACGACGATCTCCATGCGCGTCGAGATGCCCGAGTCAGTGCGACGGAAGTCTGCTTTGTCTTCGGAGAACGCGACTTGATACGCGAACGGCTTGCTGCGCACGGGTTGATGCCCGGCGGACCAGACGGCGCCGCTACGCACGTCGCGCAGGTAGATGAACGCGCCCCAGTTGTCGCGCGTCACGTCTTCGCGCCAGCGCGTCACGGCGTCGCCTTCGCAGATTGAATAACCGGAGCCGGCGGTTGTAAGCATCACGCTGTACGCGCCGTTCGACAGCAGTTGTGTGCGGGGCGTGTCGAGGTTCGCGGTCTCGTAAACGCGCGTGACCATTCCCGGCATCGCCTGGAGCACACGTCCGGTCAAAACTTCTTCGGCACGTGGATGCGCGGCCGGCACGCCGACGGGTATGCGCTCCTGCAACAACAACTCGGTCGCCTGCACCGATGGATCGGCGTGAAAGCGTCGTTCGCAAACCGCGTCGTTGAGCACGTTGGCAAGCGCGACGAGACTCATCCCCTGGTGATGGGCCATGAACGCGCGAATCAGGACTGATTTCTGGTCCTCTGGCAGCCGTTCAGGCGTGAAGTCGATCGATTCGTAGTAGCCGTATGGACCAAACGCTCCTTCATCTTCCAACCGGCGCAGATTTTCAATCGCCGCGGAGGGACGGACCAACGCCGCCAGCAGAGTCGCGTACGGCGCGACGACGAGGTTTTCGATTAGTCCGCGTTTCAAACCAAGGCCGGGAACTCCAAACGGTCCGTATTGATAGTTCAGATGAAGATCGCGCACGTTGTAAGCCGCTTCTGAAATGCCCCACGGTACGCCGCGCTCTTCGCCGTACTCGATCTGCCGCCGCACGACGGTTCGATAAGTCTCGTCGAGCAGTGTGTTGGGGTAGTTGCGCATCACCAGCAGCGGCATGACGTATTCGAACATCGTGCCAGTCCACGAGATGAGCGCGCGTCCGCCGTCGACTTTCGTCAGCGCGCGTCCCATGCGGAACCAGTGTTCTTGGGGTACGTCACCTTTGGCGATGCCGACGAAACTGGCAAGCCGCGCTTCGGACGCGAGTAAGTCGTAGTAAGAGTCGTCGGGACGCGAAGCGGTTACGTTGTGGCCGATCACGAAGAGCTTGCGCTCGACGTCGAACAGGAACGAGAAGTCCATCTCGTCGATGATCTGATCACAGCGCCGCGCGAGGCGGCTAAGTCGCGTCAGCATATCGGATGACGCGGAGGCACATTGTTCGAGTGCTTTCGTGAGACGGGCCGTGTTTGCGGTGGCCGTCGGGTTTTCAAGAGCGGCGAGGTGCACCAAAACTCGATCGCAGAGCTGTGGGACGTCGGCGAGCGTCGGCACCGCTTCGAGTGCTTGAATCAGCGGAGCCCACTCGTTCTCGGACGCGCCGATCTCCTCGCGCAGTGATGGCAGCAGACGGCCCCAAGCCGTCAACGTTTCCGCATCGCGACGGTGCGAGCTGACTTGATGCTTCAACGAACCGACCCACCACCGCAGCTCTTTGAAGCTGACGTCGCCATGCTCGTGCGCCAGTGCGTTGACGATGTCTTCGATTTCAGACGCGCGCCGCGTGAGTGAATCCAGTAATACAAACCACGACGCTAGGCTGTCGCCTTCGAAGTTCAGCAGTTTTCGACAGACTTCGATCTCGTCCTGCAAATTCCGCACAGTGACGACGTCGGTTCGTTGACGAAAGCTGCCGAGAGACGCGGCTTCGACGGCGATCGCGTCCACTGTGTTCGACAGTCCTTCGATGATCCGTCGCTCGAAAAGCCTTTGCTCCGGAAACTCGATGCATGCTTGTTTGACCGCAATGAGATGTCCGGCGAGATTGCCGCTGTCGACCGTGGAGATGTATTGCGGCAGCAGCGGTTCGAGAGTCTTCGTCTCGTACCAGTTGAAGAAATGACCGTGCAGCCGTCCGAGACGCGCCATCGTGGCGAACGTCAATTCTACGCGTTCGATGAACTCGATCGAGCTGATGTAACCGAGATCGTGGGCCGACGAAGTCGACAACAACAACAGACCCATATTTGTCGGCGAAGTGCGATGGGCCGTGATCGGCGCCGGGTCTTCCTGAAAATTGTCCGGCGGCAACCAGTTGTCTTCGGGCCCGACAAACGTTTCGAAGAAGCGCCACGTGTGACGCGCGACACGACGCGCGAATGCGACGTCGTCAGCGCTCAACACCTCGCGCCTCATCGTGCGGCGTTTGCTTACCCAGTAAGCAATCAACGGCGACACTAACCAGATGGCGGAAAGCACGCCGATTACGGGCAAGGCCGATGGTCGCAACGCGAGCGTCGAACCGAGCGCTAACAGAGTAAGAATCTCGGCGGGCAGCATGAACGAGAGGAACGCGCCAAAGTCGCCGCGCGTCTGTCCTTCGGTTTCGGCCGCCGAAACCCACTCGAGCAGTCTCTTTCGCGAAAACAGTTTTCGGTAAAGCGTGCGGACGATCGCGTCGGACATCAGAAATGCCTGATGCGGCAGAAAGACGAACGAGAGCGCGATCTGCAACGTGTTGGTGCGAAAATCGCCCCACAGGCTCCAGAAATGACTGGTCCAGGGGATGCCTCGAGGATGAATCAGCAGGCCCGTCGCGACGTGTAGGTAAACCGGAAATGCGATTGTCAGAAAGACAAACAAACACCACAGAAAAGGCGAGCCGAAAAAGATCGTGCACGAAGCTACGAGCCACAGAAACAACGTCGGCGCGACGAGACTGCGCCGCAGGTTATCGAGAATCTTCCAGCGCGCAATCAACGGCAGCACGTTGCGCATCGTCTGGCGATTGTCGTCGGGCACTCTCGGAAGCACCCAGCGTGCGATCTGCCAGTCGCCACGTGTCCAGCGATGCGCTCGCTTCGCGTACGCGAGATACGACGCTGGATAGTCGTCGAGGAGTTCGATGTCGGTGGCCAACGCGCAACGGGCGAAGAGTCCTTCGAAAAGATCGTGACTGAGTAAAGAGTTCTCGGGTACGCGATGTTCGAGTGTGCGTTGAAATGCATCGACGTCGTAGAGGCCTTTGCCGGTGAAATTGCCCTCGCCAAAGAAGTCCTGATATACGTCCGACACGGCGGTCGTGTACGGATCGATGCCCGTGTAGCCCGAGAAGATCTGGACAAACTTCGACCGCGAGGCGCTCGACAGCGCGATGCTGACGCGTGGTTGAAGGATTCCATAACCGCGCGTCACGCGATTGTCGCGTTCGTCGATGCGCGGGATGTTGAGTGGATGAATCGCGGCGCCGACCAGTTTACGGGCAACGTCACGCGGAAGCTGGGTGTCGGAGTCGAGCGTTATGACGTAACGAACGGAGCTCAGTAAAGCGTCGTCGGCAGTGCTGACGACGAAGCTCGTGTCATTCGCGCCACGAAGCAAACGATTGAACTCTTCGAGCTTGCCTCGCTTGCGTTCCCAACCCATCCACTTTTGTTCGCCGGCGTTCCAGAGTCGCTTGCGATGAAACAGGTGAAAGCGCGCCTCGCCATGGTTGCGGTTCAACGCTTCGACCCCGCTTTGCGCGATTGCGAGTAGTGATGCGTCGTTCGCTGTCTCTTCAGATTGAGCGTCGGGGAAGTCGCCGAGTAGCGCGAAGTAAATGTTCGGATCCTGGTTGGCGAGAAAGTGGACCTCAAGACGCTCGACCAGCTCGTGAACCTGAGCTTCGTTTATAAAGATCGTCGGCACTACGACGAACGTGCGCGCGTCGTCGGGAATGCCGTCCACGGTCTCCATGCGTGGTAGCAGACGTGGCGGAAAGAAGTGCGTGACGTCCCAGTTCAATACTGTGAGTGCCAGGTCGGTGGCCGGAACCAGCGCGAGTAGGGCTGTGACGGCGAGCATGGGCCATCCCATTCCGTACCGGCGCATCGTGAACAGGATCAGAATCATCACCAGCAATGTCATGAACGTGAGGATGCCGAGATACGACGCGGTCGCGTGTCGCAAAAAGAAACGACGGAGACGCTCGATCGTTCGAGGTTGATAGCGAAACTTCGCTTCGAGGTTGGTTAAGCCGGTGTCGATGAGGTAATAGCCGACGTGCTTTTCCGGTTCCTCCGCCTTTTCGTTACCGGCAAAGTCGAGCGCGGCTTGCGCGACGTCAAGTTCGCTGGCGCGCGTCCGTTTGCTGATTCTTTCGATTACGTGGCGGTAGCGATCGCGTGAGGCAAACTCCATCCGTGAATACACACCCGCCGGATCTTTCCCGAGCAGCGACTCGATCAGGCTGACTTTCTCGAAAAAATCGTTCCAGTCGAGCGTCGAAAGCAGACGCATGCTGGTAATGATGTTGCCAACTGTCACTTGCGCTGCGGCCTGGCGTTGATGTTCGGCGTGGATCAACTGCTCGATGGTGGAGTTGTTGGTTTCAAGACTCTTTTCGATCGAGTCCATCACCGGCATCACCGCCGGATGCTGTTCGCGCAGGCGTTGGACAAGTTGGACCAGGAACGTTTGTGGCAGCTCTTCCGGTTTGCCCAAGCGTTCGTTGACTGTGGTGATAACGCTCGCCGGCTGCAGTGAGGCGAGCTCGAGCAAGCGATCGGCGAGCTTGTCGGCTTCTTCGCGTTCTTCGCGCGCCCGGGTGATGGTGAGCGCGAGGCGTCGCAGGTTCTCGACGAGTGCGAGACGAAGCGTGATCGCGACCGCCCAGAGTTCGCCGATTGAGAGCGGCGCCTTTTGTTGATAGGCGATGATGAATCGTCGCAGCGTGTTTGTGTCGAGACGCGAATCGGTGTGCGCGATCAGCGCGAGCGCGACGGCGTAGATGCGCGGATAGCCGGCGAGTTCACCTGACGCCAGCTTTGGCAGTTCGTGATAGTAACTTCTCGGCAGGTCCTCGCGGATCTCGCGCAGTTGTTCTTCGACGATGTGATAATTGTCGACGAGCCATTCGGCGGCGGGCGAGATTGCGCGGCCGTTGCGTATCGCTTCGACGAGGGACTTGTAAACGGCTTCGAGTTTGCGGCCGTTGTCTTCGAGTCGCGGAAGAAGTTGAGCGCGACCTTTCCTGGTGACGGTCTTGTGTTCGGCGGCGAGAGTTTGCGCGTACTGTTCGAGACGCTCGACGCTGAAGAACTCGGCTTGAAGCGGCTTCTCGTTGTCGTCGCTCGCCGGTTTAGTGAATAAGGACAGAATCGTATCGACCACAGACATCGCGCAGCAGGGCGGTTAATCAATGGGGGCCGTTTGAAGGGGGAGATTCAGGATAACACTTTGTGGTTGATCGCGGGTACCTGGTCCTTTTTATTTTTGTCAACAAAGTAGAAAGCGAAAAGGTATACTTCCGCGCGATGCGTGTTTTGGGAATCGATCCCGGCAGTCAAACGATGGGCTGGGGCGTTGTCGAAGGTGACAGCCGGCGATATTCGCTCGTTGGTTTTGGGGCAGTGCGCGCACCGTCTTCGTTGAAGTTTCCAACGCGGCTGTTGCGAATGTGCACCGGCATTGAAGAAGTGATCGCGGAGTACCGGCCTGATGCGTGTGTGCTCGAAGATGCGTTTCTTGCGACGAACGTGAAGGTCAGCATGAAACTCGGGCAAGTGCGGGGCGTGGTCCTGTTGGTCGCTGAACGGGCTGGTTTGGAGATCGTTGAGTATTCGCCGCGGCTGATCAAGCAGACTGTGGTCGGTTATGGTAACGCCGAGAAGCACCAGGTGCAGGAGATGGTTCGGTTGTTACTGAAGCTTCGGAGTGTGCCGTCGCCACATGATGCGGCGGATGCGTTGGCGGCGGCGATCTGTCATTTCCATCACGCGCAGTTTAAAGAACGAATCGTTGCTGCGATTGGGCAGTAACGTTTTAGGCAATAACTCTAACCTCACAGGAGAAACAAATGCATCCTCACAAACTCTTTCTATTTCTCGTTCTCTCCCTCTGGCTCTCCGTCGATGCGCTGGCGCAGAAAAGAAAGGCGCCAACCGGCGGGCGGATCGCAGTTGTCGTCGACGAGCGTCTGGCGGCGCTGCGCTCAACACCTCAATTAACCGGAAACCTTGTGCGACGTCTCGGTCGCGGTCGCCTGGTCGCGATCCGATCTGCGAAAACCGATCGTGACGGTATCACTTTTTTCTTCGTCAACATCACCACTCGCACTCGTGGTTGGATCCAACGTGAATCCGTGGCCTCGCCCTCACGTTCCGGCGACGACCAGCGCCTCTTCCGCCTCATCGAGAATTCAAACGGCTTCGACCGCATCGTGCGCTGTCGCATCTTCCTCGAACATTTTCGCCGCTCACCCCTCCGCCCTCAAGTCCTATTAATACTAGGCGACACCGTCGAAGGCCTCACCGCTGAGTTGACAACGCAAGCTCAACGAAAACTGACCACGGATCCAGGCGAGCCACCCGAGTTTAGTTACTTCTTGAATTACAGCGGACTAGACCGCTACAACCGCCAGGGCGTTCACTTCCTCTTCGATCAATCCACCAAACGTCTCCACTACGACGGCTCCGCCTGGCGCGAACTGCTTCAGCGGCACCCACGCTCCCCTGAAGCATCCGAAGCCAGGGAACGTCTGTTCAAGTTATCGAAAGACTCTCAGTGACGCCACGATTGCTACTCACAACAGCCTATGCTTTAATGCGCGCATGAGCTTAATACGAGTACCTCGCAAAGGAGTTAACTACATGGGCCTCACGCATGTACCAGTTACCATAACTAATCTAACGACTCGCGAGTCTTTTACAGGAGACTTCCTCATCGACACCGGTGCCACTGAGTCGATGGTGCCCGCACACGAACTCAAGCGAATTGGCATCGAACCCGAGGGCAAGAGAAACTATCAACTCGCAAACGGTCGGTGGCAAGAATTTGAGGTTGGTGAAGCGCGAATCTCATTCTGGGATGAATCCTTCACGACCAGAGTCATTTTCGGCCCGGATGGCTCCGAGCCTCTCATAGGTGTGATCGAGCTGGAAAGGGCTGGCTTCATGGTCGACCCGAAGAACCAGACGCTCACAAGGATGCAGGCGTTTTCGTTGAAGGCGATCGCGTCTGCCTCCAGTAGATAAACCTTCACAACCCACCCACCATTCTCTAATATTCGTCCCCAAACCAGGGCGTTCGCGCGGGAACGCCCAGAAAGTTCGCCTGCGGTGTTAATAATTCCCAAAACTCCCCGTCTATCAGGGTGGACGAAGGAGAAACACCGTGCAGGCAGCACTAAAAACCTTGCGATTAGTAAATAATGACGCGGTTGTCGGCCATAAAGACACCGGCAATAGAGGCAATAGGGATCCTGTCGGCGTGAATACAGAACAGGTTAATACACAACCCGCCGGCGAGCTGGAGACGCTCTTCCAGGCGCATCACGGACGCGTTTATCGCACCGCCCATCGCATTACGGGCAGCGCCGCCGATGCCGAGGACGTCCTGCAAAACGTCTTTCTGCGCCTGATAAAAGGCCAGGAGGACTACGACCTGTCTCGCAACCCGGAAGCGTACCTGTCCCGGGCCGCTATCAACGCTTCGCTCGACCTGCTCCGCAGCCGTACGCGGTCTAAGGTCGTGGCGCTCGACGACGCCAACACCGAAACGCTCGCCAGCGGCTTCCGCAATCCCGAACTGGCGCATGCCGATCGCGAACTACAAACCCTGGTGAGACAGGCAGTCGGCCGACTTGGCAAGACCGCAGGCGAGATGTTTGTCCTGCGTTATTACGAAGGTTTTGATAATAAGGAAATCGCGGCCCTGCTAAATACGTCGCCACTCGTGGTAGGCGTCGTCCTCCATCGCGCTCGCACAAAACTGAGAAAAGAGATTGGGCACTATCTGGAGAAGCATCATGAAAAGCAATCGTGAAGACAAGATTCTCGACCAAATCACTGCTGACATCCGCAACGAAAAGGTGGACGAGGCGACGATGTCAACAGCGGCTGACCGTGTTTGGGCGCGTGTGTCCGCTGCCGCAGGCGAAACTGAATTTCAGCTGCCGACAATCGATCACATCGAAGGCTGCGCTGATTTTCAGTCGCTGATTCCTGCTTACCTGGCGGGCAAACTTTCCGAGGCGCGTTCGCTGCTGCTCATCGACCACACGCACGAGTGCATCCCGTGCCGCAAGGCGATGAACGAAGCGCGACGTCCGGCAATCCGAACAGCAACGGCCAAGCCGAGTCGTTACACGATGCAACCGATGATGCGCTGGGCCATCGCGGCCGCTCTCGTGATCGGCGTCGGCCTGCTGGCTATCCCGTTTGCGCAACGCTTCTGGCCGTTCGGCGAATTCGACGCGACGGTCCAGGCCGCCGAAGGTCAGGTCTATCAAATCGCCGACACTGAAACTGCGACAGTCGCCGCTGGGGCAAGGCTTCAGAAAGGCGAAAGAGTGCGCACCGCCAAAGACGCACATGCCGTTGTTCGTCTGGGCGATGGTTCCACGATCGAAATGAGAGATCGTTCGGAGTTGTACCTGACAAAGACCGGCAAGGAAACAACGATTCACTTGAGCCGCGGCAGCATCGTCGTCGAAGCCGCAAAGCAGAAAGACGGCAAGCTGTACGTCGAGAGCGGCGATTCACTGGTGGCGGTTACCGGAACTGTGTTCTCGGTTAACAACGGCACGAAGGGATCGCGCGTCTCGGTGATCGAAGGCGAAGTGAACCTGAATCACGCCGGCAAAGATCGCTCGCTGCGTGCCGGTGAACAGGTGACGACGAACCCGTCGATCTCGGTGATTCCGGTGAAAGACGAGGTCTCCTGGAGCCGCAACGCTGGTCGTTACCGGGAAGTGCTCTCGGCGCTCGCCTCCGTGCACACCGATTTGCGTAGTGTCGAACAACCCGGCGTCCGCAACTCGACGCATCTGCTCGATCTGATGCCCGAGAACACGGTCGTCTACGCCGCGTTGCCGAACCTCGCCAACACGATCGCCGAATCGCATCGCATCATTCAGGAACGAATGAGCCATAACGAAGCGCTTCGCCAGTGGTGGGAGAAAGAGCAAGCCGGTCGCGGGCAGAACATGGACCAGGTTGTGGAAACGATTCGCCAGTTTGGTTCCTACCTCGGCGATGAGATCGCGGTCTCGGTGTCGATCGACGAAAAAGGCGAGCCTGGCGAACCGCTGGTGCTGGCTGAGTTGAAGAATTCGACGGGTTTCCGCGAATTCATCGAACAGGAGGTTGCAAAGTATTCCAACGATCCGAAAGCCAAAGCGAAGCTGGTGTTCGTCGAGGATCCCAAGACAGCCGTAGCCGATGGCAGCAATGAGCATCTCTACCTGTGGATTCAGAATAACCAGTTTGCCGCGAGTCCGAAGCTGCAACCGCTTCAGAACCTGCAAGGCGTTATCGCGGGCGGCGGGCAGAGCGCTTTCACAGCCACTCCGTTCCGCAATCGGATCGCGCAGGTTTATCAGGATGGTGCAGGTCTGGTGGTGGCAGCCAACCTCGAAAAGGTTGTCACTGAAACCAAGGACGTTCGCATGAAAGAGGGCGGCAATGACGCCGCCAAGCAAGAGAGCGCATTGCAGCAGTTGGGCATCCTGAGCGTGAAGTACTTCGTGCTCAACCAGAAAGACGCCAACGGCAAGACCAACACGGAAGCGTCGCTGTCGTTCAGCGACACGCAACGCGGCATTCCCTCGTGGCTGGCTGCGCCTGGACCAATGGGCTCGCTCGAGTACATCTCGCCGGACGCGAACGTCGTCGCCGGATTCGTCGTGAAGAACCCAGCTTCGATGGTCGACGATCTGCTCGGTGTGCTGGAGACAGTTTCGCCTGACTTGAGAAAGACACTGGACGAGCAGGCTTCAGCTCGCGGACTCAATATCCGCAACGATATCGCGCAGCCTTTGGGTGGTGAGTTTGCATTCGCCATCGATGGCCCGCTTCTCCCGACACCTTCGTGGAAGCTGGTGTTTGAAGTGAACGAACCGACGCACCTGCAAACCACACTCGAACGCGTTGTCGACGAGGTCAACAAAGAAGCGGCGAAGTTTGGCAAGAAGGGACTGGCCTGGGAACAGGCGGATCTCGGCGGCCGCAAGTACTACACGCTGAAGTCGCCGGAATTCGGGCTCGTCGAAGTGAATTACACTTACGCCAACGGTTACATGATCGTTGCCGGAAGCCGCGCACTGGTCGAGCGCTCGTTAACGACGCACGACAGCGGTTCGTCGCTGTTGCATTCGGCGAAGTTCACGGCAGGCCTGCCGGCTGATGGAAACGCAAACTTCTCGGCCGTGTTCTATCACAACATCGGCGGTCTGGTTCCGACCGGACTGGCGAACACTGCTGAGAGAAACCTTCCGAGTGGACCATCGCAGGCAGTGAAGGCGATTACCGCTGAGATGGCGCCGACGCTGGCCTACGCTTACGCGACCGGCGACAGCATCACGTTCATGGCGAACACCGAAGGTGGACCATTTGGTCTTAGCCCGGCGACGCTGCTCGGAATGCCGAACTCACTGGAGATGCAGAGCATCATCCAGCGCGGCATGAGTAAAAAATAAGATCCGTGTTCTGCTGTGGGTGTTTGAACACAGATGAAACTGATTTCAATTTCCCTGGGGTCATGGCTATCGGGTTTCCTGTTGCTGCTGTCGACATTCTCGCTCACAGGAGCGCAGGAACTCAGTGCCTCTAACATGAACACCGCCACGATCACTTCGCTGATCGTGGCGGCGCTCGTCTTCTCACTCGCCTATGCGCCGTCGCTCTTCTGGTTGCGACAGCGACTAGGTGGTTGTCGTCCTATGGTGCTCTTTCCTCTCGCCTCAGCCATCGTTTTGAACATTCCAGTTTTTTTGATCGAGATCCTGGCAATAGGCAGAACTTTAGCGCCCGCGGAAGCGTTAGCATGCATCGGCGCTTTTCTGCTGATGGGTACTGTCTTTGGTCTCGGTTTCGTTTGGAATTATCAAGACGCAGCGCTATAAGAATGACATGGCACTCCCCGCTACCGTAAGCGAACAGGAAATCACAACTCAAACGACCTACCAGGAACCGGCGGTCATCGATCTGCACGGCTTGAGCGTGACGTTTGGTCGCCGCCCGATCTTGAAAAACCTGCGCGGCGATCTTCGCGGCAAGGCGATCGGTCTGTTGGGACCGAACGGCGCCGGCAAGACGACTCTGATTCACACGCTGCTCGGCTTTCACGAACCTACCGCCGGCACGGCGCAGATCTTTGGTCACGACATCGTCGACGATGCGAAGAAGATCAAGGCGCTGATCGGCTACATGCCGGAGCGCGACTCGTTCATCGCGAAGATGAACGCGGTGCATTTCGTGCGTCTCATGGGGGAACTTTCCGGCCTGCCTTCCGAAGCTGCACTCGAACGCGCGCATGAAGCATTGTTCTATGTCGGCCTTGGCGAAGCACGTTATCGGAAGCTGGAGACGTATTCGCTCGGCATGAAGCAACTCGCGAAGCTGGCGCAGGCGATCGTGCACGGTCCGAAACTCATCTTCCTCGACGAACCAACCAACGGACTCGATCCGCCAGCGCGTCTCCGCATGATCAAGCTCATCCGCGAGATTCGCGACAGCGGGCAGGCAAACATCGTCTTGTCGTCGCATCTTCTTCTGGACGTCGAAGAGTGTTGCGACGAGATCCTGATCCTGCGTGACGGGCAGATCGCCGTCTACTGCAATCTCGAAGAAGAACGGAAGTCGAACCGCAAGTTCCTGATGCTCGAGACACGCGGCGATCAAAAGCGGTTTGCGGAAGCGCTCGAGAAACTCGGTTGCGAATACGCTATTACCAACGCATCGCGAATGAAGGTGGTGTTGCAGAACGGCGTCGAAGTGCGTGATCTGTATCGCGTTGCCGCCGAGGAGCAGGTGCAACTGCGGCGCTTGAGTTACAAGCGCGACTCACTCGAAGACATTTTCCTGAAGGCAATGGAGAACGTGAATGGCGGTCTATGAGCAGACTTACAAGCGTTACGCCGGCGCGCTAACACCGGAATGGAGCCGCTTTCTGATCATTCCGCGGCACGCACTGCGCGCAACGTTCAACTCCAAGCTCTTCGCGGCGTTCTTTGCGTTTTGCTTCATTCCGCTGATTGTCGAGTTGATCATGATTTACCTGCGTCACAACGCAGGGGTGCTGGTGGCATTCAGCCTCAACATCAGGGAGCTGGTTCCGGTCGACGGTTTCTTCTTCGAAGTGTTCGTCAATATTCAGCACAGCTTTGCGTTCCTGCTGGCGCTGCTCATCGGTCCGCCGCTGGTGTCGCGCGACCTGCGAAACAACGCGCTCCCGCTTTATCTTTGCCGGCCCTTCTCACGCAGCGAATACGTGATCGGAAAAATGTCGGTGCTGGTGATCCTGTTGTCGCTCATGACCTGGATTCCGCAGTTGTTGCTGTTTTTCTTTCAGTCGTACCTGGAAGGTTTCGCCTGGTTCAAAGAGAACCTGTGGATTGCCAGCTCGATAGTAATCGCGGGTCTCTTTTGGATATTTTTGCTCGCCTTGCTTACGCAGACTATTTCCGCGCTCGTGAAGTGGCGAGTCGTGGCGAGTGGCGCGCTAGTGGCTCTGTTTCTGATTCCGTCGGCGTTTGGTCTGTTCATAAACGAAATCTTCAACACGCTGTGGGGAAACGTCATTAGCCTGATCGCATCAATCACAAACGTGACGTCGGGTCTCTTCGGCACGTTTGACCGGGTGGGTGAAGTACGACAGATACGGGGATGGGAGGGCACAGTCGTTCGCGAGGTCGTGTTGCTCCAGCCGCCGCTGTGGGTGTCGTGGGCCGTATTGTTTCTGATTTGCGCTGCGTGCCTCGCGTTGCTGTCGTGGCGAGTGAAAGCTTATGAGGTCGTGAAATAGAGTCGTATGTCCATACCGGCCGATCAACTCATCATTTTCGACAACGTCTCCAAGTTCTACGGCGAGATACTCGGCGTGAACCGCGTCAATCTTCACATCGCGCCGGGGATCACGAGTCTCGTCGGACCAAACGGGGCGGGGAAGTCGACGTTGATGAACTTGATGACGGGTCTGCTGCGTCCGACGCGCGGGTCGATCACGCTGGTGGGAATTCCGACCGATCAGCCTGAGCGGCTGTTTCGCAAGGTTGGATACTGCACGCAGTTCGACTCGTTTCCGCGAGGCGTGACGGGGCGCGAGTTTGTCAGCTCGTATCTGTACGTGCATGGTTTTACTAATAAGCAGGTCGGCGAGTTGACGCAGGTCGCGCTTGAACGTGTGAATCTTGTCGAAGCTGCGGACAGGAAAGTGGCGGCGTACAGCAAGGGCATGCGACAGCGTATTCGATTGGCGCAGTCGATCGCGCATCAACCGTCGGTGTTGATTCTCGACGAACCGCTGAACGGACTCGATCCGATGGTGCGCGCGGAGACAATTGCCCTTTTCAGACACCTCGCCTCCGAAGGTCTGCACTTGATCATCTCGTCGCACATCCTGCACGAGGTCGATATGATGTCGGACCGCGTGGTGCTGATAAACAATGGATACATAGTCGCCGAGGGAAACATTCACGGCGTGCGCGACGAGATGGAAGAGCACCCGATGCAGATCCTGATTCGTTGCGATCAGCCGGCGAAGCTCGCTGCTTACGTTTTTTCTCAGGACCACGTTGTCGAGGCGCGATTGCACGAAGACGGTCGCGGGCTGTTTGTCAGAACTCGCGATGCGGATCGTTTCTACCTGTTGTTGAATCGCGCGGTGACTGAAGGTCAAGTGAACGTGGAATCAGTAGCCCCGGTCGACGACGATATGAGTGCTGTTTACCAATACCTGATTGGTACGTCAGGTGACGGTGGTGCATAGGAGTCTATCTGCATGAGTTCTGTTGCCGAGGTCATACATACACCGGAAACCAGTTCGATGTCCTGGGGGCTTTGGCTGCGACAGATTCGCGCGATCGTGCGGATGGAGGTCGAGAAGAATTTTCTGAGCCGCCGCTCGATACTGATCTATCTGATTGCCTTACTGCCGTTGTTTCCGTTGGTGGTGCTGGCGCTTATTCCGCCGGGCGAAGATCGGAGCTTCAACAATCTTAGTTTGATTTACGCCGTTCTCTATCACACCCTCATCCTCCGCACCGTGATCTTTTTCGGCTGCGCGTGGATCTTCATGAACCTGTTTCGTGGAGAGCTGGTGGATCGAAGTCTGCATTATTACTTCCTGAGTGCGGTGAGAAGAGAGGTGCTGGTCACGGGCAAATACCTTTCCGGGCTCGTGACGTCAATCGTATTCTTTACGTTGACAACGGTCGTGGGCATGCTGCTGCTCTACTTCCCGCATTTCTCTTCGCAGAGTCTGCGGTACTTTACGGAGGGTCGTGGCCTGGGCCAACTGTTGGCGTATGCTGGAATAACGATGCTGGCCTGTGTTGGTTACGGCGCGTTCTTTCTCGTGGTGGGACTGTTTGTTCGGAACCCGATCATTCCGGCGTTGTTGCTTTACGGTTGGGAATGGCTCAACTTCCTGCTGCCACCGTTCTTGAAGAAGATCAGCGTCATTCATTACCTCAACTCGCTGTCGCCCGTGCCGGTCTCAGCCGCGGTCAAGGAAGGTCCGTTGGCGGTCATCGCCGAACCGACACCAGCCTGGATCTCAATTCCGAGCATGCTGGTCGTCACACTCATCGTGCTCGTCGTCGCCGGCTATCGCACGCGACACATGGAGATCCGTTACGGCAACGACTGATCTCGCTTTATTTCCTGCTGACGTAAGAATTGTTCCGAATCCAGAACCGCCAGGGTTTGTCGATCCATTCCTCTGCGTAGTCAATGCCGATGCGTGGGCCGCGCACGATGTGGGCCGGCTTCACACGCTGAAACTCTTCCAGCCAGACGCGATCGCCGAGTAGATCCGCTTTGTCGAGGGCGCGATCGATTCCCATTGCCACACAGAGTTTGCCGGGGCCGTTCGTCAGGTTCTTATCGGGATGCAAGTGGCGTCGTTCGCGCATCACCTCAATGCCCTCGACCGGCTCGAGAGCACGCACCAGAATCGCGTGCGGAATGTCAGCGACGTTGCTGACGACGTTGAACTGGTAGTACATGCCGTAAACGAAATAGACGTACGCGATGCCGCCTTGCTGGTACATCGTTTCCGTGCGTTTGGTTCTGCGTCCGCCGTACGCGTGTGAGGCCCGATCTTCCGGACCACGATAGGCCTCGACTTCCACGATCATTCCAGAAACGCGTTGACCATCACCGGCCGGAACCACGAGCAGTTTTCCGAGCAGATCGCGAGCGACCGTGAGGACGTTCGGACGTGTATAAAACTCACGCGGCAGTTTCACCGGTACCGCAACCTCCAGACCATCACTACGAAGATCACGAGTCCGATCACGACAATCCCTCGTCGCACCCACCGCTGCCCGACGCGCACGGCCATACTCGCGCCGAAATATCCACCAATCAGCGCGCCACACGCCATCACCAACGCGTCGTGCCAGACGACCAGACCAGCCAGCGAAAAGCTCTTCACGGCGATACTGTTGAGGCAGATACCGAGAAAGTTCTTGATGCCGTTGGCGCGATGCAGTTCGTTCATCCCGAGAAGTCCCATGGCGGCGAGCATCAGGATGCCGTTCCCGGCGCCGAAGTAACCCCCGTACATCGCGGAGAAGAACTGGAAGACGATCGCGCCGGTCCACCAAAGACCGGTGGGATTTTGGTCGATCGATCCGAGGCGGAGCCGCTTGTTCATCTCGCCCTGGACCATGAAGAGGACCGTAGCGAAGAGGATCAGAAAGGGTACGAGCGCGGCGAAGAGCGGCGAGGGCGTCCAGATCAGTAGCCATGCGCCGATCGCGCCGCCAACGACGCTCGTCGCGCCGAGGCGTAGGAGTATCGTCGAACTGTTCTCGAGTTCTTTTCGGTAGCCGAACAGCCCGCCAAAGAGTCCCGGCCACAACGCGACGGTGCTGGTGCCGTTTGCGACTTTCGGATCGAGACCGAGCCAGATAAGGACCGGGAAGGTGATCAGCGTCCCACCCCCGGCAATGGCGTTGATTGCGCCCGCTGAGAACGCGGCGCAGAACATGACGAGCCAGGGGAAGAGACGCATAAAGCGCCCATGTTAAGATGCGCGTCGCATTTATGCCAACACGGATTCCACGAATTGTCTTATTCGTCCTGCTCGCAGTTGCGATTTTTTGGTCCGCTCCGCCGAGCGCCGCCAAGCGAACGCTTCGCGTCATGACGTACAACATTCACGTCGGCGTCGGCATGGACAAGAAGCTCGACCTGCAACGGATTGCCGACGTCATCAACGCCGCGCGTCCGGATCTCGTTGGTTTGCAGGAAGTCGATCGCGGTGTGAAACGGACCGAAGGCAAGGACGAGATTGTCGAGCTCGCAGCGCTGACGCACATGGAGTACGCCTTTGCTCCAAACCTCGACTACCAGGGCGGCAAATACGGCGTTGCCATTCTCTCGCGCCTGCCGATCAAGAACACCGAGCACCGCATGTTTGAGAACAAGCGCGAAGCGGAACGCCGCGGGATGTTGCGCATCGAAGTCGAGGTTGACGGTAAGACGCTCCACTTCGTCATCACGCATCTCGATTACCAGTATGACGACGGACGCTTGTTTGAGACCGAGCAGATGCTAAAGTTTCTCGACGGTGTGAAAGGTCCGACCATCGTCGTTGCCGACCTAAATGAC
>Ga0111539_10003364_pt1 | contig 21098 bp, 19 predicted proteins | sample RhiMethybrSRZTD1_FD_79667 | JGI IMG/M metagenome (GOLD analysis project Ga0111539, IMG submission 79667) | Populus rhizosphere microbial communities from Tennessee, USA - Rhizosphere MetaG P. TD hybrid SRZTD1 (version 2) (version 2) | ecosystem: Host-associated > Plants > Roots > Rhizosphere >...
CAGGCATACGGCAATCGTCATAGCCCCGAAGGGGCGACATTATTGTAGACCGTAACATTCCGCAAAGATTGCAGCCCCGAAGGGGCGATATTATTTCACAAATCCTTCCCCGCCTCCGTGTCACTATCCCGCAGCAGGTTAGAATGATATTCAAAGACCAAATATTATTCATTCATATCTATCCAGTCAAACAAAAACCTTTCATCGTATCTTATCTGAAACCTATCCATCAAATCAATATACTCTTCCTTAAATGTTCTTGTCGCATGTTCTTTTTCTTGGTGCAAAATATAATCATAGACGTGCTTAATGTGAGACTGTGAATACGAGAATGCGCCGAATCCTTCTTGCCATGAGAATTTCCCTCTCACAAAACGCCGATTATTAATGAAATTTGTTGAATTGCATTTAATGTCCCGAACGACATCCGACAATGCGGTCGATGGTTGCAATCCTATGAACGCATGAATATGATCAGGCATACCATTAACTATTATTGATTTCTGTTTCTTAGCATTGATAATCCCGGAGATATATTTGTTAAGATCTTGGCTCCAGGATTTATGAATTAGGTTCTGTCGACCGTGAACGGCAAAAACAACCTGTATGTACAATTGCGAAAATGTTCCCGCCATAACAAATCGACACAACGATGATATTACATGGAGAAAATGGAAACGAATTCCACTCACAAGATAGAATAGAATCTATGGAATGCGATTGACTTTCCTTGAGGGAAATCCTGATTAAAATGATTAGCGAAATTGTTCAGTCTTTCGAACAATGTGAATGTTCCGCGAAATAATGTCGCCCCTCCGGGGCTCGTTTCGTGCCAATGCACGGTCTACAATAATATCGCCCCTTCGGGGCTATTAACACACTTGTTTTGGCTTGTTGAAGTGGATCTTCGATAAACCATTTCAGGACAGAGACATGGTTGGCATAAAATTCCCTTAAGGGACTTGAATACCGTTGTTAGATGTGATTGTTTTTAGAAAGCTTACTCTCTTCCCCTGAAGGGGGTCAAGGGGGTGTTTACCCAATCTCCAACTTAAACCCGACCCCATGGTAGTTAACGATCTGTATAGACGCATCCTCCTTTAAATACTTCCGAAGCTTAGAAATAAACACATCCATACTTCTTCCCATAAAATAATCATCATCACCCCAAACTTGTTTTAGAATCTCCTCGCGTTTTAACACACGCTCGCGGTTCTGATATAGAAGCTTCAACACGTCTGCTTCCTTTTGTGTTAGCAACTTTTCTGTAGTGCTGTTTTTCAATATGAGGTTCGAGAAATCGAATTCGTAATGTCCCAAAGAAAATACCTTCTCGTGATAACCGAGCTGGACATTGGCGCGCTTCAGAAATACTTCAAGGCGGTAAAACAATTCTTCAAGACTGAATGGTTTAGTGATGTAATCGTCTGCACCTGTTTGAAATCCTTCCAGCTTATCTTCCGTCATCGACTTAGCTGTCAGGAAAAGGATAGGAACACTCTTGTTTTTTTCCCGGATGGACCGAGCGAGGGAGAATCCGTCTTTCTTCGGTAGCATAACGTCGAGGATGCAGAGATTGAAATTTCCGTTGTGAAATGTCTTCTCGCCTTCTTCCCCGTCCGTGCAGAGTGTCACCTCATAACCTTTGATCAAAAGATTGTCTTTGACCACAAATCCAAGACTTGGATCATCTTCGACAAGTAAAATTCTCTTTGATTCAGACATGCGCCATATGGGTTCCTTTATCGAAGTACAGGCAAATATATTTTGAATATGCTTCCTCTTCCGAGCTCGCTTCTAAGGGAAATCTTTCCACGATGCGCCTCAACAACCGTCCGCACGTAGCTTAATCCGAGACCGAATCCCTTGACGTCGTGCAGATTCCCGGTCGGCACGCGATAAAATTTTTGAAATACCCGTTTCTGATTTTCCAGTGCAATACCGATACCGTTATCCTCCACTTCAATTGCAATCCCGCCGTTCTCGTTGATCGTTCTTACGATGAGCGAGGGGGTTGTCTTACAATACTTGATTGCGTTGTCGAAAAGGTTATTGAACACATTAGTGAGGTGAAGCTTGTCTCCCTCGATGGCAGGTTCATCAGCCGATAATTCCAATCCAACGTTACCTTTCTTCTCCTGCAAGGCAACTGAAGTATGACGGAGAGAATCTTGAATAATATGGTGAATACTTAAATTCTCTTTCTTTAAGCCGATATCTTCTTTGTCCAGTCTCGCCATTTGGAGCACACGTTCAACCTGTTGCTTAAGGCGTGTGTTCTCCTTTTCGATAATGGTCATATAGTTGAGGAGTCTTTCAGGCTGATGCACAATTCCCGGATCCTTAAGCACTTCCGTAGATACCGCGATAGTTGCTATTGGAGTCTTGAACTCATGGGTCATGTTATTGATGAAATCCTTCTGAATCTCTGAAAGCCTCTTCTGTTTCAGAATAACAAACAGTGTATAAGCAAAGAAGACGATGACAAGTAATAACACAACTGAAGAAAACGACCAAATTCCCATTTGGTTTGTGATGTGCGCAATGCGATTGGGGAACTGAACGCCGAAGTAATATCCCTGATTCGCCCATTGGGGAAACTTCTTATTGGTTACTCTTTTTTCTTTCGCGGTCTGCAGAGGCACGTAATCGCCGTACACCATCCGTTCGCTCGAGCAATCATAAACGCCATATTCAAAGTCAGCGCGAATAGCTCGCTTTTCGAATTCATTGCGAATAAGAAATTCGAGCAGACTTGCGTCGATCTCGCTGTTAACCATTACAATGAAATAATTCGTAGAAACCTGCTTGACAGGATTTACGGCAGGCGATGGAGTTTTACTTATCTCGAAGATCTGTTGAGCAACATTATACAATGCGGTGTTTACGGTGCGTTCGAATTCCGCTTCCTTCAAGTCAAAGGCGCGGCGGACCCAGTATATCTGAGTGATGGTGATGCCGATAATGCAAAGCGCACCAAGGATTACAATAAACCGTATGGTTGAACTTTTCACAGTTTAAAATTACAATAAATGCCGCCCTCTAGAAAAACATTAACAAGTCGTTAACAAAATTTAGAAAATCGTTAACAACGCAAATTAGAGGGTTTCTGCAGCTTTGTATCAATCATTTTCGGTAGGTTACATTCCGACGTCGCGACCGGAAAACAGAACTCCTGAATGAACAAATACCATCAATAACCTCTAAACTTGCTTATTTATGAGAAAGATCATTTTAACGCTTATTGTCTGCGCTTTTGCCCTCCCGATAATTATCGGGATTATCGGGACTGCCATTGCGCAACAGCCTCTTGCCTCAAATGCCACACCTCAGCATGCATTCATCAAAGAGATCGGAACATTCAGGTGGAATGAAACCTTGTTTGACTTTGGACAGGTCAAAGTCAACAATCCCGTTACGCATGAATTCTCCTTTGTAAACGCGGGCGATGCGCCATTGGTTATCACGTCCGTACAAGCTTCATGCGGTTGTACCGTGACCAAGTACAGCAAGGACCCGATCAGCCCCGGATCGTCCGGTTTTGTAACAGCAACTTATGATGCTGCCAAGGTAGGCGTTTTTACAAAGACTGTTACCGTGAATGCAAATACAGACGGGGGCGCGGTGCTCCTCACCATCAAAGGTGAAGTGGTCAAGTAGAGTCTCAATAGAAAGCTGGTTGATGCCAGCTTTCGCTTTTAAAATCCGTAAACGTTTTCGAAAATAAAGTCTTCAAATCACTCTCCCATTTGATTCGCCTAGGTAGTATTTAATAACTTTGTTAGCACCCAACTACAACCCATGGCAAGTCAGTTCAATGACACTGTTTCTACACGTTACCACATGTACAACAGTCTTTTCCTTAATCTTCCATATACAGGGATTTATCGAACGGGAACACTCCTCCCTCTGCTTCAACAGTCTTGCGAAAGTGAATATCAAAAGGGAAAAGATCCAAAAGCAATAATAAAGAAGTTCTTCAGGGAATACACACCGCAGGCGACACGTGAAGAACAATTCAATCTGCTTTTTGGCTTCATTCAATACATAGAACGACAGGTTGTACTATTCGATTCGATCGAGGACGCCGCCTTTGCCGAAATAAATGATCTGAAAGGAAAAGGTACGGTATCAGAACTTCTCCTGCGCGTCAATGCTGAGGGCGCTGTTGAAGCGCTTAAGAGAAAGCTCGAGGACTTTAGTGTTCGAATCGTTTTGACAGCCCACCCCACCCAATTTTATCCAGGTAGTGTCCTAGCCATTCTGAATGACCTCGAACAGTCGATTCGTGAAAACAGGCTGGAGCACATAAACTTGCTTTTGAGACAACTCGGAAAAACTGCGATCATCAACAAAGAAAAACCAACACCTTTTGATGAAGCGGTGAGTTTGTCGTGGTTTTTGGAAAATGTGTTCTACCCGGTAATCCCTGAAATCATAAGCAAACTTATGACAGGCCTGGACATGAAGCTTGAAGAATGGGTGAATTATGATCTTATAAAGATTGGCTTCTGGCCCGGCGGCGACCGCGACGGCAATCCTTTCGTTACACACGAAATTACTTTACGAGTTGCCCATCATTTGCAACAAACATTGTTGAGATGTTACCATCGAGATCTTCGTATTTTGAAAAGACGCCTCACATTCAAGGGTGTTGATCATATTGTCGCGAGGGCAGAGCGCAAAGTTTACCCTATTGCTTACGGCGGAGGACACGGTGAAATCTACCATCACCCCGACGAACTACTTAACGATCTGTTCGAGGCACGCGAAGTTCTTATTAGGGATCACAAAGGTCTCTTCCTTAACCTTCTTGATGGCTTCATTTTAAAAGTCCGCATATTCGGATTCTATTTTGCCAGCATGGACATCAGGCAGGACAGTCGTAAGCACGCGTATGCGTGGGAAGCGATCATTGACAAGCTGAAATCAAAAAACAAAAGTCTTAAGACATTCGATAAGCTTTCTGAAGAAGAAAAAATAGATGTTCTTCTTTCTCTGGACTTCAAGCCTTCTTCGATGAAGTTTGAAGATGAGTTCGTGACTGAACTGATTGAAAGCATTAACGTCATTGGACAGATCCAGGAACAGAACGGCCCGGAAGGCTGTCATCGTTACGTAATCAGTAATTGTCAGTCGGCCCTTGACGTAATCCGGGTCTATCAGCTGGCAAACCTTGTGTTGGGAAAGGACGATTCATTGAATCTCGATATCGTTCCTTTATTCGAAACTATTGAGGATCTCTCAAACGCTTCCTCAGTAATGACTGCTTTGTATAGCATCCCTGCATATCGCGCACACCTCGCCCGCAGAAAGAACAAACAAACCATCATGCTTGGATTTTCGGACGGAACAAAAGACGGCGGATACCTTCGGGCTAACTGGTCTATTTTCCAAACCAAAGAAAGTCTCACCAGGATCACCCGTGAACATGGCTTCACCGCGGTCTTCTTCGATGGTCGTGGAGGTCCGCCGGCACGAGGTGGTGGAAACACTCACGACTTTTATGCTTCGTTGGGAGATACGATAGAAGACAAGGAAGTACAGATCACCATCCAGGGTCAGACAATTAGTTCAAATTTCGGTAAGCCGGTGTCATGCTTATACAATCTTGAACAGCTTTTGTCAGCAGGCATCGAAAACTCCGTATTCAAAATAAAGAACAAACTCATTGGTGGTGAGATCAATCTACTGAACGGCCTTGCAGAAGAAGGGCATAAGGCATATATCGATCTGAAGCAGCATCCCAAGTTTGTGCCGTACCTCGAGAAGATAACACCACTGTCATACTTCGGCGATACAAACATTGGGTCTCGCCCTGTGAAAAGAAGTCAGGGCAGCCTCAAATTCGAAGATCTCCGTGCAATTCCTTTCGTGGGATCCTGGGCGCAAATGAAACAGAATATTGCTGGTTTCTACGGCGTTGGAACCGCCATCCGCGAATTGAAGAAGCAAGGCAAGCTGCGTGAGCTGAAGACGCTGTTTAAGCAATCGTTGTTCTTCAGGACATTGCTTAGCAACAGTATGATGTCGCTAACGAAAAGCTATTACCCGGCAACTGCCTATCTTGCCAAAGACAAAGAGTTCAGCGAATTCTGGAAAAAAATGTTTGCTGAATACAAGTTATCATCTCAAATGATCCTCGAAGTATCGGGTTTGTCGGAGCTTATGGAGAACAATCCTCTTAACAGGGATTCAGTGAAATTAAGGGAAAAAATAGTCCTCCCGTTGATAACCATCCAGCAGTTTGCGCTTCAACAGCTCCGTAACATGGACGAAAGCGAAAAGCAATACGAAAAGATATATCAAAAGCTTGTGCTACGCTGCATGTTCGGCATCATTAACGCCGCACGGAATTCAGCCTAGTATAGCAACAAATTAATTATTCGATAAGCCTTCGAACCTGGCCACTTGATCGTAAAGCTGCCTCGGTTTCGTGGTGTTATGAACTGGCAACACGTCTAATACCAACAATAGAACATCAAAATTCAAAAGCCAGGTCACAATGATCACAAAGTACCACGAAGCGCACGACGCATTTTTTAGCACTTCACGTAGTGATATTTTTGCTTCCTTTGTGATCGTAGTGACCCTGCATTTATGAAGCTGTCGGCTAACCAGTGAGCACACAAAAAAGAACCGTAATTTGACAGCAAGAATTTTTAGACGTCAGCAAAGTAACGAGGAATTCTGTACACCTAAGCTGCTACTGTTGTACAGGGTTGCAATATTTCATCGTTAACATTAGTGTCGCCAACGTATCGATTAATTTATCCGCTCATCCGTTATCGTAAGGTATAATCCGTCAAACGTTGTTCTGTATTGCACAAGAGGACGTATAGCCATACCGCCGGTAGGCGCACCTGTCGCCAGGTCGAACGTAGATCCACAGCAAGGATCGACGAGAAAAAGTTTCGAGACGTCGACATTTACCGTCGCACAAGCTTCATTGGGGTGATATGTGCAATTGCGCTCATAAGCCATGTATTCATTCGTTTGTTTGCAATAAACAATAATACCGCGAACTCCACCGCCTACCGTAAGCGTTGCGCCAACCGTTTTAAGACCGATATTTTCCGGCAAGTTCAGATTTAATACAATATCCGGAAACGGCGCATATGGCACTGGATCGTCATACTCATTTGGCTCACACGCAGCTAAAACAAGGAGAAGAATGATCCAACCCGAAAGTATTCTTGTTTTATTGAGCAGGATAATCATAAAAACCTTTGCCACTTTTTCTTCCATTATGTCCCGCGTCAACTTTCTGTTGCTGTAAGCGGCTTGGTCTGAACTTTGGGTCTTGATAAAAAGCATCGTACAACGCAGTGGTAACAGAAAAATTAGTATCAACCCCGATAAGGTCCATTAATTGAAAGGGTCCCATCTTAAAGCCACTCGACCGAAGCAGATTATCTACTGTTTGAAAGTCTGTCACGCCATCCTCCACAATTCTTAAGGCCTCAGTATAAAAAAATCTTGCCACTCGGTTAACGATAAAACCGGGGGAGTCCGCCGCCATCACATACGTTTTTGAGATAGTATCCACAAAGCCACTCAGCTTCTTAATTGTTGCATCACTGGTTGCTCCACCCTTGACGATCTCTACCAGCTTCATAACGGGCGCAGGATTAAAAAAGTGGAGACCGGCACATCTTTCTTTATGCTTAAGGACGGACGCGAGCTGAGTAATTGGGAACGAAGATGTATTGCTCACCAATAGGCAGTCGAGCGCATTTATTTTCTCGAGCTCTAAAAGTATCTTTTGCTTTACTTCCCGTTTTTCAATCACTGCTTCAATCGCCAGATCAACCTGCAGTTGCCTGAAATCTCCAACGGCCTGAATACGCGACAAGGCCTCATCCTTTGCCAAAGCTGAAAGCTTGCCTTTCTCAACAGATGCTTCCAGGTTCTTCCGGATTGCCCCAATGGCACTCCTCGTGAGATCCGGTTGAATATCGTAAAGCATTACCGGATAGCCCGCGGATGCGCACACCTGGGCAATACCCTGTCCCATAACACCAGCACCTACTATCGCGATATTTTTAATGGACTTCGGAGCCATCCTACATTACGGATTGAAATTGACGCAGGAAGCGAACATCGTTTTCCGAAAACAGTCGGAGGTCATTGATCTGATATCGAAGCATCGTTACTCTTTCGATTCCCATTCCGAACGCAAACCCCGTAAATTCCTCGGGGTCGATGCCGCAGTTCTTCAGCACATTTGGATGCACCATCCCTGATCCTGCGATTTCCACCCATCCTGAATACTTACAGACGTTGCAGCCGGCACCTTTACATATAAGGCATGATATATCTATCTCTGCGCTCGGCTCTGTAAACGGGAAAAATGAAGGCCTGAATCTGATCTTCGTGTCCTTTCCATACATCTCTTTTGCAAAGTGATATAGTGTCTGCTTGAGATCTGCAAAACCGACATTCCGATCCACATACAACCCCTCCACCTGATGAAAGAAGCAGTGTGCCCTGGCTGAAATCGCCTCATTTCTGTATACTCTGCCAGGCATGATTGCACGTATCGGAGGTTTTTGGTTTTCCATCATCCGGATCTGGACATTGGACGTATGCGTCCGAAGTAAAATATCCTGACTGCCGGGCGACCCATCCTTCTTTTCAATGAAGAAAGTATCCTGCATTTCTCGAGCGGGGTGATTTTCCGGGAAATTAAGCGCGGAGAAGTTGTGCCAGTCGTCCTCTACTTCCGGGCCATCTGCCACATTAAACCCCAACCGTTCGAATATTTCAATGATCCGATACCGGGTCAGTGTCAAGGGATGAAGGTTTCCGATCCCATTTGGAACAGGTGGCAGGGTAAGATCGATTTCGGCACCTGACTCAGGAGCTGACTCAAGCTTCTCAGTGAGTTCCGCCAGTTTCGCCTCGGCCGCCTGCTTTAACTGGTTGAGGACCTTTCCGACATTTTTCTTTTGTTCTGAAGGCACGCGTTTCAGCTCCTCAAACAATTCACTAACCACTCCTTTACGGCTAATGTATTTTAGCCGAAAGTTCTCCAGGGCTTGCTTACCGTTTTCAGCAAACTCGTTCACTTCATTGAGCAGGGATTTAATTCGTTCTTCCATTTCCAATTCTTTCACGGGCCCCAAATTAATGCTTTACGGTCGATTCAACTAGACCAAATACGACCAATCAAAGGCGGCGGATGATCAGCCGGTCCAGTGTGACACTCAAGAGAAACGACAACACCAACAATCCCGAAAGCACGTATATGTCGCTGAACTCCTGGAAAATGATAGCGAGCACGATGTAAAGGATCTGTACACCACCCAGGATGAGCGTGGTCTGGCTATGACTCATACCGAGGCGCATTATCGCGTGATGCACATGGCTTTTATCTGGCGCAAATGGAGACTGCCCTTTCGAAATCCGGAGAATGACTATCCGAAGCGTGTCTACCAACGGAATGATTATGATGCAGGCAGCGGTGCCAACAGACCCATCGAATTTATATTGCGTCATTGCCGGAAGACTGTAGTTCACATTGATAAAGTGAATGGCCAGGATACCAAGCATCATTCCGATCACTAGGGCCCCCGTATCCCCCATAAAAACTTCCGAAGGCTCCCAATTGAAAATCAGGAACGCGAAAATGGATCCGAGCATTGCAAATGATAGAACCGAAAAGATCTGATCGTTGACCAAATAAAACCAAATTCCAAAAGCAAGGAGTGCGACGATCGCTATCGTACCTGCCAAACCATCAAGACCATCTATAAGGTTGAATGAATTGGTTATTACGATAATCGTGAAGTAGGTCACGAGATAGCTCACAAACTCGGGAAGCTCATGGAAGCCGAACAATCCATAAAAAGTTTTTATACGAAGATCGAACAGAAATATCAACAGCGATGCAGCCATGATCTGTCCGATGAGTTTCACCATTGCTCTAAGGGGAACCAAATCGTCACGGACGCCGATAAAGAAGATTACGAAGAGGGCGACCAAAATAAATTTGATATAACCTAGATCCTTAATGTCCAGCCAAATGAGTGAAGAGATAAAGAAACCGATAAATATGGCAATGCCCCCCATGGAAGGGGTTACTTTCTTGTGGATCTTTCTTCGACCTGGGATATCAACAAGATTTTTTGCCAACGAGTATTTGATGATCACCGGAACGATGAGAAAGGCAATAACAAATGAAGTAATAGCAGCGGCCAGCTCTTTTGCCATAAGTTAGCTCAAAAGTGGGTAAAAATAGCAAAAAGGTAGATTTAGACGCCCCCGGGACTATTTTTTCTCTCCTTTATACCAATCAACCATTTTTTTCAATCCTTCTACTGTCGAGTAGCGCGGTTGAAATCCATCGGAAAAAACCTTTTTTGCAGAATGATGGGTGGCTGTACCCAATTTTTTTATCCTCGCTGAAGAGATAGGAAGATTCTTGCCGGTAAGTTTTATAATGATATCGAAAGGAAGACCCATCATTACACCCAACGTTTTCGGAACAGATAACCGGATTTTTTTATTCAGCGTTTCTGCAATAACGTTACTAATATCTCGTGTTGTGAGCTGCGGTTCGTCTGCATAGTTATAGATCGAAACACCCAGTTTCATCCGTTCTTTGAGAAACAACGTTGCCTGAACAAGATTTTCTACGTAGGCAATTGATTTAACATTATCCGCTCTCCCCAAGTGGAAATACAACCCTGAATCTATTTGCTTGATCAGATTGCGCATATTGGCCATGTTGTTCTTCCCAAACACGAGCGTTGGTCTGATGATTAGCACTTTTCTTTCAGGTTTTTCCTTAGCCCATTCAATGAGAACTTTTTCGCCAGCAAGTTTAGATTCGCCGTAAGGTGAATCAGGTTTTGTTTCAAGGTTTTCAGTTGAGATCTCCTCACGAATGCCGTAGACTGCAACTGATGAATAAAAGATGATCTCGTTAATATTATAGTCCGCGGCTACTTTGCAAATAATGCGTGTGCCATCTTCGTTTGTATCGAAATACTCGTCGTGACCAATACCAAAGTCGTGGTGCTTGGCAGCAAGCGAGATAATGGATGTAATACCGTGGTTAGCTACTGCCTTCCTGACATCCTTTTCGATGCGAATGTCGCCTTGAACAAATGCGGACTTAAACGGGAAATTCGGCCTTTCGAGATCAAGGTTGATAATATCGTGATTAGGAATCGCAGTATGAAAATGACTGCCAATAAATCCAGAACCTCCAGTCAATAGAATAGCCATTACTTTACAATATGAAGTATTTTAACAAGATACTTTGAATAGAATTTGAACACATTAGTTTTAACGCCGTTTTTTTTACATGAATTAAGATCTTCGTTATTCATTATAAAAGTCCGTTTCAGGCTACTTGTACTCTTTCCTCCCGTTCTCATCTTGACTAGAATTTCAGGAATGTATTCAAATGAAACTTTATGGACTCCAAGAAACCTAAGTATTAGATCAAAGTCTGCGCTTAATGTATACCGGGTATCAAACCTACCAAATTTTTCATAGACTATCCTTTTAATGAAGAATGTTGGGTGGGGAGGCATCAAACCATATGTTACTCGTTTGATTGAAAACACTCCTCCACGATAATACCGGAGAGCAATGTCAGGAAAACCACTTTTAAAGTAATACAAGTCTCCGTACACTACGTCCACTTTCTTTTCGACGAATGCGCGTACAACATCCGAGAATACACAGTTGTTGGCGTAAATATCGTCCGAATTGATAATGCCGATTATATCCCCCGTTGCGAGCCCGATCCCTTTATTCATAGCATCATAAAGGCCTTTATCGGGTTCAGACACAATTTTGGTAATCTTTGATCCAAAAGACCTCACTATTTCTAATGTGCCATCTGTCGACACACCATCCACGATAATATATTCTAAGTTTGGGTAATCCTGCGAAAGAACGGATTCAATAGTTTCAGCTATCGTTCCCGCGCTGTTATAACACACTGTTATTACCGAAATCTTTGGTTTGTCCATAAGTGTCTCACTCATTGAACCACATTATCTCTGTGACCTTCCATTAAACTATACATCAGACGGCAAATTATTTGGCGTATCTCGATACGATATCCAGGACCCTCGTATTGAACGTACGCTGATTCCAATTCCTATGATGCATCAAAGAGTTTTGCTTCAATTGCTTCCGTAGAGCACGATCAACCCACAATTTTTCCAGAACTCCTACAACATCATCAATATTGGTATTGTCGAAATACAGAGAAGCATCACCAAGTTGTTCTGGCATACCATAGATATTTGAAACGGCTACCGGGCATCCTAGGGCAATTGCTTCCAGAGGAGGGATATTCGTTGGTCCGTAGAACGTTGGCATAACCATTGCGCGCGCACGAAGATAAAATCCTCCCAATACTTCGTTCGGTGCGTAATCCAGGAAGGTCACATTATTCGTTAGATCGTTGTCGACGCAATACTGGTACAGTTCATCATATACATATCTCTTCGGTCCGGTAAAGACAAGATGAAAATCCTTTATCTTTTTTTTCAGGACGTTCGTCGCTTCGAGAAGGATCTTGTGATTCTTATGCGGCCAATATTGCGCCGGGTAAAAAATGAAAGCAGGCGGTAGATTTAATTTATTAAAAAATTGTACATGTTCCTCGTCCTTATATTCGACGATATGTGCTGGGGCAATATAGGGCAACGGCTCAACATTGTCTGGTTCTGCGTTGTAAGATTCTATCATTTGTTTTTTGCCAACATTGCTGTCCACTAAAATCAATTGCGAGTATTTAGCCATTGTGCCAAAGAGACGATCCCTGAACTTTCCTCGGCCGTGTGATGACGATTCTTTAAACTGCTTTTCATAACGGTGCATGAGATCGTACACAACATTTACTGCATGCTTCGACAAGAACAATCCGGCAAGATCCTGTGACGGAAAAATTACAAGGCTAAATCGCGAGTTGTTTAATTGGTTTAATGGAGTTAGCGAGTACAAAAGTCGCATAATACGATTAGGCGTACCAATCGTAAACAACACCTTAAATAAAGACTTTAAGAAATTTGGATATTGGACCTTTACTTTTTCAACTGGTGCCGGGATAAGGTCGGTCCAAGCATCTTCAACGTAAAAAACAGTTAGTTTATAACGGTCGCCCGGCAACGTTAGAAGAGCTGATAAAATTTGCTGGTTGAATTGAAAAACACCTCCAATGCCGTATGGCACGTCAATAAATATGCAAACGTCCTTCATGATTGTTTCCTGCAAATCGCGGTAATGTACCATGAGTTTTTATCTGGTACACTCATGGTAAGCCACGCGTAAAAGTCAACCACCTCGAAGCCACAATGCGTGGCGAAAAAGGTTAATTCATTTTGAAAGAAATACCGCATCGGGTGTTTTTCAGAAATAGTCTGAAAGCTATGGTTGTTTTTATCAAAAACATTTACCTCAAAATTCACTTCAACAACACATTTATTAAAATCAAGGAATGGCTTCGTTACCCGGATCACTTTAAGATTGTCGTCTTCCATTTCTTTGACCCTCAATCCTGGCAGGTCAAGCATAACAGCAGGGCCATACCAACAATCAAAGATGAACAATCCATCATCCTTCAAATGCTTATGAATTGTTTTCAGCGAAGAAACAACCGAGTCGTTGGATGTTTGATACGACATCACGTGAAACAATGCTGTGATAGTGTCGAACTTATTATTCAATTCAAACGAACGAATGTCCCCTTGTGAGAAGCTTACGTTTGGAGTCTTTGAGGCGTTGGCAATTTCAAGCATCTGCGCGCTAAGGTCGACTCCGTGCACAGAATAATTCTTAGCCGCCATCAGTTTAGCATGTCTACCGGTTCCACAGCCCAGGTCAAGAATACTTTTAGTTTGAGGACGGAATTTTTTTATCAACGAGTCTATGTATTCAACTTCCTTCGAATAGTCTTTGTCCTGATAAAGGAGATTATAATATTTTGAATAGTCGAAGAAATGATCCATCAGTTACTTCGTATTACTTCCTTGAATTTTTCCGCCACAAAGTGAATCTGTTTTTCTGTTAGAGCAAGGCCGCTTGGTAAGTAGAACCCTCGCCGGGCCATGTTCTCGCACACTGGTAAACTTTGCTCGTGATAGAAACTATATTTTTTTAACAATGGCTGTTCATGTAAGCCCCAGAAAAACGGACGAGTTCCGATACCTAACTTACCGAGTTGAGAACTAACCTTCTGTGCGTCCACCGGGTATTCCTTATTGAGGACAACGCCGAAAACCCAATATATATTCTCAGCATAGCCTGTTTGACGAAGTGGAAATGTAACTGCGTCAATATCCTTGAATAACTCCTGATACAAAGAACCTATCCACCTTTTTTTCTTAATAAACTCATCGATCCTTTCAAATTGTGCAAGCCCGATCGCTGCCTGCATATTCGTCATTCTCGCGTTGTATCCAAGCTCATAATGAACGAACCTCCGCTCCGGCACAAAGCACAGGTTCTTTAGTGACATGCATCGCTCCGCAAGTCTTGAGTCATCAGTGAAAATCATTCCACCTTCTCCTGTAGTAATGTGCTTGTTGGGATAAAAGCTTACCGTGGATATATCACCGAAACTTCCGCACTTTTTGCCCTTATACGTCTGTCCGTGCATTTCTGCAGAATCCTCGATGATCTTAAGATTATATTTTTTAGCAAGGGAAATTATTGGATCCATATCTACAGGTAATCCATAAATATGAACTACCATGATAGCCTTTGTTTTTTTTGTGATCTTTCCCTCGATCTGAGAGACATCCATATTCCAGGTTGATGCATCCTGATCAACAAAAATTGGAACACAGCCCTTTCTAAGGAGACCAGTCAAGCATGAAATGATGGTGAAAGACGGTAGTATGATCTCGTCGCCAGGTTGTAATTCTAACGCATCTACCGCAATATCGATCGCTACTGTTCCGTTGCAGACGGCTATGCCATATTTGCGTCCAAAGTAACTGGCAAGCTTTCCTTCAAATTCCTTGACAAATGGTCCTTCTGATGAGATCCAGCCTGTATCTATGCACTCAATAAGATATTTCTTCTCATTCCCATCCAACAAGGGTTCATTAACGGGTACCTGCATGGAGGGTCTTTTTGGGTTTGAATCTGGTTTTGTCTTGATCGCCAGCGTAGGGTCCCTGCTTAACTTCGATCATTTCTATTTCTTCTAATACTTCAAACCCATGTCCACCAGTCATTAACAGAATAACATCGCCTTCTTCGAGAACGCGGCTTTCTAAATACTCTTGGTTATCGTCATAAAAGTCAACTCTTAGCTTACCTCTCTTGATAAAAAGAACTTCCTGCGTATAGTGTACTTCCCTCTTTACAGGATTATGAATGTGAGGCTCGATAATTTTTCCCGTTGGATGATTCATGTACGCAAGTTGCTGCGACCACTCCCCACTGGTAAAAAAGGAGATTCCTGGCTTATTGAAGGAATTCCGAACAATTATCGCATATGAGTTGCCGTCATATTTTACTTCTTCTACCATTTTTCGCTGTTTTTAGCCGTTTTAAGCTGTTTTTTGATGTTTTTCGAGGCACAAAAATAGAACATTTAAGGGTCTTGTGCCATAGGGAGGTTAATTGTTTGTCTTTTAGGAGGATAGATTCTGTCCAAACATGTAAGATTTTACTGATACAACGCTAAAGTCTGAGTGCTCACAGACGTTTGCATACACGCGAAATTCACGATCTCTATTACCTATGCGTTATAGCAACTTTGTAAGTATTTCGTTGATTTGATTCGCCCTGTTTTGAGTAGTGTGATCCTTAAGTGTCCTTGCCTTACCCGCCTGCCCAATTCTTGTCACTTCCGACGGATTTTGTAATAACCACTTGATCTTTTCAGTGCATTCTTCTTTTGACTTGTATGCGACAACTTCTTTGTCAATCTCAAATAACTCACCCAGATTCTCCTTCCAGTCTGTGACCAGGCAGGCGCCAACACCCGTCGCTTCAAACAGCCTCAAATTCCCCGCACACGCCCTGGCAACTTCTCCGTGAATATTAAAACAGATCTTAGCTTTTGACAATAGCTTAAATTGTTCGATCCCAAACACAGGCGGCAATACACTTGCCTTTAATTTGCGCGAATAAAACCTGACTGGAGTATCTCCATATGCTTCGTATCTCTTTAACGGTGGAATGTGATCAAGCAATTTCTCGAAACCGCTTTTCCGTAAAAGATTTATACCATAGAATGCCGTTTTCTTCGAGAATATCTTTCGAGTTGATTCGATGCTACCATAAATCTTTACGGGAATATCTGCATCGAGGAACCGTTCCAGGTATTGAATCCTGGAATTATGAAAGCCACCACCGGTGTAAAGCGAACCGGTAAAAAGAAGATCATTTACCGGATATTTGTTTTGTTCTCCCAACCGGGCAAGTATACTTCTTTCGAATGCATGATAGACGAGATAGGTCTTAATCCCATTACTTTCGAATTCATTCCTGAGACAGGGTGTGCATGTGACGAGGAAATCGAGCATTCTCAGATTTTTCAAATCCTCTGAATCGTACGGTGCACATATCTCTCCAGTCACAATTCTTAACGTCGGGATATTATCTCTTACGACCGAAATCCACCGACTATCAATTAACTGTGGATCATCCAGCCAAAGGACCGTGGGACTCAATTTTTTAATCTGTTCAAGTATTAGCTCTTTACCGGACTTCTCGCAACTATTCTCAATTCTCCATTGATTCTGCAACCATTCTGCATTGGTGAAAATGTCAATGGCTTCAACACCTAATGCCTTCATGTTCCTGGAGATCAGGGCTGCAGAGTCGCACGATTCATTAATCAGGTGGTTATACTGATCACCATAGCTCCTATGCTTATAATCGGGAAACATTGCATAATACTGCTTGAGGGATGCATCATACAAACTTGTTACTCTTACTATCCTGTAACTCATCTCGATAATGCGGTGAATAGATTATGCACTTTGTTTGGTTTTTTGTGGATCAAACATTTCCCGTGGTCGGTTTGACAGCCTTCATCACCGTCATTGACAACAAGATTATTATCCAAAGCCCGGACGTAACAAACATCGATAACATCGGCGCGCTTAGGAAAAGAAAGATCATTACAAAAAAGATCCCCAGGTATCTCGGGTCGGGTTTTGTCGAATTAAAAAACATAAAAGTAAACGCGACAATCAGGATGTTTAACGCAATCCCTGGATATCCCAGGTTCATGAAGCCATCGCTGATTATACCATTGTTGGCATTCATTTCCGGAGCATTAAAATAGGTTTCCGAAATTATAAATCCAACTGGCCTATCATACGGATACGTAGAATACATTCTGAAAAAATTGCTCTCCGAGAAAAAGAGATAATTACCCTCAAAGAAATCAAAATAATTGTAGTTCAATTGTGCGGGTAAAAACAACATTCGCATAACAAAAACGCCTTTTAAGATATGATTATTCAAGACGAATTTATCAACAACGGGTATAACGACTAGTGCGGCTATGAGAGTGAAGAGAAGATATTTAACCTTTTCAAAATAACCATTTCCACAAAACATAAAAAAGAGCATCACGAATGTGGTGATGTAGACCAATTTATTTCCAGAAATGACAAATAAGTACAACAATACAATGGCTGAAATTAATGCGTATCCATATCGTTTATGAATCAGGAAGAAGACCAAAACGACCGGCACAACAGCCTTCACTAGCCAGTTGTAGAGATAATTGATCCATGCAGTTGAATTCGCATCAAATTGTTCCCTGGTCTTTAAAATGTCTTCAAAGACAAAATTACTTAGGTTAAAATAGATTCCGAATTTGAAAAGAATGGGCGCTAAAACCAGGATCAAAAGTACCATTACAGCTCCGAACGATAAGGATTCCCTTTTTATTTCCGGGACCTCAAACTTGAAAACTGAGAATACTCCTACCGCAACCACTAGCGCAAACGTTGAATACAAAGGTCCCCGATCTTGATCTGCAAATGAATAGGTTATCAACGAAGGGACTAAAAAGAAAACCAGGAAAAAGATAAAAATTGAATAGATAAAATCACTGATCTTGGAAATGAAAATGGCTTGGATCAAAACGATCGCAAACAGGATTTTTGTTTCAGCATACTTTTCAAGATTGAAATCTAATTTGAACCCAAACAGGGAATATTCAATTCCTATAAAATACAGGAAGTACAATTCCATGATGGCGTAGTAAATCAACATGCCTAAGCATCCCCATAAGACATTTTTATTTAAAAGAATGCGCTGCATGGAAATCATTTTGAAATGCCTTTTTCATAGTCCCGGACTCCCAAGTAGATTAGCAAACCATACAAGCCGTAGGCAACAACATCTATTATCACAAGAACTTTGAGAAAGTGCTCAATGGCGAAATTACTAATAAACCACAGGATGCATACGGCAAAGAAATAGAACGTTTGCCAAAAACTTACTAACCGGATTTTTCCAAGTACCACCAAAAGCAGGCTAAAGGGTGAAACAACAAAGGAAACAGCATAAGAAAATATCAATATGCTCGTATACTCCCCTGACAATCTCCATTTAGCCCCGAAGACAATCTCGAATAGTTCCGCACCGGCGAAGTACAGGACAAGGACCCCTATTACAGAGAGAATTGCCAATTTTTTTGCCAGCGAAGAAACATCTTGGTAAATACTTTCATTTTTGTGCCTTCGTTCTGAGACCTGTTGCATTAAAACCTGGGAGATGCCACTCGCGATAAGCGCAAAAGGAACTGACAATATTATCCTGCTAAAGTTAAAGCTGCCGCTTTCTTCGATTGAATAATGCGAACCGATAATGAATACGGGCAACATTCCTCCAAGTGTATTTAGCATGGAGGGCAATATGCTGTATTTTGGAAACTCGATATATCGTTTCAGAGTTTCTTTTATAGAAGTGGTTGAAATAAAAGAGCTTTTAAACTCTGAGCGGCTTGCCTGATAGTAAGAGACGATGGCATTAAAAATCCTTCCGGTCACGTCACCAAGGATCAATCCATTTCCAAATTTCAAGAATCCGAAAATTAGCTGGGCGGAAGATTCTGCGAATTTTTGCGTTGCCTTGTTAACGGAGGAGGCGCGAAAAGCTTTTTTTCTGATCAGCCAACTGTTGAAAAGTTTGCTAATAGAAACTGAAATCAGGCCAAGCGGAAGGAAGTATAACCAGCTCGCTAGACGCGGATTGTTTAGCCATTCGGCGACCCATTCATTCATCAGCAAAACAAGCACAAGCACTGCCCCAGCGTACAGCAACGAAATTATGAATCCTCCCGCGACGAGGTTGGCTGCATCATCGTCCTTCTGAGGCATAACGATGGCAAAATCATATCTCCCGGCCGAACCGATCTCGAGAAAGCCGTAAATGCTGAAGTAGAGACCGAATAACGCGTAGTCGGCGGGAACGAACACACGACTAAGCACAGGATAGAGCAGCACCGGAACAATAAAGGCAACCGCGTTTCCAGTTATCAGCGTAAGGATACCTTTAGTAAAAACAGAATTTACCTGCATCTGGATTTCATTGCCTGTGGAGACTAAGTTAATGATTGCCGGCGGGTGGTAAAGAAGGAAACGAAGACAGAGAAAAACAACACTCCAACGTGTCTGTCAAGAAGCGTTTCAAAAAGACTATTGAATGCTATGATGGCGACGAATGCAAGAAGGACATAATCGCGATCCCTAAACGCCATAATAGACAGGTTAAGGATACCCGTCATAAATAATCCAAACCCAATAATTCCTCCCCCGACCAGGAACTCCAGGTACTGGTTATGACTATTCAACTGCTGCTCAGCCGGAACGATGTAACCTTTTTTCTTATAAACATCGACAAGCGCCGGCGTCTTGTTTGCTTCACCAACACCTGCAAACCAATGTTCTCTTATAAGGTCAATCGATGCGTCCCACGAAAGTATTCTCAAGTCGTGCCCATAGCGCGCGTTGGGATCGGGGTGAGTGAATTGCTTTATGCTGAAAGTATCTACAAAAACTTTGAGGCGTGGGTTAAAAAACACAAAAAAAGTACCTATGAGGATACATCCCGCGATTGCCGAAGCCTTTGCCGCAACGGGGATTCTGATCCTGAATAAAATCCAGAACGCAACGATTAGCGACGTCAGGATAACTGCTTTGCTGGAGAGGAGGAACATGGCGCCAAGGAAAACAAAGTAGGTTACGATGAGACCTGCTTTTCCCCGTTTACCAACAGTATTGAAGACCTCCGCCACCAGATATTGCGCAAAGACCAGCTGAATTCCCCAGTATGTTGGATGTTGAAAGTATGAAAAGTCTTCGCCAAAAAAATAATTTCCTCCCATTACAGATGAGGTTAGGAAATCATGGGTTGTATTCTCGAGTGTTCTTGGATTGAAGATCCACTCGCCATCCTGAATGGTTATCGATTGAACAAACGCCCTCACTACACAAATTAAAATTGCCAGCAGATTGGCAACTATAAAGCTTTTGAATACTCGTGGTCTAAGGTTCGGGCCTTGATAATTCACGCTAAGTGCAAGGGCTAACGGAAACAGGATCAATAGGTGCCTCTTTTGCAGGGCCAAATAGCTCCCTCCTGTCAGCAATTCAGACAGCGTATAATAGAGAAAAAGGAACGGTAGAAACCAGTGCACCCGAATGGGTGGAACCTTTTTCGTTTGAACGATCTCAACGAGGCATAAGAAGAAGATAAGAGCGATCGCCACCGTAGAATACTTATAAAAGAACGGAAGCGAAAATGCCAATATCATAATAGAAAGGTCGTGAAGACTTTTTCGATTATATGATATCAGCTTACCCAATATTGTAGGTCAATGTGTCGTTGGTTCCAGGAAGAGAGATCCGCAGGCTAAAAAAACGTGCATTGAACTCTTACATGTGATCATTTTTTAAGGGCATCAGCCAATGGGTGATGATCGCCCTTTAAGCCTATCGTTGTGGCATTCCGGATGTCATGTGCAACCTGGATGGCGGGGCCAGCGTCCTTAAGTCCGTATCCCTTGCCGGCAATGATCTCTTTATAACTTAGGGTATGAAGGTCTGTAAATCCTTCACTGAATTCGATTTCTTCCCCTTCCATTGTGATCG
>Ga0111539_10003366_pt1 | contig 21090 bp, 15 predicted proteins | sample RhiMethybrSRZTD1_FD_79667 | JGI IMG/M metagenome (GOLD analysis project Ga0111539, IMG submission 79667) | Populus rhizosphere microbial communities from Tennessee, USA - Rhizosphere MetaG P. TD hybrid SRZTD1 (version 2) (version 2) | ecosystem: Host-associated > Plants > Roots > Rhizosphere >...
AGCTACGCCGAGGCCGCCGACGCCTGCGGGTGCAGCCTCGGCACCGTCAAGTCGCGCGTGCACCGCGCGCGCCTGGCCTTTCGCGACGCCTGGCTCGCCGGGCCGGCGCCCGTACCGCCCGCTCGTACCTCTCCGGACTGGAGGCCCTCATCATGAACTGCTCCCGCTGCCGCTCCTTGTTCGATCCCGCGCACGATGGCTCCCTCGACCGCGCTTCGCCCCTGCGCGCCGAGTTCGACGAGCACGTGGCCTCCTGCCCGGACTGCTCGGAGGGTTGGCGTCAGTGGCAGGAGGCCATGACCGCGCTGCAGGGGCTGGCGGCCGGCCGGGCCTCGCGCGAGGAGACCGACGCCGTGCTGGCTGCGGTCGAGCGCGCGACACAGCGGCCGGCCCCGGGCCCGCTCGCGCCGGAAACGGCCTTCCGTCACGGCTTGCTGCTGGCGGCCGCGCAGCAGAACCTGGGGCAACGCCGCCGCGTGGCCGCGCTGCTCGTCGCGGGCGCGTCCGGAGCGCTGGCCGCCTCCCTCCTCTTCCTGATCTGGTGGCCGCGGGCGCACGCTCCGACGCCAGGCACCCCGCGACCGTCGAGCCCTCCCGTTGCCGTCGCGCCGGCGCCGAGCCCTGACGCGCACCGCGAGTCCCCCTCGATCGTCATCGACACCGGGCCCCTGGCCGACGCGCTGCGCGCGCTCGGCGAGCAGGTGCATCAGGCTCTGCTCGCGCAGAGCGAGGCGCGCGCGCGGCCGGTGAATCCGAGCACCGCCGCCCCAGCTGCGCATCCGCCGATCGAGGACGGCCCCGCGGTCGCGTCCTTCGTGCCGCTCACGGGCGAGGCGCTGGTCAGCCGCGCCGACGGCCAGCTCTCGCTCACGCTCGTGGCGGCCTCGCCGGATGACGTGCCGGACTTCCGCGCCCTCGTGCCACCGCTGCTGCAGTTGCTGTCGACTCCCGACGAGGAGGTCGTCCGGCTGGCCGAGGCCCGCCTCGAGAGTGTTCGCAGCCAGGTCGAGAAGCTGACCGGTCCGCCTCCCGCTGACGCACGGCGGAAGGACAGCCAGCGCGACTCCTCCGACTGGCGACGCCTGCTCGGCCTGCCACCGGCCGAGGCGCCGGCTGCGCCGGCCGGCACGCGCTGGCGGAGCTGGTGGGAGGCCGTGGAGCCGCTGCTGCCGGACCTGGGTGGCGCCACCTGATGTGCGCGGCTGCCGATGCGCGGGAACCCGGCGGCTACGACCGGCGTTTCCCGTGCTGACCGTTCCCACCGGAGTCACGTGATGCCTCGATCCCGCGCGGCTGGCTTGGCGCTCCTGCTCCCGCTCTCGATGTGCGCGACGGCCTGCGTGTCGCACAGCCTGGTCTACTACGAGCCGCCGCCCGTGGTGATCGCGGAACGCCGGACCGAGGACGGCGGGCGCGTGCGCTACGAGCTGCGCGCGGGCGACGTGGACTCCGCGGGCATCGTGCAGACGGACACACAGACGCTGGAGCGCGCCTTCCTCGGCGTCGACGTCAGCGACCTGGACGCCGAGCGCGCCACCGCCGCCGGCGTCCCCGCGTGGCGCGGCGCGTACATCGACAGCGTCGTGCCCGGCTCGGCGGCCGAGCAGGCCGGCCTGCGCGCTGGGGACATCCTGCGCAGCCTGGGTCCACAGGAAATCAACGCGGCCGGGCAGGCGCGCGAGGTCATCCAGACCGATCTGCGACCCGGCGTCGCCGTCGCGGTGACCGTGCAGAGCTGGAACGGCGTCGATGCGCAGCGGGAGCTCGTGAGCCGGACGCTGCAGGTGGTGCCCGAGGCGCGCGCCGTCGAGCAGAGCCGCACGCAGGTGCACGAGCTGTCCGTGTCACCGGGCGTGCGGCGCCACACGGGGCTGCTGCTGGGGGAGATCCCTCCCGACCTCTCGCGCGCCGTGTTCGAGCAGCCCGAGCCGGTGGTCATGGTGACCGGCGTGATCCCGGGCTCGCCGGGCTACACGGCCGGCCTGCGAGGCGGCGATCGCGTGCTGCGCGTGAACGAGGAGCCCGTGCGCACCCGCGAGGACGTGGAGCGCGCGGTCACGCGGCGCGTCGCCGCTCTCGGCTGGGGGCTGCGTCAGGACGAGATCGACGGGCACGGTGAGTGGCTGGACGAGCCGAAGCCGGACGATCCGCTGACTCTCGCCGTGGACGGTCCCCTGGGGCCGCACGTCTGCACCGTCGAGCTCGAGAAGGACGTGAAGGACGACGGACACTTCTCGATCCCGATCCTGTTCTCGCACGACTCGGACGTCTCGCACACCGACTGGGCCTTCCTCGACTTCATCCTGCAGTTCGGCGCCACCTATTCCGGTCGCGACTTGCCGTCCGCTACGCGGAACGAGTCGCGGCGTGTCGAGTTCTCCATGCTGCCCTTCGGCATGTTCGAGTTCCGGAGCGCGCCGGAGGGCTCGGAGAGCACGTTCTTCTGGTTCATCACGATCCGGAGCTAGCGGGAGAGCGTGCTGGACGCGAACCGGCTGTTCCTGATCGTCTCGGGCCTGCGGCCCACCACGGCGGGCCGGGGCCGGCCCGATCCGAGGAGATTTCCTGTCCGTGGTCGGTACAGTTTGCGCCTAGTGCTGCAGCCGCCGTGATTCGGCCCGCAAACCGAGAGAGGGGATCTCATGGCCGTCGACCCGGCCTTGCCCAGGAAGGTGCTCGTCGTCCACGGCGTACAGACCGGCACGGACGCCGACCTGGACCAGGACCAGCTCATCGACGTCCTGATCCGCAACCGGCTGAATGGCCTGCCCGTGCAGTTCTCGTGCGACCTCTATCGCTACGAGAACGTCAACGACGCGGCCCAGGGGCAGTTCAGGTCCCTGCTGAAGCTGTTCGTCGAGGCGCTGTCGGGTCAGCAGCTGCTCTCCAGCGTGAGCGACACGGCCGTCGATCTCGTCGGCGACGTCGTCATCGCGCTCGCCGACGACTCGACGGCGGCCGACATCCGCGCCGGCCTGCGCGCGCGCATCCTCGAGATCTACGAGCAGGGACACCCGCTCTACCTGGTCGCCCACAGCCTCGGGACGATCTATGCGCTCGACGTCGTGAACGAGCTGATGGAGGAGCACGACTGCTTCGATCGCGACTCACGCAAGACGTGGCCGGTCCAGGCCTTGATCACGATGGGCTCGCCGGTCGGCCTCAGCATGTTCAAGCGCTCGAAGGTGACGCAGCTCGGCGCGGGCCGCCGCTTCTTCCGCTGGGCGAACTACTGGGCGCGGACCGATCCGGTCGTGTCGGGCTCGTTCTACGGCAAGCCGCAGCAGGGATATCAGATCGCCGGCCGCTTCCACACCAGCTCGGAGCAGAGCGGCTGGTTCATCCAGGACCGGGTGGTCGACATCGGCAGGGTCTGGCTGCTCGCGCACACCGGCTACTGGGACCATGCGCCGATCGGCGACGACCTGGCCAGGTTGATCACGTCATGAGCACGCTCAGGGCTCGCGCCATCGTGCCCAGGCTGGCGCGGCTGGCGCACGCGCTGCCCGTGCTGTGGCTCGCGCTGGCGCTGGCCGTCGGCCCGAGCTGCGGCACGACGTACTGCTACCGCGGGACACTCATGGCGCCGGACACGACGGGCGCCGAGCAGGAATTCGTCCTCTACTGGAACAAGACCGAGCGACTGCTCTGGTTCGACGAGACCGAGGGCACCGTGCGGCTCAAGCCCGCGCACGGCACGGCGATCGGGTTCAACGAGGACGAGGAGGGCCTCATCTTCCGCAACGACAGCACCTTCGAGGGTGCGCTCGGCCGGGAGGTCCCCGTGAACGGCGAGTGCGGTCGCGTGCTGACGGCGCGGCGCGTCGTCGATCTGCCCGAGGGCGAGATCCTGGTGGTGCTCTGGTGCCGTTGCCTGAGCGAGGACGAATTCGCCATCGCCAGCCCGATGCTCCAACCGCGAGCGCAACCCTACGTGTTCGTCGTGCAACGGACCGAGGTGGCCGCCGGCACGGACTGCTCGGGAGCTCCAGTCGGGCTACGTCCGCTTCAGCCGTGACACCGCCAGGCGGTAGCCGAAGGCGACCACGGCCGTGAACAGCACGAGCGCGCCGCCGGCGAGGGCGGCGCGGTCCACGATCGCGCGCGCGGTCGCCTCGGTGTCGGTCAGCAGCGCGGGCGGTTGAGTGCGGCTCGACAGGTCGCTCGCCTCCGCCAGCAGGGCGCTCAGCGCCTTGGCCGTCTCCGTCACCTTCTCCGCCGTGCGTCCGTAGTCGTTGATGTCGAAGGGCGGACTCTGCTGGTCGGGGGGCGTCGGCGCGGCGTCGGGATCGGGCTCGAACGTCGCCATGACCTTGGTGAAGCCTTCGAACGTTTCCGTCAAGGTCTTGCCCATGGACTCGACGGCCTGCGCCGTCTTCTGCGAGGTCTCGAGCGTCGTGCTGGCCTCGCGCATCGTCGCCTGGAGCTCCGACTGCGGCCGGCTCAGCTCCTCGGCGAAGGCGGTGAGCTCCGCGCGGAGGTCCTGCGGCAGGGTCTTGGCCGTCGCGGCCAGGCTCTCGGCGCTCGCGCCGAGCTCGGCCACGCCCGCCGACATCCCCGCGAGGTGGGTCCGCTCCTCGATCTCCATCAGCAGCAGCTGCGTGTTCCAGCGCAGCGTGCTCGGCAGGTAGCTCAGCTCGGTGCGCGCCCGGCTGACCTCGTCCGAGAAGTTCTGCACGGCCAGCGCGGTGTCCGAGAGCCCGCTCGTGGGGTTCAGCGAGGACAGCGGAGCCTGGATGACCTCGATCGGCTTGTGCAGGATCGAGCTCAGCGACTCGCCCCAGGTGCGGGCGGCCTCGGGCGGGATCTCGAGCCCCATCCGGCCGATGCGGCCCTCGACGAACTCCTTCACGGTCTCCTCGGCCGCCTCGAACTGCTCCCGCGTCAGCAGGGTGCCCGCCAGGCTCCGCACCTTCGCGTCGATCTCGGTCGCGGCCTCCACGGCGATCGGCTGGCAGTCACCAAATCCGACCGGGACACCAACCTTCAAGCTCTCCAGCTGCGCCGTCGAGAGCACCCAGAGCTGGATGGCCGCGGCCTGGTTGTCCGCGAGGAGCATCGCCGCCTGTGCGGCGGGAATCGCGCGCATCTTCCAGTAGACCGAGTTGCGGGCGATGCTCGGGTCGTCGGTGTGCTGCACGATGTCGTCCGCCGCGCGCTCGACCCGCACCGAGAAGTATTCGACGAACCGGTTCAGCTCGATCCGGTTGGGGTTCGCGTCGCTGGCGAGCGCCGACTGGGGCGCGCGCGTGGCGCAGCCCGTGGCGAGCGCGACGAGGAGGATCGAGCCGAAGGTGCTTCCGAAGAGTCTGCCGCGCATGCCTGTGCTTGCTCCCGCGAGGGTCCGAGATCCGGGCGGACATGGTGCCCTGCGCGTCGTCACAGCGTCCACCCGACCCGCCGGCTGCCCACTCGCTATGATCCGCGCCGTGTTCGACCCCTCCACACAGCTGCTGTGCACGCTGCTCGCGCCCCTGGCCGACGGGTCGTCGGCCGACTGGGCGGCCGCCCGCGCCGCGCTCGATGCGTCCGGCGAGGCCGAGGGCGAGCTGCACGCGATCATCGAGGCTCGTGACGGCGCTGCCCTGGCGACGCTGCTGAAGGCGTGGGACTCCGGCAAGTCCCTGCGTCCCGTCCACGATCGCGACGTGCTCAAGAAGGCGGTCAAGGCTTTCCGCAAGCGGCTCAAGCTCGTCCGCCTGGACGAGGAGTCGCGCATCGGCGGTGCGTTCAGCAAGGGCGAGCGCTCCGGCGTCACGGGCGTCGTGCCACCGGACTCCTACCCGCGGGACGTGTGGGCCGAGCTCGTGCGGGTCGGACGACTGCTCGACGTCGGCCACGGCGTGCTCGAGCTTCCTCCGGAGTAGGGCCTCGATCGCCGGGCGCGTCGCCGATGGCGCGGCGTTCGGCACGCTGCGTGCGCCCGCGATGTCGCAACTCGTGCGCCAGCCGCGACCGTCGCTCACTCGATCACTGGGTCGGCGATCCGCTCGACGCACAAAAAGATTTCGAGCGCCCTGTGACCGGCTCGCCCGAGCCACCCGCGCGATGCGCCGATGCACGGCACGCATTCTGCGCCACTCGACGGCCCACCACCCGGCGTGAAAATCGGGCCTCGCGTGTGAACACCGCGACCGCGTGGTGCTTGGGGGCACTCACGGCAAGAAAGAGACGTCACTCGGGAATGGAGGAGTCATGAACACGAATGCAACGCTTTCGCTCACGTCGCTCGGGCCGATCACTCCGCGGGGCCGGCGCGCCTGGCTGCGGATGGCCGTCAGTGCGTCGCTGATGCTGCTCGGAACTGTTCCGGCCCTGCAGGCCGGCGATACCACGCGCGTGTCGGTGGACTCGGCCGGTGTCGAGGGGAATGGCTTCAGCACTGCGCCATCGATCTCGAGCATGGCCAACGGCCGCTACGTGGCCTTCCAGTCCGATGCGTCGAACCTCGTGCCCGGGGATGGGAACGGACTGCCCGACGTCTTCCTGTACGACCGGCAGTCGGGCAAGACCGTGCGCGTGTCGGTGGGCTCGGCCGGCGCCGAGGGGAACAACTCGAGCTTTGCGCCGTCGATCTCGGCCGACAGCATCAATGTGGCCTTCTCTTCCGCTGCGTCGAACCTCGTGCCCGGCGATGGGAACGGAGCGACCGACGTCTTCGTGCACAACCGGCTGGGGAGTGTGACCACGCGCGTGTCGGTGGACTCGAACGGTGCCGAGGGGAACGGCCAAAGCGCGCTTCCGGATATCACGGGCAGCGGCCAGTACGTGTCCTTCGTGTCCTTCGCGTCGAACCTGGTGCCCGGGGATGCGAACGGAGTTGCCGACATCTTCGTGCACGACGTGCTGACGGGACCGACCACGCGCGTGTCGGTGGGCTCGGGCGGTGTCGAGGCGAACGGCGGTAGCCAGTCGGCGTCGATCTCGGCCAACACCGGCCGCTACGTCGCCTTCGCTTCCGTTGCGTCGAACCTCGTGTCCGGGGATGGGAACGGACTGGCCGACGTGTTCGTGCACGACCGGCAGACGGGTCGGACCGTACGCGTGTCCGTGTCCTCGGCCGGTGCCGAGGGGAACGGCGGCAGCGCTCGTCCGTCGATCTCGGACAACGGTCGCTACGTGGCCTTCGTGTCCGGTGCGAACAACCTCGTGCCCGGGGATGGGAACCTCTCGCCGGACATCTTCGTGCGCGACTTGCAGCTGGGTCTGACCACACGCGTGTCGGTGGACTCGGCCGGCGCCGAGGGGAACAGCGAGAGCGACTTCCCGTCGATCTCAGGCAACGGCCTCTTCGTGGCCTTCTATTCCAATGCGTCGAACCTGGTGCCAGGGGATGGGAACGGACAGCCCGACATCTTCGTGTACGACCGGAACACGGGTCTGACCACGCGCGAGTCGGTGGACTCGTCCGGTGCTGAAGGGAACGACCAGAGCACTCTTCCATCGATCACGGCCAACGGCCGCCACGTGGCCTTCGAGTCCTTTGCGTCGAACCTCGTGCCCGCAGATGGGAACGCAGTGCCCGACTGCTTCGTGCACATCCGGACCGGGCAGAGTCTGGGCGCGACCACGACGAGCCACTGAGTGCGCGTCCTGGCGCGAGCGCAGCGCCCTCGCCATGTTGCGGCACGTGCGGGTCGCCGCACGTGCCGCAGCCATGCCCGGGCGAGCCGCGCAAATGGTGCGCCAGCCACGCCCGTCGCTCACTCGATCATTTGGTCGGCGATCCGTTCGACGCACAAAAAGATTTCGAGCCGCCTGGGACCGGCTCGCGCGAACCACTCCGCGAGGCGCCGACACACCGGCACGCCTTGTGCGCGACTCGACGGCCCCACCACCCGGCAGGAGAATCCGGCCTCGCGTGTGAACACCGCGACCGCGTGGTGCTTGGGGGCACCCACGGCCAGCAAGGGACCCAACCCGGGAATGGAGCAATCATGAACACGAAGGCAAGACTCCCACTCACGTCGCGCGGGCCGATCACTCCGCGGGGCCGGCGCGCCTGGCTGCGGCTGGCCGTGAGTGCGTCGCTGGTGCTGCTCGGCGCCGTGCCGGCCCTGCACGCCGGCGACACCACGCGCGTGTCGGTGAACTCGGCCGGTGTCGAGGGGAACGGCTTCAGCAACGCGCCCGTGATCTCGGCCAACGGCGACGGCCGCTACGTGGCCTTCTATTCCAATGCGCCGAACCTCGTGTCCGTGGATGGGAACGGAGTCGACGACATCTTCGTGCACGACCAGCAGACGGGTGTGACCACGCGCGTGTCGGTGAGCTCGGCCGGCGCCGAGGCGAACGGCCAGAGCTTCTCGCCGTCGATGTCATCCGACGGCCGCTATGTGGCCTTCGAGTCCGGTGCGTCGAACCTCGTGTCCGGGGATGGGAACGGAGCGACCGACGTCTTCGTGCACGACCGGCTGAACGGTCAGACCACCCGCGTGTCGGTGAGCTCGGCCGGTACCGAGGCGAACGGCAGCAGCTTTGCGTCGTCGATCTCACCCGACGGCCGCTACGTGGCCTTCGCGTCCGGTGCGTCGAACCTCGTGCCCGGGGATGGAAACGGACTGGCCGACGTCTTCGTGCACGACCGGCAGTCGGGTCTGACCACGCGCGTGTCGGTGAGCACGGCCGGTGTCGAGGCGAACGGCGCCAGCCAGTCGTCGTCGATCTCGTCCGGCGGCCGCTTCGTGGCCTTCGAGTCCGTCGCGTCGAACCTCGTGTCCGGGGACGGGAACGGACAGGCCGACGTCTTCGTGCGCGACCGGCAGACCGGCCGGACCCTGCGCGCATCGGTGTCCTCGGCCGGTGCCGAGGGGAACGGCGGCAGCGCTCGTCCGTCGATCTCGGACAACGGTCGCTACGTGGCCTTCGTGTTCGGCGGGAACAACCTCGTGCCCGCGGATGGAAACTTCGCGGCCGACATCCTCGTGCGCGACTTGCAGATGGGGCTGACCACACGCGTGTCGGTGGACTCGGCCGGCGCCGAGGCGAACAACGAGAGCGACTTCCCGTCGATCTCGGACAACGGCCGCTTCGTGGCCTTCGCGTCCAATGCGTCGAACCTCGTGCCCGCGGACGGGAACGGACTGCCCGACGCCTTCGTGCACGACCGGCAGTCGGGCAAGACCGTGCGCGTGTCGGTGGACTCGGCGGGCGTCGAGGGGAACCTCGGCAGCTCGAAGCCGTCGATCACCGACAGCGGCCGCTTCGTGGCCTTCGAGTCCCAGGCGACGAACCTCGTGCCCGGCGACGGGAACGCAGCGACCGACTGCTTCGTGCACGAGCGGAGCGAGTAGAGCGCAACGCCCGGGCTCAGCGAGCCGGTGACAGGGCCTGCTCCAGCACGCGCCCGTCGGCGTCGGACAGGCCCTTCAACCCCAGCAGACGGGCCAGCGTGGGCGCGATGTCGATCGGGGCGGCCGGCCCCGGGTAGGTGCCGGGACGGATCCCGGCGCCGAAGAACAGCAGCGGCACCCGGCGGTCGTCGGCGTGCTGCGTGCCGTGCGTGGCGGCGACGTCCTCGCCCAGCAGCACGTTCGGCTCGAGCAGGAACAGGACGTCGCCCGAGAGCTCGGGGACGACGTCGCGCGCCAGCGCGAGCAGGTCGGACTCGGGCGCCTGCGGCCTGTCCGAGGCCTCCCGCGCCGCGAGCGCCGTGAGATCGGCCTGCGTCGCCGCGCGGTCGACGCCCGGCAGCTCCGCCAGCCGCGCGGCCGTCTCGCGCGCCACGTCCTCGAGCTGCAGGCCCGCTGCCGCGACGCGCTCGCGGTCGAGCCAGATCGAGGGCCGCAACGCGGCCGCGATCCAGCGCGGGCGTTTCTCGCCCGGGCGCGGCGGCGGATCGCCGAAGCGGGCCACGAGCGCCTGCTCCAGGGTCTTCAGCTCGGCCACGCCGTCGAGGCGGCGCCCGCCACTCTGCTCGGGCACCGGCTGCACGCCGTGATCGGCGGTCAGCGCCAGCGTCCAGCGGCCGCGCCCGACGCGCTCGTCGAGCTGCGCCACGAGCAGGCCCACCTGCTCGTCGAGCGCGCGCAGCACCTCGGCCACCTCGCAGCTCTCCGGTCCGAAATGGTGGCCGGCGAAGTCGAGGCTCGCGAAGGCCACGCAGAGCAGGTCGGGCGCGTCGTCCTGGCCGAGCTCGGGGACGTCGTAGCCCAGCTCGACGCACGCGGCGTGCGCGACGGCCGCGTCGGCCCACGGCGTGCAGGCCACGAGCTCCTCGAGCCGCGTGAGGTCGGCGCCGGGCTCGGGCGCGCGCGGCAACGCGTGCGGGAAGGTCGTGCCGAGGCCCGACGGCGGGCGCTCGCCGGCCGCGTCGTCGACGCGCTCGTCGCTGCCGCGCCGCGTCCAGGTCTGCCCGGCGCAGCCGCGCACCGGGTCGCCGCACAGCGCGCGCAGGAAGACCGGCAGCGTCGGCCGGAAGGCGCGGCTCGTCACCCAGCGGCCGCTCACGGGGTCGATCCAGTAGCTGCCGTCGCTGTGCCGTCCGCCGAGCAGGATCGCCGAGCGGTCCTTCCATCCGACGCTGATCACGTGCGCCGCCTCGCCGCGCTCGGCGACGAGCACGTCGCCCAGCGTCGGCCGCCGCAGGCGCGCGGCCGAGGCGCCCGGGCTGCCCGGTCGCAGCCCCTCGCCGACGAGCGGCGCGGCCTCGTCCTCGACGCTGGTCACGAGCGCGTGGCGGGCGCGGTCGTACCACTCGTTGCCGGCGATGCCGGCGCGCGCGGGCAGGCAACCGGTCGCGATCGCCGCGTGCCCGGGCGCGGTGAAGGTGATCGTGTGCGTGTGCGCGGCGTCGGGGAACCAGGCGCCGCCGCTCCGCAGCGTGTCGAGCGTGCCGCCCGCCAGCTCCGGGCGGAACAGGTACTCGGGGCGGCACTGGTCGACCACGAGGAGCACGACGAGACGCGGAGCGTCGCGAACGGCGGCCGGCGCGGCCGGTGCGACCTGCGCGGCAGCCGGCGGCCCGGCCGCGGCGACGAGGAGCGCGGCGAGCGCGAGGAGTCGTCCCGGCACACGCGAAGGAAAGGTCGGCGCTGGCATCGGGGCTCGGGCTTCGCGCAAGATCCTAGCAAGCCGCTGCGCGCGGGCACGGCCGATCCCAGGAGCGCCGGGCACTTCGATGGACAGGCTCGCCGTGCCGTCTGCGCTGCTCGTCAAGCTGCTCCTCGTGCTCGCGCTCGTGTTCGTGGCGCGTCACTGGCCGGCCGATCCGGTCCACACCGGCCCGCGCGAGGCGGGCACGCCGGAATGGGTCTGGCAGCTCTCGCGCGGCTGGGACAGCCTCGCCTACCAGGAGCTGGCCGTCCGCGGCTACCACAACGACTTCACGCGCGCCTTCCCGCCGGGGTATCCGGCGCTGATCCGGCTCGCGCGGCCGCTCGTGGGCACGGCGCAGGGCGCGGCCTGGGCGGTGACCAATGCCTGCTCGCTGCTCGCGCTGCTCGTGTTCCTCGGGCTGGCGCGCCGCTACGCGCAAGGACGTGGCGTGGCGCTCGCGCTGCTGCTCTTCGCGTGCATGCCGGGCGAGCTGGCCTTCGGCTCCGTGGCCTACAGCGAGGGACCGTTCCTGCTGCTGTCGCTGCTCGGCTGGACGCTCTACCTGCGCGCCGAGCGCAGCCGCCCCCGGCAGCTCGGCTGGCTCGCGCTGGCCTCGCTGCTCTTCGCGGCGAGCGTGCTCGTGCGGCACCTCGGGGCGCCGGTCTTCGTGATGCTGCTGCTCGTCGAGGGCCGGGCCGTCTGGCGCGCCGGGCCGGGGGACCGCGGACGGGCGCTGCTCGAGGCCGTCGCCGCGCTGTGGGCGGCCACGCTCGTGGCGGCGTGGCTCGTCTACGCCGAGCGCGCGCACGGGCTCTCGACGGTCAGCCGCGAGCAGTTCGCCATGGAGCTGTCGTTCCTCGGCGGCCTGCCGGGCCTGTTCCGGCTGGGCGCCGCGCCGGAGTACATCGTGCAGGCCGCGCTCGCCGTGCCGCTGGCCGTGGCGCTCATCCTGCGCCTGCGGCGCGTGGACGGCCGGCTGGCGCTGCTCTCGGCGCTCATGCTCCTGCTCGCGCTCTCGACGACCGGCGTCGCGGCGCAGTCCACCGGCCGCTACGTGTGGAGCGTCTGGCCGCTCGCGCTCGCGGGGCTGGCGCTCGAGGACCGCGTGCTGGGATGGGGGCTGTGCGGCCTGCTCTTCCTGCTCTCGCTGCAGGGCGGCGCCGGCCACGTGCTCGGCACCTCGATGCTCTAGCCCTGCGGCCGCAGCACCTGCGCCTGGTCGAGCGCTGCCGAGGCGCTGACGATGCGCCAGCGGCCGCCGCTCCGCTCCAGGTCGGCCACGCCGAGCAGCGGCAGGAAATGCTGCATCGACTCGGCCGGGCTCCAGCCGGCGATGCGGGCCATGATCACGCGCAGCACGTGCGCGTGGGCGACGAGCAGCACGCGCCCGCCGGAATGCCGGTCCGTGAGCGTGTCCACGGCGCGCCAGACGCGAGCGGCCAGCTCGCTCTCGCGCTCGCCGCCGGGCGCGCTGGCGCGCTCGGGGTCGGCGATGTACGCCGCGACCGCGCCGGGCGACTCGACCTCGATCGCGGCCCGCGCGCGTCCCGTCCAGAGGCCGCGGTCGAGCTCGGCGAAGGCCGGCTCGACGACGAGCGGGACGCCACAGCCGTCGGCCACGGCCTGCGCGAGCGCTCGCGCGCGCGCGAGCGGGCTGCTGTAGACGCGCTCCGGCGCCTCGCGCGCCAGCTCGGCCGCCAGACGCAGGCTGCCCGCCAGCCCCTCCGGCGAGAGCGGCACGTCGAGCTGCCCGTAGAAGGTGCCGCGGTGCGGCGCGGCGACCTCGCCGTGCCGCACCAGCCGCAGCCGCGTCAGGCCCGGCCCGGAGGCCGGCTCAGAGGGCAGAGGCGTGCTCCTTGAGGTAGCTGGCCACGCCTTCCTTGCTCGGCTTCATGGCCTTCTTGCCGGCGGTCCAGTTGGCCGGGCAGACCTCGCCGTTCTTGGTGTGGAAGTCGAGCGCGTCGACCATGCGCAGCATCTCGTCGATGTTGCGGCCGAGCGGCAGGTCGTTGACGATCTGGTGCCGCACGATGCCCTTCTCGTCGATCAGGAAGCTGCCGCGCAGGGCCACGGCGCCGCCCAGCTCGTAGTGCTCCTTGCCATCCCTGTCGGTGAACGTCTTGCCGCCGACGAGCACGTCGTACTTGGCCGAGATCGTCTTGTTCAGGTCGGCGACGAGCGGGTAGCTCACCTTGCCGATGCCGCCCTGCTCGACGGGCGTGTTGCTCCAGGCCAGGTGCGTGAAGTGGCTGTCGATCGAGCAGCCGATGACCTGGCAGTCGCGCTTCTTGAACTCGTTCGACTTGTTGTGGAAGGCGATCAGCTCGGAGGGGCAGACGAAGGTGAAGTCGAGCGGGTAGAAGAACAGGGCGACCTTCTTGCCGCGGAAGTCGCTCAGCTTGAAGTCGTTCTTGAAGCTGCCATCCGGCATGAGCGCGGTGGCGGTGAAGTCGGGGGCTTCCTTGGTGACGAGCACGGACATCGGGCGTCTCCTCCGGGTGGATGGGGGGTCCCTGAATAACAAGAAGCAGCGGCCGCGGCAAATCGGGCCGGGCTTCGTCGCCAACGGAACGGGGCGCGAGTGGTGGCCCACCCGCGCCCCGTCGGGTCATCCGGGCTCAGGTCCCGGACGAGGACGACCTCAGGAGTCGGTCTTCTTGGCCGCGGCAGCCTGGGCGGCTTCGCACTCGGCCTTGGCCTTCTCGCAGGACTCCTTGCTCGCGCTGCACTTGCTCATCGCCGCCTCGCAGTGCGACTTGTCCATCTCCGGGCAGCAGGCCGCCGACTTGGCGTTCTTGTCCATGCCGACCGAGTCGCCCCAGGGGGACGAGTCCGTCTTGCTGGCGCAGGCGCCGGTGACGAGGGCCAGCACCAGGCCGGCCGGAAGCACGAGGTTGCGGATGGTCATCGGATTCTCCGTGGGGGGTATGGGGCGGCAGTCTAGCAGGGTTCGTCAGAAGGTGAAGAGGTACTGGGCGTACATCAGGTTGGTGTCGTCGCCGCTGCCGAAGCCATTGACGAAGCTGCCCGGCTCGAACCACGAGTACCCGAACAGGAACTCGCCGTGGGGGGCCATGAAAGTGGGCTTCCAGCCCAGGGTCAGGTCGACCTCGTCGCCCACGTCGTCGCCCGTGTTCAGCGTGGCGGCCGACTGGCCGGGGGAGACCGCGCCCGAGGCGTTGTAGAGGAAGTCGCTCTCGTCGGCGAGGTGGAAGTCGGAATACGAGGCGCGGAAGGTCGTGGTCGAGGTCGTCTTCAGGGTCATGCTCGGCATGACCTGGACGATGTTCTGCCGGCCGATGAGGTCGATGTAGCCGAAGTAGGCGTGGGCCAGCGGGAAGAGCTGGTTGAAGGTCTCGTAGTCGCCGTCGGTGGCGTTGCTGTCGCCGCTCGCGTAGTCGACGTCGATCGCGAAGCGCGGGGTCATCGTGACGTCGGCGAGCGTGTAGCCGCCCACGACCGTCCACATGTAGGCGTTCACGTCGAGGCCGTTGTGGTTGCCGCCCTGCTTGGCGGCCTCGGCCTCGTAGTCGAAGCCGGCCGTCTTGCCGAAGTAGCGCGCGCCGAGCGTGTAGGTGTCGGTGTCCGCTGTCGGCGGGCCTCCCGCGGGCGTGGTGAAGGGCGGGTCGTCGTCGTCGTTCAACGCGAGCAGGTAGAAGTCGAGGCCGCGGCCCTCGGCGATCTTCCAGGTGTTGTAGACGCCGCTGAAGAAGCGGTCCTCGTTGACGTTGTCGAGGTCGTGCGCGTCCACGTCCACCGACTTGGTCACGAAGAGGTCGGTCGTGACGTCCGAGTTGACCGCGCGCACCAAGCCGCCCTCGAAGGTGCGGCGGGTGTTGGCCCAGTCGAGCGGCGAGATCAGCCGCTGCGCGCCGTAGCTCATCTCGAAGCGGCCGAGCCGGGCCAGGAACTCCTTGCCCGGGTACTCGATGAAGGCGTTGAGGAAGTCCGGGTTCTGCTTGTCGATCGCGAGCGGCGGCCCTTCGTTGCCGTGGATGCCGGCGTCGATCATCTCGACGTAGGCGCGGAAGCTGTCCTTGTAGCGGACCTCCCCGTTCAGGCGCACGCGCAACAGGTTGAAGTCGTTGTTGTGCGGCACGGGCCCGCCGAGCAGGTTGCGGTTCTGCTCCGACTTCCACTGGTAGCGGAGCTGGCCGCCGAAGGTCGCGGTCCAGTCGCCGTCGCCGTCGAGCTCGATCAGCTTGAGGCCCGGCATCCAGTGGTCGGTCTTCATCTCCGGGTCCTTCAAGGCGCGCCAGTCCTCCTCGAAGCGCAGGTTCTTGAAGCTCGTCTTGAGGAACTTCTCGGGCGGCGTCTGGTCCGGCGGCGTCGCGGGCGCGGGCTCGGACGGCGCCGGCGTGCCCGAGGGCTGCTCGGCCTGCTTCTCCTCCTTCGACTGGGCGTCCTGCGCCGGCTGCGCGGCGGGCGCCGACTGCGCGGGCGGTGCCGGCGGCGGCTGCGGGACGCTCACGCCGATCGACGCGAGCACGAAGGGCAAGGCGAGCAGGGACGGGAGCATGCAGGGGCCTCGGGGAATCTGGCGGTCGCGGGTTTGTATCAGAGGATTCGCGTTTCATGAACGCTCGATCAGGATTCGCGCAGCACCTGCGACGCGCGCATGATCGCTATGCTCTCCGCACCCGCTGAGCCTCGAGGTCCGCGCGATGCCGATCCCGAACACGACCGACGTGGAGTCGTCGAGCACGCTGTCGCCGACGGCGGCGGATCGCGCCCGCGCGCGCGCGGCGTGGACGCTGGACCCGGCAGTCTGTTTCCTGAACCACGGTTCCTTCGGCGCGTGTCCAGCGCCCGTCCTCGACAGCCAGCAGCGCTGGCGGGCCCGGCTCGAGAGCGAGCCCGTACGTTTTATGGTGCGGGAATTCGAGGCGGAGCTCGAGGCGGCGCGCGCGGCGCTGGCGTCCTTCGTGGGCGCCGACCCGGCCGACCTCGTCTTCGTGCCCAACGCCACGACCGGCGTCAACACCGTGCTGCGCGCGCTCGAGCTGCGCGCCGGCGACGAGCTGCTCGTCACCGACTCGACCTACGCGGCCTGCCGCAACGCGGCCGACGCGGTGGCGAAGGCGAGCGGCGCGCGCATCGTGTGCGCGGCGCTGCCCTTCCCGCTGCGCGATCCGGAAGCGGTCGTCGAGGCGCTGCTCGCGCGGGTGACGCCGGCCACGCGCCTGGCGCTCGTCGACCACGTCACGAGCCCGACGGGCCTGGTGCTGCCCGTCGCGCGCCTCGTCGAGACACTCCAGGGGCGCGGCATCGACGTGCTCGTCGACGGCGCGCACGCGCCCGGCATGGTCGATCTCGACCTGGCCGCCGTCGGCGCGGCCTACTACACGGGCAACTGCCACAAGTGGCTGTGCGCGCCCAAGGGCGCGGCCTTCCTCCACGTGCGGCGCGACCGTCAGGCCGGCGTGCACCCGCTCGTGACCAGCCACGGCGCGAGCTCGAAGCGCATCGACCGCTCGCGCTTCCAGCTCGAGTTCCTGTGGCCCGGCACGCACGACCCGACGCCGCTGCTCGCGCTGCCCGACGCGCTGGCCTTTCTCGGCGCGCTGCTGCCCGGCGGCTGGCCCGCGCTGCGAGCCGCGAACCGGGCGCTGGCGCTCTCGGCCCGCGACCGCCTGTGCTCGGTCCTCGGCTGCGCGCCGCCGGCTCCCGACACGATGATCGGCAGCCTGGCCGCGCTCCCGCTGCCCGCCGCGCGCCACGCGCCGCCCGCTCCCGTGCCCGGCCTCGACGCGCTGCAGGAGCGCCTGTGGGAGCGCCACCGCATCGAGGTCCCCGTCATGCACTGGCCCGCCTGGCCCGCGCGCCTGCTGCGCATCTCGGCGCAGATCTACAACTCTCCCGAGCAGTACCACACGCTCGCCGCCGCGCTGGCGCACGAGCTGCCTCAGACCTGACGTCCGCGGGGCGACGGACTGCGCCGCCCTTCGCTAGGATGCGGGCAGGATGGTCGAGCACGAGCTGCAGGGTCCGGACGTCGAGCGGGACGTCGCGCCGGAGCGCGCGGCGGTCAGGCCGGCCGATCGGCCTCGGCGCCGCGGCCGCTGGCTCAAGATCGTCCTCGTCGTGGTCGTCCTCCTCGTGCTGCTGCTGGCCCTCGCGCCGGTCTGGAGCGCGCCGATCGCCCGCAACCTCGTCGTGGACAAGGTCAACGAGCAGATCGACGGCACGCTCGCGATCGAGAGCCTGTCCTGGTCGTACGGCGGGCACGTGCGCGTCGAGGGCCTCGACCTGCGCGACGCGCAGGGCCAGCCCGTGATGCAGATCGCGGCCGTCGACGGCCACGTCGACGTGCTGCCCGCGCTCAAGGGCGACATCCGCGCCGCGCTGACCGTCGACGGCCTGCAGGCCGACCTGCGCCGGCAGCCCGACGGCCGCACCAACATCGAGAGCATCGGCGGCGGCCCGAAGGGCGAGCCGAAGCCCAAGACGAGCTCGGGCCCGCTGCCGCAGGTCGCGGCGACCGTGCGCGTGAACGACGCCACGCTGCGCGTGCACGGCGAGGACGGCGACACCGAGCTGCACGAGGTGAGCGTGGCCCTCGACCTGAAGGCCCTCGATCAGCCCGCGACCTTCGACGTCGGCGCCGCGCTGAGCGGGCCCGGCGGGCCGGCCGGCCGTGTGAAGCTCACGGGCGACGTGCTGCTCGCGCAGGACGGCCAGCTCTCGGACGCCCCGCCCGTGCGCGTCGACTACACGCTCGACACGCTGCGCCTCGAGGCGCTCGCGCCGGCCGCCACGCTGTTCGCGGACGTGCCGCCGGCCTCAGGGCGCGTGGGCGGCAGCGGCCACTGGGAGTGGCAGGGCGGCCTGCGCCTGAGCGGCCGCACGGAGCTGACGCTGCAGAGCGTGCGCGTCGAAGGCGCGTCGGCCGGCGGCCAGCCGCTCGTCGTGCCCGACACGACGCTGACGGCCGAGGCGCAGCTCGACGACTCGGGCGGCGGACGCCAGACGCTCGCGCTCGTCTCGGGCACGCTGCTCGACCTGCGCTGGGACGGCACGGTCTCCGGCCTGCTCGGCGAGCGTCCGTCGCTCGAGGGCGCGCTCGCGCTCGGCGGCGATCTCGGCGGACTCTTCGACCTGGCGCGCGAGCCGCTCGCGCTGCAGCCGGGCGTGGGCCTGAGCGGCCAGCTCGCGGTCGACACGCGGCTCCGCGCCGAGTGGACGCAGCCAGGTCCGCAGAGCGTGGCGGTGCAGGGCACGCTCGGCGTCACGCAGCTCGCCGCGCGCGACGCGCAGGGCCGGCCACTCGACCTGGGCCTGAACGCCGTGCAGGTGAAAATCGACCTCGCGGCGCAGCCGGCCGCCGGCACCGCGGCGCTCGAGACGCTCGAGCTGCAGGCCGGGCCGCTCGCGCTGAGCGCGCGCGGCCGCGTCGAGGGGCTGCCGCGCGACGGCGCCGCGCTCGACCCGGCGCAGCTCGCCGTGCAGGGCGGGCAGTTCAGCGCGGACGCCGACCTCGCGCCGCTGCTCGCGGCCATCGCGCCGCTCGTCGACCTCCACGGCCTGGCGGCGGCGGGCACGGTGCAGATCCGCGGGCAGGCCGACGGCTCGGCCGGCGCGGTGGCCGGCCAGGCGCAGGTCACCGTGAAGGGCCTGGCGCTGCAGGGGCCCGACGGCCTCGATGTCTCGGTGCCCGGCCTGACCGTCGACGCCACGGCCTCGGCCGACGAGCGCGCCATCCGCCTCGAGCACCTCGTCACGCGCTGGGAGCCGTTGCGCGCGATGACGCACGCGATCCCGAACGGCGAGCTCGCCGCGTCGGCGACCTGGACGCCGGCCGACCGGCTGCTCGACGTGCCGCACTGGACTCTGGCCTGTCCGCTCGCCGGTGGCGAGGGGCGCCTGAAGGCCACGCTCGGCGCCGCGGGCGCCGCCGAGGGCGCGGGCATCGAGCGCCTCGAGGCCCAGGTGCAGCTCAGCGGCCAGGTCGAGCCGGTGCGCGAATGGCTGGCCGCCCTGAAGCCCGAGCTGCAGCCCGCGCGCGGCGAGGGCCAGTGGGACCTCACGCTGACCGCGGACGTCGCCGGCGACCGCATCACCGCGCAGCCGCAGCTCACGCTGCGCGGCGTCGGGCTGAAGGGCTACGTCGTCGGCGGCCAGGAGCTGCCGCTCGACAAGGCCGACGTCGACTTCGGCGCGCACATCGACTTCGATCGCGGCGCCGGCAGCGTGAAGGCCGAGGGCCTGCAGCTCCGCGCGCCCGGTGTCGAGCTGACCGCCTCGGGCCAGGCGACGAACGTGCTCGGTGACCCGACGGCCGCGACCGGCGCGCTCGACTGCACCTGGTCGCTGCAGCCCGACGTCGTCACGGCGCGCCTCGGCGCGCTGCTCGGCGGCCTCGGGCTGGCGGGCGCGCCGCTGTCGGGCTCGATGCGCGTCGAGCTCGCGCCGGCCGGCGCCTCGGCCGCCGGCAACCTGTCGGGCGCCGAGATCGCGGTCACGCTGCCCGCCGATGCCGCGACGGGCCAGCCGGCGCGCACGCTCGTCCAGCGCGAGCTGAAGGCCGACTTCGACCTCACGGCCTCGCCCTGGCCCTCGATCGACACGCTCGACGTCCGCCGCGGCGAGTTCCGCTCGAGCACCGCGCAGGCCACGGTCGCCGGACGCGTCGAGCGCCTGTCGACGCCCGCCAGCGCCTCGGCCGACGTGCGCTTCCATCTCGATGCCGAGCTCGCGCGCGTGCTCGCCGACCTGGGGCCGGCGCTCGGCCTGCCCGCCTGGGAGGCCTCGGGCGCGGCGGTCGTCGAGGGCAAGCTGACGGGTGACGCGGGCCAGCTCGCGCTGACCGCCGACGGCACGATCGCCAACTGCCACATGGTGCTGCCCGCGCCGGCGCCCCCGAAGTCCGCGCCGCCGGTGGCGCCCGTCGCCGCCGCGGAAGCCATCGCGAAGCCCGGCGGCGCCGGCACCGGCACCGCCGCGGGCAAGCCGCCCATTGTCATCGACGAGCCGAAGCTCACCTTCGGCGTGACCAGCCAGATCCTCGTCGAGCCGCTCGACGTCACGCTCGAGCGCGCCTCGATCGACTCGTCCTTCCTGCGCGGAAAGCTCGACGGGAAGATCCTCGCGCTCCGCTCGGACACGCCGCGGCTCGCGCCGCTGGAGGGCGACTTCACCTACATCCCCGACACGCTCGGCGCGCTGCTGCAGCCCTGGTTGCCCGTGCAATGGAGCGGCAGCGTTGAGCAGCCGCTGCGCTTCCGCGTCGAGGGGCCGGTGGCGAAGGTCGATCCGGTGGCGATGCTCGGCGGGCTCGCGGCCGACGCGACCGTCGGGCTCGGGCAGATCACCGCGCCGGGCCTGACGACCGGCGGCCAGGTGGACGTGAAGAACCACGACGGCCGCACGAAGGTCGTCGGCAAGCTCACCGCGAACGCGGGCACGCTCGACCTCGACGCCGACCTCGATCTGCGGCCGGAGGGCGCCGCTCCCGCGGCCACGCCGCCGAGCTCGCAGGTGAAGGTCACGCTCGCCGGGCTGCAGGTCACGCAGGAGCTCGCCGACCTGCTGGCGCGCGTGCATCCGCTCTTCGCCCGCACCGCGGGCAGCCAGGTCGCGACCGTGAGCGGCGTGATCGGCGCCGACCTCTCGGGCACCTGGGCCGGTCCGCTGCCGACCTCCGGCGAGCCGCCGGGCGGCTGGCTCGGCGCGGCCGCGAAGTCGCTCACGGCGAGCGGCCGCCTCGACGCGGGCCAGCTCCAGTTCGCATCGAGCGCGCTGCTCGGCGAGATGCTGTCGGCCGTCAACCTGCCCGGCCAGACGCAGCTCTCGCTCGCGCCGATCGAGTTCCGCATCGAGCAGGGGCGACTGTCCTACGCGCAGCCGTGGGTCGTGAACCTCGCCGGCATGGACACCAACTTCACCGGCTCGGTCGGCCTCGACCTCTCGCTCGACCTCGCCTGGAACGTCCCGATCACCGAGCAGCTCATCGCCAAGCACGACTTCCTCAAGAGCCTGGCGGGCCAGACGATCGAGGTCCCGATCACCGGCACGGCGACGAAGCCGAGGCTGGAGTGGAGCGACGCGCTCAAG
>Ga0111539_10003368_pt1 | contig 21089 bp, 15 predicted proteins | sample RhiMethybrSRZTD1_FD_79667 | JGI IMG/M metagenome (GOLD analysis project Ga0111539, IMG submission 79667) | Populus rhizosphere microbial communities from Tennessee, USA - Rhizosphere MetaG P. TD hybrid SRZTD1 (version 2) (version 2) | ecosystem: Host-associated > Plants > Roots > Rhizosphere >...
TACGTCACGTCGATCTCCCACCAGCGGAAGCCCTGGTTGGCCGAGCTCTGGTAGTGGTGGTGGTTGTTGTGCCACCCCTCGCCGGTGGTGAGCAGCGCGAGCGCCAGGTTGTTTCGCGAATCGTCGGCGGTGGCGTAGCGGCGCTTCCCGAACAAGTGCGCCAGCGAGTTGATCGAGAACGAGCCGTGCCACAGCAGGACGGTCGAGACGAAGTAGCCCCACACCAGCCAGTGCGCGCCGCCCAGCAAGAGCATGGCGAGCGCCATCAAGACGGTCGGCAATATGTTCAGCCCGGGTCGGTCGAGCACGCGAAGCTCGGGAAACCTCGCCAGATCCTTCACCAGGGACTGGTCGGTCTCCTCCCATTGCGTGCCCATGACCCAGCCGATGTGCGAATACCAGAAGCCCCGCAAGCGCGCCGAGTGGACGTCTTGCTGCGTGTCCGAGTTCTTGTGATGCCAGCGGTGGTGACTCGCCCACCACAGCACGCCCTTCTGAGCGGCGGTCTGCGCGCCGAGGGCGAGCAGGAACTGAAACCAACGCGAGGTCTTGAAGGCGCGATGCGCGAAGTAGCGGTGGTAGGCGGCCGTCACCACGACCATGCGGATGAAATACGAGCCGATGGCCAGCGCGGCGCCCTGCCAGGAGAAGCCGAGCGCGATGACCCCAATGACCGCCGCGATGTGCACGCCCCAGAACGCCACGGACGTGACGCGCACAAGGCCGGCCGCCCCCGTTCTTGGGGCCGGGATCGCCGCTGCTGATCCGGAACCTGGATGCATGGTTCCATGCTGTCAGTCACGAAGTCATGGCCTGTCATGACTTCGTCACAATCGCGTCGGCCGGCGAGCGCCCGGTCGGCGCTTACTTCTTACAGGTCGCGAGGATAGCGTCGGCCTGCTGCTTCGCCTCCGGCTTGACCGGCAGGGCCTTGAAGCTTCCGTTCGCGGCCTTGGCCGCGCCGCAGTCGCCCTTCGCGACCAGCGCCTTCATGAGCTCGTAATGGGCGAGCGGGTTCTTGGGCTCGAGATCGACCGCTGCCTTGCACTCCGTGACGGCCCGCGGCGCCTGCTTCTGCTCGATCAGCGCGCGGCACAGATCGGCGGCGAAGGCGCCGTTCTTCGGCTCCAGCTTGCGCGCCTTCTCCTGCGCGGCGACGGCGGGCACCAGCTCGCCGCGCTTGAGCGCGACGCGCCCCAGTCGGTTCCATGCGAGCGCGAAGTCGGGCTTCAGCTTGGTCGCCTTCTCCAGCGCCGAATTCGCGTCGTCGTAGCTCTTGCTGTCGGACAGCACCATGCCGAGGTTGGCCCAGGCGATGGCGTCGCGCGGCGCGAGCCGCGTCGCCTCCTTGAGCGCCACCAGCGCGCCGTTGACGTCGCCGGTGCGGCGCAGCGCGGCGCCCAGGTTCATCCGGTAACCGGCGTCCCCCGGCTTGAGCCGCACCGCCTCCTTGTAGGCCGCCACCGCCTCCTCCTTCTTGCCGAGGCCGTCGCGCGCGACGCCGAGGTTGTATTGCGCCTCGGCGTACGCCGGCTTCGTCTTCACGGCCGCCTCGAACTCGCCCTGCGCGCCCGGCAGGTCGTTCTTCGCCAGCAGCAGCGCGCCCAGGTTGTTGTGCGCCTCGGGGAAGTCGGACTTCAGCTTGATCGCCTGCTTGTAGGCCGCCGTGGCGCCGGCGTTATCGCCCTTCTTCTCCAGCGCGACGCCCTTCAGGTAGTGCGGCCGCGCGTCCTTGGGATCGACCTTCGCCGCCTCGTCGAAGGCAGCCAGCGCGCCCGCGACGTTGCCCTCGCGGAACAACTTCTCGCCCTTCTCCAGCAACGGCGCGGCGCCGGCCCCCTCGGCCAGCGAAAGCAGCGCCACCATCAGAAGCGTCGTCGGCATCGGCATCGGCGATTGTACGCTACCCGGCGCCCACCAGCTTCGGGGAGTCGACGCTGGCGAGCAGCCCGAGCAACGTGTCGCGCAGGCTCGCCTGGCGTTCGGGGTCGATGATCTTGTCCATGGTCGCCTTGTCGCGCACGTAGAACACGTCGATGGCGCGGTTGGCCTCGGTGGCGATCTTGGAACGGTGGATGTCCAGGCCCGCCACGAACAGCGCGCGCGCGATCGCGTATAAGACGCCGGGCCGATCCTCCGTAATCACCTCGACGACCGTGAAATCGCGGCTGACGATGTTGTCGATCTTGCACTCGGTCGGCACCGCGGGCGTCTTCCAGCTGGCCACCGATTCGGTGCGCGGCCGGCCCCCGACCAGGATCTCCGCCTTGATGCGGCCCGACACCACCGCTTCGAGGTCGCTGCTCACCTTGATCCAGCGCGGTTCGGCCGTGACCGGGCGTCCCATGCTGTCGCGGACGCGGAACACGTCCAGGGCCTCGGGCGCCTCCTTCGGGTCGGCCGGCTGCCGCGAGTAGATCGCCGCGTCCACGACCTCGATCCGGTTGGCGTATAGGACGCCCGCGACGTCGGCGAGCAAGCCCGGCGTGTCGGCGGCGGCGAGCACCATCTCGGTCATGCCCAGGCGCGCGTCGTGCGAGACATCGATCAGCGAGGACTTCCCCTGCTCCCGCCGGGCCCGCACCAGGCGCACGTGCGCCGCGATGCGCGCCTCCGCGTTCTCCGCGAAGTAGCGGCTGGGGAACCCCGCGAACAGCCGGGCCAGCGGCGAATCGCCCCCGCCGTCGGGCAGCGGCTCGCCCAGCAGCCGCGCCGCGCCCTTCTGCCGCTCGGCGACGATCTCGGCGCGTTCGGACCCCAGCAGGTCCGGGCCGCGGCGGAGAAACGCCAGCGTCCGCGTGTAGAGCTCGGCGAGGAGCGTCTCCTTCCAGCTCGACATCGCGTCGGGAGCGACCGACGCGAGATCGCAGAAGGTCAGCAGGTACAGCTCGCGCAGGTTCTCCTCGTTGCCGCACACGGCGCCGAAGTCCGAGATCATCCCCAGGTCCTCCAGATCCCGCCGCTGCGACATCTGCCCCATCACAAGATGTTGGCGCACGAGGAACTCCACCCGCTGCGTGTCCTCCTCTTCGATTCCCAGCCGGCGACAGATCGCCACCGCCAGGCCCGCCCCGATCTCGCTGTGCGGGCTGCCGTACGGCTTGCCCACGTCGTGCAGCAACGTCCCGATCGCCAGCGCGACCGGACGCGTGACCTCCGGGACCGTCTCGGTCGGTACCGGAAACACCGACGCGTGGTCGCCGCGCTGGAGCGCGTGCAGCCGCCCGACCGCGTACAGGGCGTGCTGATCGACGGTGTAGACGTGATAGATGTCGTGTTGCACGCGCCCCGTCGACGGCTCCCACTCGGGCATGATCGCGGCGAGGATGCCGAGGTCCTGCATCTGTTCCAGGCGCGACGGGTTGGCGCGATCGCGCGCGTCGCAGCAGATCTGGACGAAGCGCCGGCCTGCCTCGACGTCCTCGCGCAGCAGCCCCGGCTGCGACGCGGCCAGCTCGCCCAGCTGCTCGCGCGTGCGCAGCGCCAGCGGCACGTCCAGGTCGATGGCGAGCTGGAAGATGCGGATGATCTCCGACGGCTTGCGCTCGAAGATGCCGGGATCGATCGGCTCCAGCGCGCCATCGCGCACGACGAAGTGCGCGTCGGCCGTCTTGCCGCCCAGCCGGTCGCCGAGCACCATCACGGGCTGGGTCTTCCGGCGCTTGTCCTCGCGCACGGACGCGCGCTGGAGCAGCCGTTCGGTCTCGTTGCGAATCAGCTTGGCGTGAGCGTGGTACTGGTGCATCAGCGCCTCCACCGCCGGGTGGACGGCCGGACGGATGACGCCGCCGCGATCGCGCGCCTCCGGATACAGGATCGGCGCGATCCCTTCCTGCAGCGCGAAGCGCAGGTGATCCTGCCGCCGCCCCGCCGTCGCGTGCATCAGGATCCGGACGCGCATCAGCCACTCGGTCGCGGCCGTGAACGCCTGCGCCAGCCGGCCGGTCATCACGCCCTGGGCGAGCAGCTGCTTCGGATCGGACGTCCCGAAGCGCGCCATCGCGGCCCAGCGGCCCACGCACAGGTCTCGCAGCCCGCCCGGCCCGTTCTTGAGGTCCGGCTCGAGTAGAAAGATCGTGTCGCCGAACCGGCTGTGACGCTCCTTCTGCTCGGCGCGCAGGCGCGCGACGAAATCCTCCGCCGCCGTCTTCGCGACCCGGGCCCGGAACGCGCCCAGGAACTTCTCGGCCAGCGCGCGATCGCCGGTCAGGAAGCGCGCGTCGAGCAGCGCCGTCGCGGCCGCCAGGTCGTTGGCCGGCAGCGCCAGCGCCTGGTCGTAAGCCCGCACCGCGTGCCCGGCGTCGACCTTGGCGTCCCACAGCGGATACAGGATCGCCTCGGCGAGCTTCTGCACGTCGTTGCCGGGCGTCTTGGCGCACAACACCAGCAGGTCGAGGTCGGAGAACGGCGCCAGCTCGCCGCGGCCGAAGCCGCCGGTGGCGAAGATGGCCACCGGCGTCTTGCACTTCGCCACCTCGCGCCCCGCGACGTCGATGATGATCGCGTCGACTTCACCCGAGAGGACCCGAGCCGCCTCGACGCCCGCGTTCGCGCCACCCGCTCGCGCGGCCGCGGCCGCCCGCTCGCGGGCGGCGGTGAAAGCCTGTGCAACGCCGTCGGCCATTTTTGGATATGCACATTACCAGAAGCAACCGGGGGTCAGGCGGACCCGTGATCGTCGCGGCTCGATTGACCGCGGACGATGCGTGTAGCACTTTAACGCCCATGGCCGAGATTGAGCTGGCCCCGCTGTCACATCGCCTCGACGAAGACGAGGTGAAGACTCTTTGGCGCCTGCTGTCGGAGGCGGGGGCGACCGCGATCGAGAAGGCCGACGAACACGCCTCTCACACGATCGCGGCGCGCCTCTCGGAGGAAGCGCTCACCGAGTTCCTCGATCGGCTCGACGCCCACGACCTCGGCGCCGAGATCTACGTACCGGTCGAATTCGAAGGCCGGGTGACGGTCGGTGAGTTCCGGGTGGCCTCGTCGCAGGCGCTGCTCGACGTCCTCGAGGAGATGCGCGAGGAGTTGAACGTCGATACCGAGGAGGAGGACGAGGAGGAAGAGGAGGAGGAGGACGAAGATGAGGACGAGGACGAGGGCACCGTCATCGAGGCCCAGCTCCGTCACATCTGGCACCTCGTGAGCGACGGCGTGACCGAGTCCTTGGAGAAAAACCTGCCGCTCCACCTGCAGGTTTGATCAATCACGCGCGCATGAAGACGTGGGGCGGGATCGGCTCGCGGTAGACGGAGCGAAGCTCGACCTTTCGCTCGAGATCTCGGATGACCGCGGTCCCGACGTCGATGTCGTACAGCTCGTTGATGTTGGCGATGCCGCCCGTCGCGAACACGTTGATCTCGAGGATCTTGTCGCCGACCAGATCGACACCGACGAAATACAGCCCGTCCGCCACCAGGCGTGGCCGCAGCAGATCGCAGATGCGCCGCTCGGCCTCCAGGAATTCCGTGCGCCGCCGCGAGCCTCCGACGTGCATGTTGTTGCGGATGTCGTCCTTGGGGCGCATCCGTTTGTAGGCCGCCACCGTCTCCCCCACGCACAGCGGCGCTCCGCCCAGCAGCAGCACGCGCTTGTCCCCCTTGGCGGCCGCCGACAGGTACTCCTGCACGATGACGTAGCCGGCGCGCCGCACCGTCGAGATGATCTGCGGCAGGTTCGCGCTCTGCCCGCGCGCCACGTAGAAGACGTTCTGGCCGCCGAAACCGGAGAGCGGCTTGATGATCGCCGGCCCGTCCAACTCACGCAGAAAGGCGCGCACGCGCTCCACCGAACGCGTGATCAGCGTCTTGGGCCGGAGCTCGACTGGAAAACCAGCGAGGTACATCTTCGACCCGGCGCGGGACAGGCCGTCCGGGTCGTTGACCACCAGCACGCCCAGCTGCTTGAGCCGCCGCCCGAAGTCGAGCGCCGGATTGAAGGCGTCGACCTCGGCGGCGCCCGCGCTCGGATTGTTGCGCAGGAAGATCACGTCGAAGTCGACGAGGCGCGCGGCCTCGCGCGGGGCATCGGCCGCCGTCAGCGCCTTGGCGTAGCCGGCCGTGTCACGCAACCGGCCCGACTTCGGGCGCACGACCTCGGCGACGATGTCCGACCCCTCGCCCTGCGAGAACGCGTCGACCGAAGCGAACGCGACGTCGTGCCCGCGCCGGTACGCCGCGAACGCCAGGTGCAACGTGGTGTAGCTCGCGCGCTGCGTGCGCGGGTTGTTGACCACGAAACAGACGCGCATATGGACCTACCTGGTGGCAGCGTACCTCAGACGGCTGTGGGTGTTTGTACCGATATCCGCTAAAATCCCCGCGTGGCCGGTAAGACCATCCGCGGCGTGGGGGACGCGAAGGGGGGCTCTTCGCGCGATGGCAAAGATGCCGTCCCCAGGCTGGCGGACGAAGACGATGACCCGCACGGCTTGCACTCCGGCCCGACCGTGGTCGACGACGGGAAGGTCGCCGAGGTGCTCAAGAAGCTGCGGTCGCTGGACCGGCCGCCCGGACCCCTGACCGGCGTCACCGAGATGGTGGTCGATCCCGGCTCGTCGGAGCCGACCCGGATCGACATGGCGATCAAGGTCGATACGGCGCCGGCGATCGAGCTCCAGGGGGGGACGGGGCTCAAGGTCGAGCCGGGGCCGGCCAGCCTGCAAGACATCATGTATCCACTCCAGCGGCCCACGGCGATCGGCCGCAGCCAGGGGCCGTCGGCCGAGGAGCAGCCGGTCACCATCCCCTCGGACCTCGCCCGCGGAACCATGCTTGGCCGCAGCATCCACCTGCCCCACGCCAACGCCCCGGACGAGGCGACCGTCGAGCTCTCCTCCGGCGCCGTTCAATTCGTGGACGGGCCGTCGGCTCCGTCGCAGCCGTTTCCGCTCGCCGAGCGGCGCGCCGTCGTGGTGCCGGCGCCGGTGGCGCCCCCCCAGCGATTTCACACGCCTTTCGATCCCGACACGCAGACAGAGGTGCCGCTGCCGCGGTCCAAGGCCTTCGCGAAGGTGATGGCCCTGATCGGGGGCGCCGCGGTCGTGGGCGTGGCCTGGTTCGCCTGGACGAACATGCGCGGGAAGGCGCTCGGACCCGATTCGACGGTCGCCCCCGTGGCCGGGCCAGCGGCGCCATCCGCGGCGCCCGCGATCGAGCCGCTGCCGGCACCACCCGGCGCTGCCGCGGCGGCGGCACCGGCCGAAGGACCTGCGCCGACGCCGACGCCCGCCGGCGAGGGCGCGTCGCCTGTCCCGGCACCGGCGGCCGCCGCGCCGCCGACCCCGGCGCCCGCCGCCGCGCCGACCCCCGACCCGGCGCCCACGGCCGCGCCGACCCCCGCCCCGGCGCCCACGGCCGCGGCCGCCGAGCCCGCCGCGCCGCCCGCCGCGCCGACACCGGCCCGGCGATCGGGGTCCTCGCGCCGCTCCGCCAGCAAGGCCGCGGATGACTCCTCGCCGCCGGCCAGCAGGCCCAGCCGAAGCCGCCGCCGCCCGGTCGTCCTCGAGGATCCGGACGCGACGCTGCCCCCGTCGCAGTAGCTCGGCGCGCATCGAAGCGGCGATGCCCAGTGATTTCGCGGCGTTGGTGTGGTACCCCTAACCGCGAATGCAGATAGAAACGAACTCGATAGACCCGGACGCCGCCAAAGTCATCCAGCGCCTGCGCCGCTACGATCACGCCGCCTACCTGGTCGGCGGCTGCGTCCGCGACCTGTTGCTCGGTCGCAAACCCAAGGACTTCGACGTCGTCACCAGCGCGACGCCCAACGACATCCGGCGCCTCTTCAAGAACTGCCGCATCATCGGGCGCCGCTTCCGCCTCGCGCACATCTTCTTCGGACCGAAGATCATCGAGACGTCCACGTTCCGCGCCAACCCGCGCGAGATGGAGGAAGAAGAAGGCGGCGGCGACAGCGCCGAGACCGAGAGCGGCGACCTCCTGATCCGCAGGGACAACGTGTTCGGCACGCCCGAGCAGGACGCGCGCAGGCGCGACTTCACGATCAACGGGCTGTTCTACGACCTCGAGAGCAAGCAGGTCATCGACCACGTGGCCGGCATCCCCGATCTGGAAGCGCGCGTCGTCCGCACCATCGGCGATCCCGACATCCGTTTTCGCGAGGACCCGATCCGCATCCTGCGCGCGGTCAAGTTCGCCGCCCGCTGCGATCTGACCATCGAGCCCGAGACTTACCGGCGGATGATGGAGCACCGCCTGGAGATCGCGAAGTGCGCGCAGGCGCGCGTCTCGGAGGAGTTCTATCGTCTGCTGCGCGCGGGCGCGGCCAAGCGATCGATGGAGCTGCTGCTGGAGACCGAGCTGCTCGAGATCCTGACGCCCGAGATGGTGCACGGCCTCAAGGGCGAGCCTGACGGCGAAGAGACGGCGCTGCGGCGCGCGCGTTTCTGGGGCTACCTCGCCGCGCTCGATCGATCGACGGCGCTGCGCCCGGTGCCGCCGTCCAACGCCCTGCTGCTCGCGGTGCTGGTGCTGCCGCGGCTCCGCGACGCGCTCGATCCCGACAGCCGAGGCGTGCCCGACGTCGGACAGATGGTCGGGCAGACGTTCATGCAGGCGCTCGATCGCCTTCGCCCGTCACGCCGCGACAGCGAGATCGCGCGCCAGATCATGCTCGACCTGCGCCGCATCTTGCCCTCCAAGACCGGCCGGCGGCGAAAGAGCCAGCACTCGCGCGAGTTCGTCGACGAGGCGCTGCGCCTGGCGGAGATCGTCTCGGACGCCGAGGCCGCCGACCCCAGCCTGGCGGGACGGCCGGTCATCGCGGAAGGAATGCCGCCGCTGAACGAAAGCGATCTCGAGGCCGAGGTCGAAGACATCGCGGCTGGGGCCGAAGTGGTGGCCCCGGACCCCTACCGCCAGCGCGACAGAGGCTACGGCGGACGCGGCGGCGACCGTGGCGGACACGGCGGAGACCGTGGCGGCCGCGGCGGAGACCGTGGCGGCTATGGCGGTGGTCGAGGCGGCGGCTATGGCGGTGGTCGAGGCGGCGGGCCGCCGCCGGGCGCGACGCCCTCCGCTCCGACCGACCTCGGCTCGCTCGCCGCCGCGGCGCGCAGCCTGGTCGCCCCGGTCCGCCCGACCTTCCTCGGCACCGGCGCCTTCGACGACCCCTGGCACTCGCGCACGGACTAGCGGACAGACCTCGGGCATCGCACGGACTAGCGAACAGACCTCGGGCATCAGGCCTCGGACCTCGGGATCCGAACAGAATGCAGACGGGCCGCTGCTCCGGATCCCGAGGCCTGAGGTCCGAGGCCCGAGGTCCAAACTAGGCGACGTCCGAGGCCCGAGGTCCAAACTAGCCGTCGGCGTAGCGGGTCGGGTCGGGCACCTCCGCCACCTCGAAGCCGCGGCGACGGAGCTGGCACGCGTCGCAGGCGCCGCAGGCGGCGCCCGAGGGCGCGGGGTCGTAGCACGAATGCGTCAGCCCGTAGTCGATGCCCAGCTTGACGCCGGCGCGGATGATCTCCGCCTTCGACATCTTGATCAGCGGCGCGCGGATCGTCACCGGCCGCCGCTCGACGCCCGCCTTCGTGCCGAGCCGCGCCACCTCCTGCATCGCCGCCAGCCACTCGGGACGACAGTCGGGGTAGCCGGACGAATCGAGCACGTTGACCCCGACGACGATCTCGGAGGCGAGGCGCACCTCCGCCAGCGCGATCGCGTAGGCCAGGAAGATCGTGTTGCGCGCGGGGACGTACGTGACAGGAATGCCGCTGCCGATCTCCGCCTCGTCGCGCCCCTTGGGAACGGCGATGTCGGCGGTCAGCGCGGACCCGCCGATCGCCCGCAGATCGAGGTCGATCGTGTCGTGCGACGCGGCGCCCAGCGCGGTGGCCACCCGCGCCGCGGCGGTGAGCTCGACGGCGTGCCGCTGGCCGTAGCGGAAGCTCAGGGCGTGACAGCGGTGTCCCAAGGCGCGGGTCATGGCCAGCGCCGTTGCCGAGTCGATGCCGCCCGACAGCAGCACAATCGCGTCGCTCATGCGCGTACATTAACCCGGCAATGCCGGTCGCACCTAAGCGGGACCCTCAAAGGGTGGCCCCAGGGGCGACCTCACGGCATCGCAGCTTCGCTGCGATGTCCCCCTCGGTTCCGCGCCCCCCGCGACGGGCTCGGCGCGGCAAAGCCGCGCCTCCCCCACGCGCCGATCCTTTCGAAGATGCCGTGCTTTACGACTGGGAGTACCGGCGGCGGCGCGACGACGTCCGCTTCTACCGCACGCTCGCGGACGAGCGCGGCGGACCGATCCTGGATCTCGGCTGTGGAACAGGGCGCCTGCTGTTGCCGCTGCTGCGGGCGGGCCACGTCGTCGTCGGGCTCGACCGCGCGCCCGCGATGCTGGCCCGGGCGGCGGCGCGCGTCGGCCGCCTGGCGCCAGGCGTTCGCCGCCGCGCGCTGCTGCTGCGCGCGGATCTTCGCCGGCTCCCGATCGCGCGCGATCGTTTTCAGTTCGCGGTCGCGGCCTTCCACACCATCCAGCACCTGGCGACCGATCGCGAGCTGACCCGCTTCTTCGCCGGCGTCGCGCGCACGCTGGCGCCCGGCGGGTGGTTCGCCTTCGACACCTTCGCCCCGAACGCACGTTTTCTCGGCCGCGCGAACGGCGCCGCCGGCCGGCGCTGGGCGCGGACGCGCTTCAGACACCCGGCCACCCGCCGTCCGACCGAATATTCGGAGAGCTACCGGCTCGGTGGACGGCTGCTGACGACCACGTTCCACTACCGGGCTGTAGGCGCCGGCCAACGGCGCGTGGCCGCCGACCGCCGGGTCGATCTCGTCCATCGGCTGCTCGAACCGGGCGACATTCCGGGGCTGCTGGCCGGCACCGACCTCACCCTGATCGCGAGCTGGGGCGGGTTCGACGGCCGGGCGCTGGCGCCGCCGACCGAGCAGCACATCTTCCTGCTCCGTCGTGGAACGACGCACCAAACGCGGGCCGACTCCCCACCGCGCGGACAAGGCAAGACAAAAAGGCTATCGTGAATTGTACCGTCGGAAACCTCGGGGATTCCCACTTGACAGGATCATGTCCCCCGATACGATGACCGCGGATTTTCAGTAACAAACTTTCTGATGGAGGGCTGCCGAGATGGCGGAGAAAGTCGCAAAGCTGGGCGTGTCGCGTGAGAAGGACTTCATGTACTACGTGAAGGACGGAGGGGTTTGGAAGGTACAGCGAAAGCAGCCTGGGGTTCCGAAAGGGCGCCCCGAAAAAGTTGCCGACGGCGGGTTCGAGATGGACACGAACTACATCTACTTCGTCGATCGCGACGGAGATGTAGCGCGTGCCAAGCGCGCCGTAGGTGGCCAGAAGCGGAAGAAGTCGGCGCGCAAGGCCGCCAAGAAGCGGCCGGCGCGCAAGGCGAAGAAGACGAAAGCCAAGGGCGGCAAGAAGGCCAAGGCCAAGAAAGGCAAGAAGCGCCGTCGCTAGCCGGCCCCGCGCCAAGCGCGAGGCGGTTCTCCAAGTGAAAGGCCGTGGGCGGTTCGCCGCCTGCGGCCTTTTTCATTTTCAGCTCCGCGTCCGACGTCGTGCGGAGCGAAGCGCCGCTCTGAGGCAAGCGGGAGGGGCGGTTGTCCGGTCGGCCGGAGCTTGGCGGCCGCTTGGATCGTTGCGGCCGCCGAAATTCCAAGCCTTGCTGCGGAGGCCGACCGGACAACCGACCCTCTCGCCCCCGCCGAAGAGCAGAAGCGAGCGGAGCGATTATCGCCGGCGGCGCTTGTTGCGCGCGCCGCCGCCGCTGCTGCGACCGCCCTTGTTCGACGACGGCCCCGCCTTGCTGGCGCCGACCGCGCGCGCGACACGCGTCGCGTCGACCCCGGATTCGCCCTGCGCGAACAGGTACATGATCCAGACGAACCCGACCAGGGTGGCGATGGACATCAGCATGTACTGCTCGTCCAGCCACTGAGAGATGCGAAAGTTCGCGAGGGGACCGGTGCTGGGCAGGTATTTCGTCGGTGCCCAGTCGATGAGGCCGGTCGCGGCCGTGACGCCAAGCAAGATGGCGCCCGCCTCCTTTCGTTTGCTGTAAAGGAAGGTCGTCGCGAACAGGAACGAGTAGTAGTAACAGGTCAGCTCGATCCCGATGACGATCATCATCGAGCCCATCGAGCACGCGATCCACGGCTCGGTCACGCGCAGAGAGGCGAACAGCAGCGCGCCGAAGCCCGCCACGAACAGCAGGTAGAGCGGAATCCGACGCTTGAAGGTGGCGACCTTCGCGCGTTTCCACACGCCCCACGGATCCTCGTGACGCGAATTCTGCAGCGAGCGTCCCGCCTCCGACGGGCTGTACGTCATCACCGTGCGCAGGCCCATGTGGTTGGTGAGCGGCGTCTCCTTGTGCTTCTGCGTGTTGAAGATGAACGCCCGGTAGCCGCCGATGCCGCTGCTGGTCACCAGGCTGAGCGGCATCAGCGTCGCGACGGCCAGCGCCGCACCGACGAACAGCCTCAGGTACCGCTTGTCGATGCGCGTGATGAACGCGCGCAACGTCGTGAACGGCTGCGGCTTGTAGATGCGAATCTGGTTCCACAGCACCTCGGGGACGGTCATCTCCTTGCCCGACTTGGCGGTGACGACCTTCCAGCCGAGGTCGGGCACGCGCACCAGCCAGTGCGGATCGTCCGGCGCGTGTGTCCCCCACAGCTGCCGCAGCGCGACCACCACCGGCCCCGTGAACACGAACAGCGGGAAGATACGCAGCAGCGTGGAATACCCGAGGAAGAAGCCGCCCAACATGGGTCGGTCCTTCTTGATCAGGCAGATCCCTCCCACGAAGTAGAACAGCCAGTCCCAGCGCAGGAATGCGCCGCCCGTCCAGTAGAACCGTGACGGGAAATTGGTCGCGAACACCGCCAGCGCGACGCACGTCGTCCGCCAGCCGAACGCCCACCAGGCCATCAGTGTGATGCCGACGATGAAGAGCGGATCGATCCAGGTCAGCCAGTCGATCTGCTTGTCGTTGGCGGGCCCGGTGTTCGCCAGCGTCGTGCCCAGGATGTTCCAGACCGGCGAGCCGTTGTAGCCGTGATCGGTCTGCGCTTCTTCCCAGCGCTTGACGTCGTGCTTGCCGCGGAAGTGGGCGACGTCGCGCTTGAAGTCCTCCCAGCGCTGCGACGAAAAATGCCCCTTGCAGTCCTCGGGGTGCGCCAGGATCTGCTGCGTCCCCTCCATCATGTTGGTGCGCAGGTTCATCACCTTGCGCAGCTCGACGCGGCGGCGAAGCCCGGGCGCCTCCGAGTCGGCGACGGCGACGCATTCATACAGGCGATCGTAGGACAGCTCGTTGAAGTACTTCGAGCCGACGTAATAGTGGAACGTGTCCCACTGGTGGATGCGGTTCGGGAAGTGCCACATCCCGAAGTTGAAGTAGCAGAAGAACGACGTGATCCCGATGAGCGCCAGCAGGCCGTCGCGGAACAGGCCGTAGTGGTGCGGGCGGCCCTGCCGCTCCAGCTTGATGCCCCAGATCAGCAGCGCCATCGCGAGCAGCGCCAGCACCATCTCGAACCGCGAGCTCTCGTCGTTGGCGAACCACTTGAACTCGTACCAGGGTGCCTCGATCACCTTCGCCGGCGGCGCGTCGACGGTGGCGAGCTTGGGCGGGAACGGATTCGGCGCCTGGCAATAGACCTGGAACTCGGCGATCGAATAGGACCCGTCGCCCAGCGGCTCGCCGATTCGGACGTAGCGGACCGCCGTCGGATCGATCCGGACCGGACGCGTGCGCAGCCCGTGGCCGACGTTGACGACGCTCTCGATCTCGGTGAGCAGCTTGAACGCCGACGGCGTGTTCTCGGTCGCGCCGAAGACTTTGTAGCTGTCGTTGGCGTCTGCCTGCAGCAGGAACGCCGACACCGATCGGACGACGCCGAGGTCGTAGGTCACCGTGCCGGCCGGGGTGTCCAGGAAGATCCCGGTCCCGGGCGCATCCCACTGCGCGCCTTCGGGTGCGGCCTTGTTGTCGGTCGCCAGGCGCAGGTCGCCGTGAACGTCCTGTTGCGCGCTCGGCATCCTGTTGGCAATCAGGTTGTCGGTTCCGCATTCAGCCGATGACATCTGCGCGCCGGCAGGGCGCGCGAACAGCAGCGGCAAGACGAGGGTGAAGACGCCAGCCAGAAGCGGCGGGGTCAATTTCGAAAGGGGCTTACAACCAGGCATGATTTCGGGACATTACAGCAATCCCGGGCCGTTGGGAGGTTCGGTTTGATTCGCGTCGGGACGCAGGCGGCTCCGCCGCCGGAGTCCCATCGCGGGAGGGCCGGGACCCTTGAGGGTCCCGGGGAGAATTGTGCGATCCTCCTCACCCATGCACCCGTCCGTCGCCCTGCTCCTCACCGTCGTGATGGTTTTGGCGAACGCGTTCTTCGTCGCTGCGGAGTTCGCGTTCGTCAAGATCCGGCCGACCCGGCTCCAGCAACTCGCCCGCGAGGGGCACCTTCGCGCGCGCCTGCTGCTCAGCATCACCGCCCAGCTCCCCGCCTACCTCTCGGTGAGCCAGCTCGGCATCACGCTGGCGTCGCTGACGCTGGGCTGGCTGGGCGAGCCCGCGTTCGCGACGGTGATCCGGCCCTGGCTGGCGGGCGTGTCGGCGTCCGAGACCACCGTCCACACGCTGGCGGCCGCCGCCAGCCTCACCGTCATCACGTTCATGCACACGGTGCTGGGCGAGCTGGCGCCCAAGGCGCTCGCCATCCAGCGCACCGAGTCGATCGCGATGTGGGCCGCCGTGCCCTTCCGCGTGTTTTATGTGATGTGGTACCCGTTCACCTGGCTGCTGAAGGCGGCGGCCGGGCTCGTTCTGCGCATCCTGCGCCTGCCGCCCGCCTCCGAGGCCGAGATGCTGCACTCGCCGGACGAGCTTCGCCTGGTCATCCAGCACGTGCAGCTGGATCCCGGCGCGCGGCGCCTCATCGATCGCGTGTTCGACTACACCCACCGCGTCGCCCGCCACGTGATGACGTTGCGCCGCGACGTGGTCACGCTGACCGCCGGCATCCCGTTCGACGACAACCTGCGCATCGCGCTCGCCAACCAGTACACGCGCTACCCGCTGGTGGAGCCCGGCACCGACCGGGTGGTCGGCTACATCCACCTCAAGGACATCGTCAGCGCGCTGGCGTCGGGCAAGCGCCCGGCGTTCATGCGCGAGCTGGTGCGTGAACCCATCTACGCGTCCGACGACACGCGCCTGGAATGGCTGCGCCGCGAGTTCCAGCGCCGCCGCGTGCACATGGCGATCATCCTCGGCCCCGGGCACACGTTCGCGGGCATCGTCACGCTGGAGGATCTGCTGGAGGAGGTGGTCGGTGAGATCCAGGACGAGCAGGACGCCGAGGAGATCCCGCCGATCGTGCGAAACGCCGACGGCAGCTTCGAGGTCGACGGCCGGCTGACGCTGGACGTGGCCGCGCGCGAGATCGGCGTCGCGTTCCCCGCGGTGCCGCCCGAGGTCGAGACGCTGGGCGGTTTCATCATCACGCAGCTCCCCGAGGCGCCGGTCCCGGGCGACGTCATCGCCGCGGGCGGCTTCCGCTTCACGGTCCTGGCCGTGCGCGACCGCCGCATCCGCCGCCTGCACGCGGTGCCCCTGCCGGCCGCCGAGCCGGTTTCGGACGGGTGAGCCCGCCGTAACGTCCGGACGGCCGCGACATCGAAGCCGGGGTGGAAACGCTGCCGCTGCAGATCGACGTGTTCGCGGACGTGGTCTGCCCCTGGTGTTTCCTGGGCAGCGAACGACTCGAGCGCGTGCTCGCGTCTCTGGGGCAGCCCGCCCGTGTAACGCACCATCCGTTCCTGCTGAACCCGAACACACCGCCCGAGGGCGACGACGTCCCGGCGCGTCTTCGCCGGAAATACGGCGTGCCGCCCGAACAGCTCTGGGCCCGGCTGGAGGCCGAGGCGCGCAAGTCGGGCCTGGAGTTGGATCTCGCGAAGCAGCGCTGGAGCTACCCGACGGCCCGCGCGCACGCGTTGCTCCGCCACGCCGCCGGGAAAGGGACGCAGCGCGAATTGATGCGCGCCCTCTACCGGGCCTACTTCCAGGAGGCGCGCAACATTCACGACCCCGACGTGCTCGCCGAGGTCGCCGCGCCCCACGGCTTCTCCCCCGACGAGGTCGCCCGCCTCACCGCCGACGAGCGCGGACTGGGCGAGATCCGCGAGGAGGCACGCGCCGCGGCAAAGGCGGGCATCGATGGGGTGCCGTTCTTCGTGTTCGCCGACAAGGTGGCGCTGGCCGGAGCTCAGCCCGAAAATGTGCTGCGCGACGCGATTGAGCAGGCCACCACTGGCATTCTGTAATGTAGGCTGCGCCGTGTGGTTGGATCGGTTTTTACTCACCGCCTGTCGGCTTGCCATCCACCACGTCAACCTCACGTTGCAGGCGTGCGCGCGGTCAGCTCGTCCTTGATGCGTTCGGCGCTCGCCGCGATCGCCGTCTCTCTCGTGCTCGGTCTGGGGGCCTGCGGCTCGTCGAACAAGGGCACCGCCACCATCGATGCGTCGTCCGACGCGGCGGGCGGCTGCACCGCCGGCGGCACCAAGGCCGGGATGATCGGCGAGACCTGCGGCTGCGACCGCGATTGCCAGAGCGGCTTCTGCGTCGACGGGGTCTGCTGCAACACGGCCTGCACGGGGACGTGTATGGCCTGCAACGTCCAGGGGTCCCCGGGGAATTGCAAGGCGGTTCCGGCGGGCGGCGCCCCGCGGACGCCGAGCGTCTGCCCGGTAGCGGCCACGTCCAGCTGCGGGCTGGACGGCACCTGCGACGGCAGCGGCGCCTGCCGGCAGCACGTCTCGGGAACGGTGTGCAAGGCGGGCGCGTGCGCGGACGCGTCGGTGGTCGGCGTCAACGTCTGCGACGGGGTCGGCCACTGCAAGCCGGGGCCGGCGACGATCTGTGCGCCGTTCAACTGCGACGCGGCCACGCGCGCCTGCATCAGCGCGTGCCGGTCCAACGCCGATTGCGTCGCCGGAACCCTGTGCGTGAACGGAAGCTGCGGGCCCAAGCCGTCTGGCGCCAGCTGCACCAAGGACGGCGACTGCGCCTCCGGCTTCTGCGCCGACGGGGTCTGCTGCAACGTCGGCTGCCGCGGCGCGTGCGTCAGCTGCAACCAGACGGGCCGGCTCGGGACATGCTGGCCGGTCGATCCCGGCCGCGACGATCCGCATGACATGTGCCGCGACAAGGGGCCGGCCTCGTGCGGCCAGACGGGCACCTGCGACGGCGTGGGCGGCTGCTCGCTGTACGCGCCCGAGACGATCTGCGTCGCGCCGTCGTGCAGCGGTGACCGCCTCAACACCGCCGGCACCTGCAACGGCCTCGGCACCTGCCGCGCACCGGGCGTGCAGGCGTGCGCCCCCTACCGCTGCACCGATGGCGCCTGCATCGCCCGCTGCACGGGGGACGCCGACTGCGTCACGGGCCAGATCTGCCAGAGCGGGAGCTGCGGCCCGAAGCCCAACGGCCAGCCGTGTGCCGCGGCCGCCGAGTGCATCAGCAAGTTCTGCGTCGATGGCGTGTGCTGCGACGATGCGTGCGGCGGCGCGTGCCGCAGCTGCGCGCTGCCGTCGTCGATGGGACGCTGCGCGCCGGTCGCGGACGGCGCCGCCGATCCCCGCAACATCTGCACGGACAAGGGCGCCCCCAGCTGCGGCACCGACGGAAAATGCGACGGCGCGTCGGGATGCCGCATCTACCAGGCGGGGACGACCTGCGCGCCAGAGAGCTGCACGAACGGCGTCTACACGCCGCCCGCGGCGTGCGGCGCGACGGGCAGATGCGTGACGCCCGACGCCACCGCCTGCGCGCCGTTCGTCTGCAACGGAGCGCGTTGCTTCGCGTCGTGCACGGTCGACGCCAACTGCGTGACCGGAAAGCTGTGCCTCGACAACTCCTGCGGCCTCAAGCCGAACGGCGCCTTCTGCGCCGACAGGCGCGAGTGCGAGTCGGGTAACTGCGCGCAGGGCGTCTGCTGCTCGAGCGGCTGCGCCAGCGCCTGCAAGTCGTGCGCGCTGACGGCGTCGATGGGCATCTGCACCAACGTCCCGGACGGGCAGCCCGATCCCACCGGCACCTGCCTCGACGCCGGCGCCGACACCTGCGGCCGCAATGGAAGATGCCAGGCCGGCGCGTGCCAGCGGTACGCCCAGGGGACGCCCTGCCGGCCCGCCACCTGTCCCACGAACACGACCACGTTCACGCCCGGCGCGATCTGCGACGGCGCGGGAACCTGCTCCACTCCGGCGGCGACCTCGTGTTTCCCGTTCCGCTGCGGCACCGCCGCCTGCAAGTCCACATGCACGGCGGACGCGGACTGCGCCCCCCCCGGCGTGTGCGTCGACGGCTCGTGCGGCCTCAAGCCCGAGGGCGCTGTCTGCGGGGCGGGCGGCGAGTGCGGCAGCGGCAAGTGCGCCCAGGGTGTGTGCTGCCGGACCGACTGTGCCGGCTCGTGCCAGTCGTGCGCGCTGCCGGGCAGCACCGGGACCTGCAAACCGGTGATCGCCGGCGCGGCCGATCCAGCCGGGCAGTGCCGCGATCAGGGCGGCGCCAGCTGCGCGAGCAACGGTCTGTGTGACGGCGCGGGCGGCTGCCAGCTGTACGCGGCCGGCACGGAATGCGCGCCGCCGACTTGCCCGGCCGGCACCGCGACCGCGACGCTGGCGCGCACGTGCGACGGGGCGGGAACCTGCCGGCCGGCGACGACCCAGTCGTGCGCTCCCTACACCTGCAACGGCACGGCCTGTCGGGCCGCGTGCAGCGTCGACACCGACTGCGTCGGCGGCATGGTCTGCAACGCCGGATCGTGCGGCAAGAAGCGGCTCGGTCAATTCTGCGCCGCCGGCAGCGAGTGCGACAGCAACAACTGCGTCGACGGCGTCTGCTGCTCGTCGGCCAGCTGCGGGACCTGCCTGTCCTGCAACGTGACCGGCAGCGCCGGCAGCTGTACGCCGGTCCCGGCCGGCGCGATGGAGCCGCACGGCGGCTGCCCCTCTGCCCCACCCTGCGGCTTCAACGGCCTGTGCGACGGAACCGGCGCGTGCCGGCCGATGCCGGCGGGCACGATCTGCGGCGCGGCGTCGTGCAACGGGTCGACGGCGACGCCCGCCGGCAGCTGCGACGGCGCCGGCACCTGCCAGCAGAGCCCGGTCAGCTGCTCGCCCTACCTGTGTGGGACGAACGCGTGCAAGACGACGTGCGCGTCGGTCGCGGACTGTGTCACCGGCTACCTCTGCCTGGGCTACTCGTGCACGAACCTCAAGGTGAATGGCCTGGCGTGCGGGGCGGGGTTGGAGTGCCTCAGCGGCAACTGCACCGAGGGGTTCTGCTGCGGATCGGCGTCGTGCGGGACCTGCAAATCGTGCGCGGTCCCCGGCAAGCAGGGCACCTGCTCGCCGACGGCCGACGGCACCGTATGCGGGGCCAGCATGTGCGACGGCCAGGACCGCTACCGCCCGCCGTCGACGTGCTCGAGCGGCATGTGCATGCAGGGAACGCGGATCGACTGCGCGCCCTGGGGGTGCAATGCGGCGGCCGGATGCACGACCAGCTGTGCCACGGACGCCGACTGCGCGCGGATGCACACCTGCACCGCGGGCGGCGCCGGCAACGTCTGCATCTGATCCGCGACGCTGAGCTGCGGGCCGACCTCGAGCGGACCTCAGGTCTTAGATTGGAGCCGAGGGGAGGACACCATGGCTCATGCGCAATGCGAGACGTGCGGCAACATCTACGAGAAGGCGTTTCACGTGTCGCTGGACGGACAGACGCATGTGTTCGACTGCTTCGAGTGCGCGATCGAGGCGCTCGCGCCGCGCTGCACGCACTGCCATCTCCGCGTGATCGGCCACGGCGTCGAGAAGCGGGGGGCGATCTACTGTTGCCGGCACTGCGCCGACGCAACCGACGTGATGCCGATGCGCGAGCGACTGGACACGCAGGCTTCGGGGCGCGTCTCCACGTGACGTCCTGAACCGTGACCGCGACGGCATGAAATCGGGCTAGGCGCCGCGGGTTCGAGGCGCGTGCGGAAACTCCGGATTCGACCGGGGTCCGCCCGATCGCGGCGGCCGACAGTGTTCCCTGCCGCGACCGGCGGCGCCACTTTCGGATCGTGGCGAGACCACGAACGAACTACTTCCAGCTCGGCAATGCGCCGTTCTGGGCGGTTCACCTCGCCGCGCTGGGGGGCGTGGTCACCTGCGGTCTGTCGCTGCGCGGGGTGGCGCTGGCGCTGGTCGCGTATTTCGCGCGCATGGCGCTGGTGACCGCCGGATACCATCGCTACTTCTCCCACCGGGCGTTCAAGACGTCGCGCGCGTTCCAGTTCGTGCTGGCGGTGCTGGCGCAGAGCTCGGCGCAAAAGGGCGTGCTCTGGTGGGCGAGCCACCACCGCCACCACCACAAAACCTCCGACACGGCCGCGGACGTGCATTCACCGGTGCGACGTGGGTTCTGGTATGCGCACCTCGGTTGGATCCTGAGCAGCGAATGGACCGCGACCGACCTGCGGCTGGTTCCTGACCTGGCGAAGTACCCCGAGCTTCATGTCCTGAACCACAAGGGGATCCAGCTGCTGCCGGCGGTGGCGCTGGCCATCGCGTTTGCGCTGATCGGCGGCGTCCAGGCCCTCGTCTGGGGGTTCTTCGTATCCACGGTGCTGCTCTGGCACGGCTCGTTCACGATCAACTCGCTCGCCCACCTCTTCGGCAGCCGCCGCTACGCCACCAGCGACAACTCGCGCAACAACTGGCTGCTCGCGATCGCCACCACCGGCGAGGGCTGGCACAACAACCATCACCACTATCAGAGCTCCGCGAATCAGGGGTTCCTCTGGTGGGAGATCGACGTCACCTACTACCTGCTGCGGCTGCTCCAGCTCACCGGGCTGGTGTGGGATCTGCGCCGTCCCCCGCCCGACGTGGTCCGCGCGCGCGGCTAGCCCCAATGCCGTTCGGTTAAGGGCCTCAGGCGTCGGGCTTCGGGCCTCAGGTCCGGATCCGGAGCCAGAAGCCCGAGGCCTGAGGTCCGAGGCCCTGGGTGCGCCAACCGATCA
>Ga0111539_10003369_pt1 | contig 21086 bp, 12 predicted proteins | sample RhiMethybrSRZTD1_FD_79667 | JGI IMG/M metagenome (GOLD analysis project Ga0111539, IMG submission 79667) | Populus rhizosphere microbial communities from Tennessee, USA - Rhizosphere MetaG P. TD hybrid SRZTD1 (version 2) (version 2) | ecosystem: Host-associated > Plants > Roots > Rhizosphere >...
GCCCGTGCTGACCCGGCTCTTCGACTACGCGCTGCCCGAGGCGCTGATCGCCCGCCATCCGAGTCGGGAGCGCGACGGCGGCCGGCTTCTGGCGCTCCGGCCGAGCGGCCTCGAGCATCTGACGTTGAAAAGCCTGCCCGAGCTGATCGCGCCGGGGGCGCTTTTGGTGCTCAACGACAGCCGGGTCCGGCGGGCGCGGCTGCTCGGCCGCCGGCGCGGGACCGGCGGGGCGGTCGAGATCCTGCTGCTAAAGCCGCTCCGGCAGGCGCCGGCGGGGTCCGAGCTCTGGCAGGCCCTCGGCAGGGCGTCGAAGCCGCTTCGCGCGGGGGCGGTCATCGAGTCGGGCTCGCTGTCGATCGAGGTGGTCGAGCGCGATGAAGCGGGAACCCTGGTGGTCGCGGTCGACGCCCGCGGCGAGCCGCTCGACGTCGTCCTCGAGCGGGAGGGGCACGTACCGATCCCCCCGTATCTGGGGCGCGAAGACGAGCCCAGCGACGGCGAGCGCTACCAGACCGTCTATGCGCGGCACACGGGCTCGGTCGCCGCGCCGACTGCGGGGTTGCACCTGACGCACGAGCTGATCGCGCGGATCGAAGCGCGCGACATCGAGCTTGCCACGCTCACCTTGCACGTCGGCCCCGGCACGTTTCGTCCGGTGATGGCCGACGACCTCGACCAGCACCCCATGCACGCGGAATCTCTTCGGATCGACGCCGCGCTCGTAGAGCGGATCGCGGCTGCACGCGTCCGCGGAGCGCCAGTCGTCGCGATCGGGACCACCGTCGTGCGCGCGCTCGAGAGCGCCGCGGATCCCGAGCGGCCCGGTCACGTGCGCCCGCTCGCCGCGGAGACCGAGCTCTTGATCCAGCCCGGCTACCGCTTCCGGGTGGTCGATCAGCTTTTGACCAATTTTCACCTGCCGAAGAGCACTCTGCTCGCCCTGGTGGCGGCGTTCGCGGGCCACGACCGGGTGCTCGAGGCCTATCGCGCGGCGATCGCCGAAGGCTATCGTTTTCTGTCCTACGGGGACGCTATGTGGATTAGTGAGCGGTGCGCGTGACGGAGAGCTCGTCGTTCAAGGTCGATGCAAGTTCGGGCCGCGCGCGTGCGGCAACGCTGAGCTTGCGCAGCGGCGTGGTGAAAACGCCGGCGTTCATGCCGGTGGCGACCCAGGCCACCGTCAAGGCGACGACCCCGGCCGAGGTGGCCGCGAGCGGCGCATCGCTCGTGATCATGAACACCTATCACCTCTGGCTGCGGCCCGGTCCGGAGGTGATCGCCGCGCACGGTGGGCTCCACCAGTTTTCGCGTTGGTTCAAGCCGATTGCCACCGACTCCGGCGGCTATCAGGCCTTTTCACTGGCTGAACGCGTGCGCATGAGCGAGGACGGATTCGAGTTCGCGTCCCATCTCGACGGCACGCGGCTCATGCTGTCGCCGGAAGAGAGCATGCGCGTGCAGGGCCTTCTGGGCTCGGACATCGCGATGCAGCTCGACATATGCCCGCCGGCCGGCGCTCCGCCGGAGCGGTTGCGGGCGGCCGTCGATTGTACGACGCGCTGGGCCGAGCGCTCGCTCGCGACGAAGGCGCCGGGACAAGCGCTGTTCGGAATCGTCCAGGGCGGCACCGACGTCGAGCTGCGGCTCGAGCACGCAGAGCAGCTGGCGAAGCTGCCGCTCGACGGCCTCGCGCTCGGCGGGTTCAGTGTAGGCGAGCCCGTGGAAGTGATGCACACGACGCTCGATCGCGTTGCCGATCATCTGGATGCTGCGCGGCCGCGCTACCTGATGGGCGTCGGTACGCCGCGCGATCTCTTGGTCGCGATCGGAGCGGGCGTCGACCTCTTCGACTGCGTGCTCCCGACCCGCAACGCCAGAAACGGCCAGGTCTTCGTCGCGACCGGACGGCTATCGATCAAGCAAGCGCGCTTCCGCGAGGATCAGCAGCCGCTCGAGCCGGGTTGCGCGTGCCCTGCGTGCGCCGGCGGCTACAGCCGTGCCTACCTTCGCCACCTGTTTCTGGCCGACGAGATCCTCGCTCACCGCCTGCTCACGCTGCACAATCTCCACCACTATGGGAGCTTGATTGCCGAGGCGCGCGCGGCCATCGTGCGCGGCGCCTACGACGCCTGGGCGGCAGGACGGCTCGCGACGCTAAAGGCCTGCTCAGGTTAGCATTGCCGGCTCTAGTCGTGCGATAGTGGGTGCCTCGGATGACGCAGGGGCCGAAGAAGCAAATCGGCAGGATACTCCTTCAGCAGCGCGCGCTGAGCCCCGAGCAGCTCGAGCGGGCCCTTGCCGAACAGCGCGGCGGGAGGCTCGCGTCGCGGCTGGCCGAGGACGGGACGATCAGCGACGTTGCAGCGCTCAAAGCGCTGAGCGAGCAGCACGGGATCCCCGGCATCGATCTGGCGCAGATCTGTCTGCGGCTCGAAGATCTGGAACTCTTGCCACGCGAGATCGCCGAGAAGCACCTGATCCTTCCGGTACTGATGCGCGACGATCGGCTGTTCGTCGCGATGGCGAACCCACGCGAGAAGAAGGTGATCGACGAGCTCGAGTTCGTCACGGGCAAGAAGGTGTACCCGTACGTCGCGCTGGAGGGCGTGCTGGAGCGCGTGATCGAAGGCGCGTACACGCGCAAGGCGCGCGGCGAGGCGTACTACATCGGGCCGCGTTGCCCGCCGGACGTGCTCCAGAAGTTGGGTATCGACCCGGCGCGGCCGAGCTCGCACCCGCCCCAGCCGATTGAGTTCGAAGAGCCGGCGCTGACGGCCGCCCAGCCCCTCGAGGAGCCGGGGGTAGTGGTGGACGACGCGGTCGGCCGCGTGTCCCGGGCCGACGAGGTCGAGGACGCGGACTTCGGCGATACCTCGCGCGAGCTCAGCGTGGTCACCGAGCTGCCGGAAGAAGCGCCGTCGGGAGCGGTCCCGCTGCCCGGAGCGCGGACCGTGCTCGTCGTCGACGACGAGGCCGACATCCGCAAGATGCTGAAGCGCTTGCTCGTGACGCGTGGCTACCGAGTGGTCGAGGCGGACCGCGGACTGTTGGCGCTGCGGCTGGTCAAGGAACACGCGCCGGACCTGATCGTGCTCGACGCCATGCTCCCCGAGGTGCACGGGTTCGAGATCGCGCGGCGCATCAAGAACAGCAAGCGCTACGGTCACATTCCGATCATCATGGTGAGCGCGGTCTACCGTGGCTGGCGCTACGCCGAGGACCTGAAGCAGACGTGTGGGGTGGACCACTACATCGAAAAGCCTTTCAAGATCGCCGACGTAATGCGGGCCGTGGAAAGCGCCCTTGCAACCGAAACGTCACGCGTGGAGCAGGGCATGACGGGCGAGGCCGAGGAAGCCCTGGAGGCCGGCGTAGCGGCCTACAAAGCCGGTAGGCTCGACGAGGCCGTGGAGCACCTCAAGCGAGGTGTGGGCATCGACCCACTCGCTTACCGGCTGCATTTTCACCTCGGCCTGCTTTACGGCAAAAAAGGGCAAGTCTACGAGGCGATCAGCGAGCTCGAAACGGCGGTCGAGATAAACTCCCGCCACTTCCCGGCGCTGAAAAACCTCGCAATTTTGTACCAGAAGGCCGGGTTTCGCAACAAGGCCGCGGAAACCTGGGAGCGTGCGCTGTCGCTCGCGCCCGACGACGCTACCCGCGAGGGAATCAAGCACCACTTACTCAGCCTGCTCTGACCGCCGTTTCAGGCGCGTGTAGCGGGCGTCTGCCCACGGGCGCGATTTTCGCCCGCGGCAGTGCTAATCGCTTTCGCGCCCCCCAGCCCCTCGCGCTATTCTCCTCTGCCCGCGCACTTTTGGTCGAGATCGGCGCCCAAGCGGAATGAAGTTCCTCTGTCCCCAATGCAAGGCGAAGTATTCGATCGCCGACGAGAAGGTCGCGGGCCGCTCGGTGCGGATGAAATGCCGCAAGTGCAGCTACGTGATCCACGTCAGCAAGGCGGTGACCGAGCATCCGCCGCCCGTCGATGGTGCAGAGCGCCCCGTATCGAGCTGGCCGCCCGACTCGGCGTCGCCCCCGGAGACCCGCTCTTCGGCGCCGCCGGCCGAGGAACGCTCTTCCGCGCTGCCCGCTGAATCCGCACCCCGCCCCGCAAGGGTTGGGACCGGGCCCGTGCCAACGGCGGCCAAGGGCGTAGCGCTCAGGAAGCCCCTGGTAACGCCGACGCCGTCACCGGTGCGATCGGCATCGAAGAGCTCGCCTCAGGCCGCGCCGAGGCCGGCCGTCTCGGGCAACGCCGGAAAGGTCACCGGGCAAGGCGCCGCGCAGGCGGCTGCCCTCGCCGCGCGGCCGGCTCCGGTGCGGGCCCCGGCTCCGCCGGCACCGCGCGCGGCGCCGGTTCGCGCTACGCCGGCACGCGCGGCACCGCCGCCGCGCACCAAGGGCACACCGCAGGTCGTCAGCAGCCCGCAGCCTCCGGTCACGTCGATGTTCAGTAAGGCCGCGGCCGTCTCGGCGCCGACCAGCTTCGACGACGAGGACAAGACGCGCATCGTCGACGGTTCGAGCGCGCTCGCGAGCGCGCTTGCCGGCGCGCTTTCCACGGATCAGCCGCCCTCCAGCGCACTCGCCGGGGCATTCAGCGACGCGGTCGGAGAGCCGGCGGGTGGGCTCGGCGATCTCGGAGCTCCGGCCGACGAGTGGTACGTCGGGATCAATGGCGTTCCGGTCGGTCCGATCCGCTTGAGCGAGCTGCGATCCAAGGCCAGCGCCGGCGCAGTCAATTACGACTCGCTGGTCTGGCGCGACGGCTTCGAGGAATGGCAGCCCCTGCGCACGTTTCCGGAGCTCGTCGCGATCGTCGAGGAGAGCCTGTCGAGCGCCCGGGCCTCGCTGACGCCGCAGATCCCGCCGACCGTCGCGGACGGCGGCGTGATCTCGGTCAACATGCCCGATTCGATTCCGATGACGATCGCGAGCGCGAGCGGGAGCGGCAACGGAGCCGTCGCGCCCGTGACCGGTCCGGCCGTCGTGACCGAGAGCCCAGAGGCCCTCGAGGAAATGCTCGGGGTCCGGCCGCGCGGTACCTCCCCCGCGGCTTGGATCGCCGTCGCGGTCGCGCTGCTCTTGGGGCTCACCGCAGGGTTCGTGCTCTTCAGCAGCAAGAAGACGCCGGAGCCGATCGTGAAGTACGTCGAGGTGCCCGCGAAAGGCGAGCCGTCGGCGGCGCAACAGGCGTCACCGCCGCCGAGTGCCGAGGCGCTGCCCGAAGCGACGGTCGCCGGCGGTAAGCAGGGCAGCGGGCGCGGTCCCGCGGTCGCAAGCACCGCCAAGCCGCCGGAAGAGAAGACGGGCGGGAAGGCGCTGCCCGGGCTGCAGGGGCTCGAAGGCTTGAAAGGCCTCGGGCCGGCGGGCGGCGGTCCCAGCGGCAACGCGCCGCCGAGCTCCACTCAGCAGCTCGACAGCACTTCGGTGCAGCGCACGGTGAGCCGCTACACGAGCAGCGTGAAGCGCAGCTGCTGGCAGCCGGCGCTCGATACCCGCGCCAAGGACGCGCCCACTTCGGCTCGAGTCAACGTCACGATCACGGTCGGCTCGAGCGGCAGCGTGCAGAACGTTTCGACCAGCGGCGAACCGCGCGGCTACCGCGGCCTGGCTGGCTGCATCGCGAGCCGCGTCCGCGGCTGGCAGTTTCCGGTGTCGAGCGGGACCACGACCGTCAACGTGCCGTTCGTGTTCGCTGCGCAGTGAACGTGAAGTAGCTCATCGGTCCGGCGCGGGCGCTCCGCCGTCGGGGTCGGCGGGCTGCTCCGGCTCGGGAGTTTCGGGCTGTCCGGCGTCGGCATCGCTCTCGGCTTCGGACGGCTCGGGCGGGGCCGCGAGCTCGAGCCGCAGCACAACCTTCGAGAGCAGGGCGGCATCGGGTGCGAGCTCGAGCGCCAGCGTCAGCCGATGTCCGGAAGCGAAATGCCAGTGCGAAAAGACGTGGACCCCGGAAAGCCCCAGGCACTGCTCGAGGGATTCGACATCGGGACATTGCGCCTTCAAGCTTTTTTCTTCGCGCGTGGCGGGACCGAAGCGCTTGACGAGCTGAGCGCGCGCCTTCTTGAAGGCGATGGTCTCGGGCGTGTTGTCGCTGTCGGGGGTCGCGAAGACCGTCACCTTGCACACGTGCCCGCTGCAGAACGTGAGATCCGTGCGCGCCGGAGTCCGCACCCTGGTGGCCGTTCCGCTGCACATGGAGTGCTCGGCGTCGATGCGCGTCCAGGTGTGCAAGGCCGTTTGACACACGCTCTTCGCTTCGGCCTCGTCCCAGTCGAGGGCAAAGCCGCCGATTTCCGAGGGTGGATCGGGCGGACGACGCTGCGTGCGCCGCTTGCGCCGTGGAGCGGCGGCACGCCTCACCAGCTCCTCCGTTTCTTCGGAGTCCGCGTCGCGCGCGATGCTCGTCGTCCGCTGTTCCCGCCAGTCGTCGCATTCCGAGGTCGTGTAAAACCCGTAGACCGCCGAAGCTCCGAACAGCGCCAAGAATCCGAGCCCCAATCCGATGTCGGCGCCGCGATCGATCGCAGCACCCTGATAGTCCGACTCGTCGGCGTTGACGGCGATGATGGTGCGTACGAGCTCGAAACCCGCGATCACGGTGTCGATGACGGGCGCGGCCTGGCTGCTCGTGCAGGGGGCTTCGGAGCGGGCTCCGTCCTCGGGGGGAGGTCGATTCGGAGGTCCCTTGACGAAGAGCAACGAGCACCCCGAAAGTACCGGAAATGCCAACACGGCAGCTGCCATCCGCGCCCGCGCCCCGCATTTCATGGGGGCCATCCTAGTCGAAGTCGCGCCGAGCCGGTCAAACCCACCTTTCGGGCGGGTTCCGGCGGAGCTAAAGCGTCTGGCGGTGCTCGCTCCTGCCTCCGTTCGCGCTACCTCGAGCCTCGGCGCCAGCTGCGCCGTGGTGGCGATAGACATGGGCTACGGCCATCTGCGCCCGGCGCGAGCGATCGCCAAGCAACTCGGCACTCAGGTCATGCACGCGGATCGGCCACCGCTGGCCGACGTCGAAGAGCAACGCCGCTGGCAAGCCACGCGCCGCTTTTACGAAACGATCACCCGCGTCTCGAGCTTGGCCGTGGTTGGGACGCCGCTGCGCTTACTGCTGAACTCGATCACCGACATCCCGAATCTCCATCCGTTTCGCGACCTGTCCGGTGCGACGCTCGGCGTGAAGCTGCTCGAGCATTCGGCTCGCAACGGGCTCGGGCGCTCACTGGTCGCCTATCTGCAGGAACGTAACCTCGCGCTGGTGACGACGTTCTATTCTCCGGCGACCTTCGCCGACTTCCACGGTTACGATCGGATTTTTTGCGTCGTCACCGACTCGGACATCAATCGCGTCTGGGCACCGCTCAATCCCAAATCGAGCAAGATTTATTACTTCGCGCCGAGCGGGCGCGCGGTGCGGAGGCTCCGCTCCTACGGCGTCTCGCCGAATCAGATCGAGCTCACGGGCTTTCCATTGCCGCACAGTCTGGTTGGCGGCCCGGAGGCGCCGGCACTGGTGCAGAACCTGGTGCGGCGGCTGGTACGCCTCGATCCAAAGGGCGTATTTCGGCGCCAATTCGCCGGCGATCTCGAGCCGCTCGGCACGCTGCCCGAGGTCGCCGAGCCGCCGCGTCTGGCATTTGCCGTGGGCGGAACCGGGGCGCAGGCGGAGCTAACCGGGTTGTTCCTGCCGAGCCTGAAGCAACTGCTTCTGGACAAGAAGCTCTGCCTGACGCTGGTCGCCGGCGTGCGGGACGACGTGCGGGCGCGTTTCGAGCACGAGCTTTTTCGCACGGGGTTGAGCAGCGAGCTCGGGAAGAGCATCGACATCCTCCACGAGCCCGATCTGGACCGCTACTTCGATCGCTTCGACGCATTGCTGGCCGAGACCGACGTGCTCTGGACCAAGCCGAGCGAGTTGGTCTTCTATGCCGGGCTCGGCATTCCGCTTCTGCTCGCGCCGCCCGTCGGCATCCACGAAAGCTACAATCTGCGCTGGGTTCGCGAGAACGGTGCCGGCCTCAAGCAGCGCGATCCGCGCGTGGTCGGCGAGCGGATCCAGGAACACCTGAGCGACGGCAACCTCGCGGCCGCTGCCTGGGCGGGCTACCGGCGCCTGCCGAACCGCGGTCTCTATCGGATCGCGGAGCGCCTCGAGAGCGGGACCACCGTCCACGGACCGGTGTCGACGTTGCAGCTCTGAAGTTTCGTTCCGCTTGCCGCCACCCTAGTTCCGGAGGTAGCGCATCTCGGGATTTTCGCGCCGCCAGATCACGTGGTCCATGAAGTAGTGGTGAATGTTCACGAACGCGAACAGGCTCGCGAAAAAGGGCGTCGGTCCGAGCGACGCTTCCTTGACGCCGGCGTCGAGCAGCTCGGGCGCGCCGTGGAAGAGCACGAACCCGAGCCCCAGCGCCGACACCGCGAGCAGCCCGACTCGAACACCCGCCGGGCGACCGAACCAAGGTGGGCCTTCCAGCGCGCGCGCCTGGTTCCGCCTCAATAGCCAGACGAAATAGAGGTACTGGAGCGAGTGCAGGGCCGGGATCACGTAGACCATCAACGGGTCGAGACTCGAGTAGACGGTCCACAGCCAGACCGTGATCAGAAAGCCGCCGAGCGGTGCGAGCGGGGGAACGCGCCGTTCGCGGCGCCATTTCTGGACCAGCACGCCGAGCAGCGCCAGCGTGCTCAGCGCGAACGCCGCGAGCGCGATCAGCTCCAGGCCGCGCGGGTGGGCGAGCGCCGTGTAGACGACGCCCTTCTCCTCGACCAGCTTCGCGGCGCTCCCCGGGTTCGCCCACGCATAAGCCCAGCCGGCGAAACAATGCCCCAGAATCACCCGGCGCTCGAGTGGGCCGAACGTCACTCCGCGCCGCGCGGAAAGCACCGTCAACACACCGAAACCCTGCTTCGTGTAGTGCCAGCCGACGAGCAGGAACATGAGCTCGAACAGGAGTCCGAGTGTGCCAGCTGAACCCGTCGCGAGCCCGCTGATCGCCCAGCCCGCGAGCACCAGCGGAACCAGCACGCCGGCGATCAGGTAGCGCGCTCGCTGGGGCGCCGAAAAGGCGCGCCCGAACGCGCGCTGTTTGAAGCCCTCGTAGAACAAGAGATACGTGACGGAAAAGTGCGGATCGTTGATCAGGTACGCGGCATGGAACGTCAGAAAGCCGACCGCGAGCTCCGAGGCATCGGCGCCGGCGAGCGCTCGCAGCCACCACGCGAGCGGGAACAGAATCAGCGTGACGCCGCCGATCAGAAGAAACTCGGTCGCGTTCGCGCGCCACGAAGCCTTTTGCGGCTTCGTTTCAGCGCCGAGCAGCGTGACCGCCGCGCTGGTCATCAAGTGCAAGGTATCATTTCGTAAATGCTCACAAAAGAGAGCCGCGTCGTACGAAGCTCTGTGCTTGACTTTCGAGGCGCGTCATCTAGCTTGAAGCGCGTGAGTATACGCGGGGTTTGCGTGATGCTCGCGCTCGGGTGGTTCGGGTGCTCGAACGAAGATCGAGCGCCGCTGGCCCCCATCGCCGACGCCCAGCCGAGCAGCGACGTCGCGCAGCCCATCGACGCGCCCGAGCTAGTCGACGCGGCGCCGAAGGATCAGTACACGCCGCCCGACGTCGGCACTTACGACTTCGCGATTTTGAGCTTCGTCGCGGCGCAGGTGTATCACGACTTTCCGGCCCTCACGCAGAAGTCGGGCAGCAAGTTCGAGGTCTTTCTGGTGCCGAGCGTTCGGCCTGGTCAAATCACTCAGCTCCGGGTGTCCGGTCCGAACGACTTCGTGTTCGACTTCTCGAACGAACCGTTCGTGAACAAGGCCAACGGCTACTTGATCAACCCGGGGATTCCGACGCTGTGGTACCAGGCGTTTCGCGAGGAGCCGCTCGAAGACGGCGTCTACACCGTCCGCGTCAGCTTCGACAACGGCGAAGTCGAGCAGTTTTCGCGGGAGCTTCGCACGAACCACGCGCTGCTCGACTTCTACATCGCCCACGCGAAGGAGATGGTCTTCAGCCCGAGCGGCGGCGTCTCGCCCGCGAACGACACCGTGCTCACCTGGACGACGCTCCACGATCTCGGTGGACCGGACGCCGTCTACATCGGCTGGATTTCGTCGGGCACGACGGACGCGATCACGCCGAACAGCGCGCGCGGCGACAACGTCTACTTGGACGCCTTGTTCAATCCGCGCGCCGGGATCAACGTCGGAAGCTCGCGCAAAGGCTGGGCGGAAAATCCCTTGCCGCTCGGGCCTCAGACCTGGCACCCGGAGATCACGGACAGCAATCGGCTGGACGGGGTCAACATCACGATTTTCCCACCCGCGCAGCACTTCACCGCCGAGTGAGCTAAGCGTACTTGAGCTTTTCCAGCCGCTCGATCACGCGTGCCGGATCGAGCACGGTCACGACCAGGCCCGGTCGATGGCGCACCTCGACGAAGCCCGTGACCAGCGGGTTGTCCGCGCTTTCCGGGCGCGTGAACGTCTCGCGTCCGGCCGGCAGCACGGCCTCCATCTTGTCGATGACCGCGGCCGCGGTGAGCCGGCTCGAGCGAAAGACCAGCGCGAACAAGTTGGCTCGCGTGGGTGGTGCGACGGGTTCGGCCGAGGCGTCGTCGAGCTCGAGCACCTGAGCGAGATCGACCAGCGCCATCGGTGTTCCGCGCAAGTTGAAGAGGCCGACGAATGCACTCGGCGTGAGCGGAACCGGGACGACCGAATCCACGCTTACGACTTCACCGACCAGCGCGACGTCGAGCGCGAAGCAGCGCTGCTTGATCCAAAACGCGCACAGACTCGATTCGAGTGTTTCGGTGCGCGAGGCTTCGGCTTTGGCGACGGTGGCGACGCTGCGGGCAGGGAGCGCCTTGGTTTCTCGCGAGCCCGAGGCCATTTCTTCCCGCGGCGGCGCGGGACTTTCTTCGCTCCCGGCGGACTCGACCAAGCTCGAGAACCACGTCTTTTCTGCCGGAGCTGCGGGCGCCGGCTTCGCCGGTTTCGCCGGCGCTGCCACCGGCGCCGGATCGGGCGCGCTGGCCGCCGCTGGTTTCATCGCGGGCAGCTCGCGCAGAGTTTCGACGCTGGGCTTCGGCGCGGCAACGGGCAGGGGCGCAGCAGCGGGTGCGGTCGCTGGCACGGATGCGGCAACGGGTGCCGTCGCCGGGATCGAGGCGGCAACCGGTGCAGGTTTGGCAGCCGCAGCGGGCTTGGCCAAAGGAGCGGTTGGCGCTGCAGGCGCGGCTACGCCTTTTTGGGTCTGCGGCGGGGCGCTCGACAAATGATAGGCGCCCGGGCTCGGGCGCTGCGGTTCGGAGCTGCCCTGCCTCGGGGTCTTCAGGTTCGGTGGCGGCGCGGAAGCTGCCGGAGGAGCGGCCTTGGCTTCGGCACCCCGCGCAGCGCGCGCCGGTAGCGCCGGCTTGGTTGAAGCGTCCGCGATTGGCGCGGGGCGCGTCGCAGGGAGTGGTGGTTTGGCTGGCTTGGGAGGCTCGGCTTTCGGAGGCTCCGCGGCAGCTGGTTTGCCGATCGGTTCCGGGGCGCGGCGCGCGGGCAGGGGAGGGGGCAGCTTCTTCGGCGAGGCTTGAGGACCGGAGGCTTGCTCGTTGCTGGGCTTTTCGTCGTCCCAGCCGCTGTCGTCGTCGAGTTGGAGCTTTGGAAAACGGTCCGTCATGGTCTGATCCTCGCGCTATGCGCCGAGCGCGCGCCGCAGAGCCCGTTCGAGCTCGGCGTACGAGCGCGGCCGATCCGAGGGCCGCTTGGCCAGCATCCAGAGCAAAAGGTCGGAAAAATTTCGGGGCAGCTCGGGTCGGAGCTCCTGCGGAGGCGGCACCGGGTCGTCGCGGTGCATGCGCATGCAGAGCTCCGGGTTGGCGTTCGGGAACGGCAAGCGCCCGAGCGCGGCCTGGTACAAAGTGACGCCGAGCGAGTAGACGTCGGCGCGAAAGTCGACAGGACCGTACGACGTGACCTCCGGCGCCATGTAGCCGTGGGTGCCGACGATCGATCGCGGCGCGGCCCAGCGCTCGCCCTCGGGTTCGGCGGGCGTGCTCGACCCGGCCAGGCCGAGGTCGACGATCTTCGCGCTCCCCGATTGCGTGAGGATGATGTTGGCGGGCTTGATGTCGCGATGAATCAAACCTTGCTCGAGCCCGGCATCGAGGCCGGCTGCGACGTCGAGCCCGACTTCGATCACCTTGCGCACCGGCATCGCTCCCATGCGCTGGATCACCCTGCCCAGCGTGTCGCCTTCGATGTACTCCATCACGACATAGGTGATCTTCGGCGTGTGAGTGACGTCGAAGACGCGGACCACGTTCGGATGGTTGATCTTGGCTGCGAACCGGGCCTCTTCGCACAGCGCTTCGGCGAGGCCGCCGCGCCGCCGCAGCACCTGCGGGCGCAACATTTTGATGGCGACGGGCGTTCGCAAGAGCAGGTGGGTGGCGCGGTACACCGCGGCGAAACCGCCGACGCCGAGCAGCTCCTCGAGCCGGTATTTCTCGACGATCGCGCCGACCTCCGGCAGCTCGGGGTCGCGATTCGGCGGGCGTTCGGCCGGTCGAACGCGCTTTTTGGCGGCGCCGCCGCGCGGGCGCGTCGCGCGGCGGGCGAACAGCCGAGCCGGCAGCCGGGCGTCGAACGCCGGGGCGTCGGCGCGAAACAAGCCATGGAAGGCCAGCTGCCCGGCATCGAAAGCGGGTGCTTCGTCGGCCACCACGGCGGCAAAGTACGGGCGCGTCGGCGGTAGCCTGCGCGGTTTCGGCGGCCGCGTTTCGCCGCGCGTTTGTTCCGAGCTCTCCGCGTGGCTCTGGACCGAGCCGCTCAGCGAGCTGCCCGGAGCCGGCGGGGGCACCGCGGTCGACCCAGCGGGCCGCAAAGTGTTGCTGCGCGCCGCGCGGCGCTCGCGGGCGGGGGGCGGCACGGCGCCCGTCCCCGTCGGACGCAGCGTGCTGGTCTTGGCGCTCGGCGATTTCTCGCTCATGCGCGCCTCTTCTGGAAGAGCTCCGGCTGCGGCGCCGGCTTCTGGCAGCGAGCGAGCCAGAAGCGCAACCCTTCGACGAGCAATTCGCGAAGATCGAGCTCTCCGTCGCCGAGCTCACCGTGGACACTCAGCGCGGGTGCCGTCAGCACTCCCGACGTCAGGTGCGCGTCGATGGCGTCGTGCGCGACCCACAGCAGCGCTGCGGGCGGTACGCTTCGCAACAGGCCTTCGAGCTCGACCAGCGCCTTCGGCCCGATCCCGAGTACGTTGGCGTCGGGCGGCGCGATGATCGACAGCGCCGGGCAGCGCTTCAAGCAGCCCGTCAGTGCACCCGGACTCTGAATGTCGATCAGGATCAGATCCAGCACCCGTTCCTGACGCAGAAAGAACGCCAGTCCGAGCGCTTTCTCTTCCGGTGAAAGCGCGCTCAACACCCAGCGCTCGTTGGTCTGGCCCGCGATCGCCAAGAGCGCAGAGACGCCTCGGTGGAGCTCGCTCACCAGGTGCACGTGGCAGCGGTCGCGGCCGATCTCGCCGCGGGTCCAGCGCGCGAGTTCCTCGCGGGTCCAGAGTTTGAGCTCGCCCAGCGCGAAGGCGTCGTTGATCGCGGTCTCGAACTGCGTGGCGAGCACCGGATTGGGCAAGAGTGGCTCGATCGGCTTCTCGGCGATCGCCACGCTCTGCGCCGAACGCAGCTGCCCGGGGCTGCGTAGCGCGCTCGACGGCGGTCCGCTCTTTGCGCTGTCGGCCTGCTTGTGATCGATCAGCCGCGCCGCTTCCATCAAGAGCGCCGCCACCGAATCGGTGATCGTGCGCGGCGAGCCCGGCGGCAAGCTCCCGGTGGTGAACTCGAACTGCCCGGTGCCTTCGGCCATGATCCGATAGAAGGCTTCCACGCCGCTCAGGTTGCCGAACACCGCGTGCACCACCTGGCCGGCGTCCAGGCACAGCTCGCCCACTGCGCGCGGGGTCGTGATCGACAGCACGCCGGTTCGTCGCGAGAGCTCGAGAATCGACACCACGTCGGGAAACGGCATGGTCGCGAAGTGGCCGCCGAGCGTGTACTCGCGATCGCGACCGATCTGGCGCTGGCGATGCTGGCGGTTGACGATCCCGATCACCCTGGCCGAAAGCTCGGCGGGATCGCAGGGTTTGCTCAGGTAGTCGTCGACCCCGGCGCGCAGCGCCACGACCTTGGTTTCGACCCGCGTGTCCGCCGAGAAGAATACGAAAGGTATCCCGCGCAGGCGGGTCTCCTGCTGCAGCAGCCGGAAGAAGCGCAGGCCGCTCATGTCCGGCAGATCGGTTTCGCACAGGATCAGATCGACCAGCGTCCCGTTCAAAACCTCGAGCGCGGCCGCTGCGTCCTTCACGGTTTCCACGACCAGCGGCAGCCGCGTGGCGGCGCGGGCGCCCAGGGCGAGCTCGACGAAGCGGCGGGACACGCCATCGGCATCGACGACCAGGATCGTGGCGTCGGAGACTTGTTTGGGCGTCGGCGCTGCCGGCCAGGGCGAAAACGAGCGCAGCCCGCGCGGCCGCTCGGCGGATCCGGCGCGCGGATTCGCGACCGGCTTGCGATCGCCGGCTTCGCTCAAGACCGCTCCTGCCATCTTTGCACGCGCTCCGCCGAGCGATCGAGCTCTTCGGGCGTGAACAAGCCGCTGGGATCGAAACACAGCCCGACCACCGCTCGCGACGTCTTGCGCCGGTGCGTCACCTCGAAACCGGCCGGAAAGGCCGCGCGGCGGGCGCGAAAGATTCCGGCCGGAACCGGCAGCGTCGGTCCCAGCACGTCCACCACCAGGCACGCTCCGGCGCGGAGCGCGATCGGGACCGTCTTTCCGCGATGGGGCAGATTCATCAGCACCCAGGCCCGCGGCACGAGCTCGACCCCGAGCAATTGCGACAGCTCCCAGGCTGCATGAGCCTGACCAGCCACGTCGACCAAGCCTTCCACGTAGCGCGCCTCTTCGAGCAGCAAGAGCCGGGTGACCCAGCGCGTCGGCAACGCGCACACCACCGCTCCCAGATCGAGCATCACGCACAGCTCGTCTGGCAGGGCCGCCACGCTCGAGCTCGAAGTCTGTGTCAAATCGACTCCAGGCTGGCGCCGTTCGCGCGCGCGGCGCCGATGTCGCCGCAGTAACGCGCCAGCACGCTCTCGATGGTTTTCGGCGAGAACGGCTTGGTCAAATACTCGTTGGCACCCAGCGCTCGCGCCTGATCTTGGTGCTTGCTGCCGGAGCGGCTCGAAACGACGACTATGGGCAAGTCCTTGAAAGTCGGCAAGAACCTGAGCTCGCGGATCAAGTCGTAGCCGTGCATGCGCGGCATTTCGAGATCGGTGAAGACCAGGTCCACCTCCGACTCGCGCAGCTTGGCCAGTGCGTCGACCCCGTCGACGGCCAGCATGACCTCGACGCCGAGCGCGCCGAGCACCTTTTCGGCGACGCGCCGCACCGACAGCGAGTCGTCGACGAACAACACGCGAATCTTGCGTTTGCCGGGCGGCGCGGCGACCGGCGCCGGCGCGGGAACGTCCCGGGCGAGCTCGTCCTTCGGATCCGGCGCCGGCAGCGCAGCCGCGAGCTCCGGGCGCGCCTGCGCGAGGCCGGCACTCGCCGCGCGCTTTTCGATCAGCGCCGGCACGTCGACGATCAACACGAGCTCGCCGTTGCCGCGGATCGTGACACCGGCAAAAAGCGGGTGACCCGTCAAGAGATCGCCCATGTTCTTGACGACGATTTCTTCCTGGCCGAGGACGGCATCGACTTGGAGCGTCACGCGCTGCTCGCCCATGCGCAGGATCAGCAGCGGACCGCGACATTCCGGCCCCTCGCTGCCCCCGAACAGCTCGTCGAGCCGGCGTACCGGCAGATAGGCACCGTCGAGCTTGATCCGGCGCACGCCGGCCGATTCCAGGATCGGCACCTCGGCGGCATCGAGAATGCGCTCGGAAAAGTAGAGCGGGACCGCGAAGCTCTTTCCGCGGTGCCGCACCAGGAGCGCGCGTGTGATCGAGAGCGTGACCGGCAGCGACATCGTGAACGTGGTGCCGCGGCCGGGCGCGGAGTCGACGCGGATGCTGCCGTTCAAGCGTTCGATCGAGCGCCGGATCACGTCGCCACCGACGCCACGCCCCGAGACCGCGCCGGCCGTTGCCTTGGTGGTCAAACCGGGCGCAAAGACCAGGTCCTTGATCCGCGGATCGTCGAGGGGCGTGTCGCTGGGGATGATTCCCATCGCCACGCCGCGTGCGTGCATCGCCGCGAGATCGAGGCCGGCGCCGTCGTCGTGGACCTCGATCACGATCTGTCCGGATTCCTCGCGGGCGCCCAGCGTGATCACGCCGTGCCCCGGCTTGCCGAGCGCGCTGCGCCGGTTCGCCGCCTCGACGCCGTGGACGACGGCGTTTCTGACCAGATGCAGCATCGGCGTGAACAGGGCGTCGGCGATCGTCTTGTCGAGGCTGACCTCCTCACCGCGGGTCACCACCCGCACTTCCTTGTGCTCGCGTTCGGCGGCGTCGCGTACGGGTAGCCGCAGGCGCGTGAACAGGAAATCCAGCTGGATCATCCGCGCCCGGGTCACCTCGCTCTGAATGCCGCTGACGATGCTGCCGAATAGATCGGAGTCGTCGGCAAAGCCCATCAGCTCGCGCACCAGCTGCGTGTTCATCTCGTTCACGTCGTTGGTGATCTCGGCGAGGCTGCGCGAGAGCACGTTGACGTCGTCGTAGCGGTCGAGCTCGAGCTCGCTGAAAGCAGCCCAGGGCGCTGCCGCCTGCATGGTGTCGGGACGTTCTGCCGCCGGGCTCGCGACGGCCACCGGGACGGCGCGGGACGCGTTGCGGCCAGCGCCGACCAGCGAAAACTCGTGCTCGTCACGGAAGCGATCGACCGCTTCGACCAGACGCCGGCTCGACCGTCCGAGCTCCTGCTGCAAGCTGCGCAGCACGACGACGCGGCTCATCAGGCGCGAACGGCTGACCACCAGCTCTCCGGCCAGGTTCATCAAGCCGTCCAGTCGTTCGGTCGCGACGCGAATCGTCTTGCGATCGCCGACGTCGTGAGCGTCCCTGGTCGAGCCGCTGGCGGCGATGCGTACGCTGCCGGTATCGGCGCTCTGCGCCTGCGAGCCCGAGTGGCTCCCGGTTTCGCCGCGCGGCTTACCGCCCGAGAGCAGGCGCGTGATCGCCGCTTCGACTCGCGGCAGACTGATCTCGACGAAGCCCTGCGTCGACTGGCGCAGCTGACGCCGCACGTCGGCCTGCACCTCGAGCAAGAGCGACGTCACGCCGCGCATCGACGGCAGGATCGGGCGGTCGCGCAGCGCCTCGAGAAAGTCCTCGACCAGATGGAGCTCGCGTCCGGTCGGCGTCAGGCCCGCGGTGTTCACCGCCCCCTTCAGCGTGTGGTAGTTGCGGAACAGGCTCGAGATCGCCTGGCGCGGCTGGTCGGTGGCCTCGAGATCGAGCACGGTCTTGTCGATCGCGTCGAGCAGCTCGTTGGCTTCCTGGATCACGGTCGCCCAGAGCGCGGGCTCCGCGACGATCTCCACGGTTTCGCGCACGAGCTCGTGGCTCTGGCCGCCGCGCGAGCCCAGCGACTCGCCCGGGCTGCCCACGCTGAAGCCGAGCAGCGAAGCGATGCGCTGGATTCCGGCGCCGAGCTCGCCGTCCTTCAGGCTCGCGGCCTGGTTTTCGGCCAGGCGCTGCAGGCGTTGGGCTTCCTTGACCACGTCCGGGTTCGTGGTGACCAGCGCGGAACCCTTCAAGCGGTGAAAGCCGCGGGCGAGCTCATTTCTGATCTCACGCGCGCGCTCGAGCGGCGCGCTCGCGAACTCGCGCTCCAAGGCGCTCGCATGCACGCAGATCTGGCGCGCTTCGTCGAGAAACAGCGCGGCGGCGGCGCCTCCCACGATTTCTTGCGCCGGTTTTTCGCGGGACAGAACGATGTCGCCTAGCCCCGCCGCTCCGAGCAGGCGATTGGTCGATGCCAACAGCTCGTCCAGAAACGCCGTGCCGGTCGTGGCGCCCGAGTCGAGCGCTTGTTGCACGCGCTGCTGCAGCTCGCCGGCCATGCGGCTGACTTCGCTCAGGCCGACCGTCGCGGCCGCGCCTTTCAGGGTATGGAAGATGCGTTCGGCCGGACCGAGCGCGCTCGGATCCTGGTTTACAGTAACCGTGCCCAGGTGTCCGCGCAGCGCCACCACGAGCTCGCGCGCTTCCTCCTGGAAGATGCGGTAGAGCTCCTCGTCCATCGAGGCGTCCTCGGCAAAGGAAAATTCATCCGAGTTCGCTCCCGCCTGCGATTCGGGCGCCGGCGCCGTCGCGTGTGCCGCGGACGCCTCGAACCGAAGCTCGGGGGTTCGGAGCGCGGGCAGACCCGCGACGCCGAGCAAGCGCTGGGTGTCGGCGAACAGCTCCTTCAAGAAGCCGCCGTCGATCTCGAGCTGTCGATCGAGCACGCGCTCCAGACGGTGCTGGAGCCGCGCCGCGAGGTCAGCGGGTTCCTCGAGCCCCACCGAAGCGGCCGCCCCTTTCAGAGTGTGGAAGATGCGCTCGACGTTCTTCGTGATCGTCCGATCGTCGCGTCGCGCCACGAGCTCGGTGAGCAGCCGCTCGAGCTCGGTCACCGCCGCTCGTCCCTCGGCGTCGAACACCTCTCGGAGCTCGGCGTCGAACGCGTCGGGTGTGCTCTTGGTGGACTCGAAGGCAAACTCGTTCAAGCCCGCGGGCATCGCGGCCGGCATCGGCTTGGCAATCTCGTCGGCCGTGGGCAGCACGCGCCGGTGCCGGAACGCGTCGGACTTCTTTTGCGCTTCCTCGCGGCGATGCGCGAGCTCGAGCTCGAGCATCGGTCGCATCTGATGCGCCGTTTCCAGGCATAGCTCGGCAATCTTCCGCGCGCGCAGGCGGTGGAACTCGAGCTCCCGTAACGCCTGCTCGCCCGCGCGCGCCAGGCGTTCGAGCTGCTCGGCGCAGGACGCGAGGCTCTCTGCGCCGACCAGCATCGTCGTCCCGTAGATGGTGTGAAAATCGTCCTCGAGGCGCGAGAACGCCGCGCCGCCGGGCGGCTCGGAGGCCTTTGCCGGCAGCGCGGCGACCAGCGTGCGGGCGGCGGCCTCGATGCTGGTCAGCCGCCCGTCGATGTCGCGGGTGAACGTCTCGCGGACGTCGTCGATCGAAAAGCTCACACGCGCCTCATACCGTCGCGCCGTTGTGGCCGTTGCTCAGCTTGAAGCGGCGGATGCTGCCGGTGAGCTGCGCCGAAAGCTCGCTCAGGCGTTGCACGGTGGTGGCGGTGCCTTCCGCCCCGCTCTGCGTGCTCTTCGCGATCGAGGAGATCTGGTCCATCGTCTTCACGATGATGCCCACGCCTTCCACCTGCTTCAGCGCCACGTCGCTGATCTGCGCGACCAGCGTGGCGCTCTCGGTCGACACCTGACTGATCTTGGCAAGCGACTCACCGGCTTTACCGACCAGCACCGACTCCTGCTCCACGAACTGCGTCTGCTGCTCGATCGCTTCGACGGTTTCGGTGGTTTCGCTGTGAATCGCCTTGACCAGTTTCTCGATCTCCTCGGTGGCCGCCGAGGTGCGCTCTGCGAGCTTGCGCACTTCTTCGGCGACGATGCTGAAGCCGCGTCCGTGCTCGCCGGCGCGCGCCGCTTCGATGGCCGCGTTGAGCGCGAGCATGTTCGTCTGCTCGCTGATGCGCGTGATGGTGCCGACGATGCCCGTGATTTCCATGCTGCGGTCGCCGAGGTTCTTCATCTTCTTGGCGCCCGCTTGCACGTTGGTGCGCAGGGTGCCCATGCCGGCGATGACGTTGTTGACGCCTTGCGTGCCTTCATTCGCGGAGCTCTGCGTGCGCTTGGCAGCCTCGGCGGCGACGCGGGCGTTTTCGCTGACGCGCTGGATGTCCTTGCTCATGCCTTCGACCAGCTTGGTCGCCGAGAGCACCTCGCTCGTCTGATGGTTCGCGCCGGCGGCCATCTGGCGCGAGGCGTCGGCGATCGTCTTGATTGCGCCGTTGGTCAGGTTGAGCTGCGATTCGATCTCGCCGATCAGGCCCTGCAACGATTCGAGCAGGTGATTGAACGCGTCGGACACGTTGCCGAGCGCGCCGGTGCTGATCTTGGCGCGGACCCGCAGATCGCCGTCGGCGGCCTCGGACACCACCTGGAGCAGGTCCATGATGTTTTCCTGCAGCGCCTCGTTGTCGCTTTGCACCTGCTGGCGCAACCGCCGCGCTTCGACCAGCGCCTGGTTGATCTGGTTGAACGATCCACCAATCTTTCCGAGCTCGTCGCGGGCTTCCAGCTCGAACACGTCCTCGGTGCCGGAGATCATGCGCGTCGTCGCGGACGCGAGCGCGGCTGCCGACGTCTGCACCGACAGGTAGAACCCGACGAACACGTAGACCAGGAGCAGCGCGGCCGCGAAGCCGAGCGAAAGACCGAGGCTACGGGTGCCGCGGTAGTTGTTGACGCGCTTCTGGCACAGCCAGTCGAGCTCGGGGCCGATCTTGTCGTACATCACGTTCGAGGCTTGGAGCGCGGCCAGCGCGTGCGCCGCGACCTGGCCGACGTCGGCCGCGGGGGCCGCCGGCGTCTTTCCGGTGAAGTAGTTGGACTTGAGGTGCTCGGCGTAGGCGTTCACCTTCTGCGTCACCTGCTGCACCGGATCCTTCAGGTTCGCCTCCAGGGTCGTGCTCTGGCCGAACTTGGGATTTTTGCTCTCGGCGAACGAGGTCTTCATGTTGACGTTGACCAGGTCGCTCGCCGTGCTGGTGAGGATCCTGGTGGTGCCGACGACGTCGATCAGGCGCTCCGACTGTGCGTCCTGCTTCAGACCCATGGCGACGGTCGCGGAGCCCGCGATGCTCTCCCCGATCAGCGGCATCTTGACCACCCACGCGTCCATCAACCAGTAGCTGTCGAGGTCGGGGTCGAGGATCAGGTTCGAGTTGTTGCCCGCGTAGTTGAGGATCAGATCGACGACGAGGGCGGATACCGTGGAGTGCGCCGAATCCAACTCGGGCGAATTCGCCGGCAGGCTCTTGAGACGCGACCAGGCGAGCTTGATTTCGC
>Ga0111539_10003370_pt1 | contig 21077 bp, 20 predicted proteins | sample RhiMethybrSRZTD1_FD_79667 | JGI IMG/M metagenome (GOLD analysis project Ga0111539, IMG submission 79667) | Populus rhizosphere microbial communities from Tennessee, USA - Rhizosphere MetaG P. TD hybrid SRZTD1 (version 2) (version 2) | ecosystem: Host-associated > Plants > Roots > Rhizosphere >...
CGCGTCGTCGCCCTCGTCGTCACCGCCCGCCGCCGAGGACGACCCCGCAACGAGGGTGCCCGCGGCCTCGACCCGGGCCAGAGCGCGGCCGACCAGGGCGATGTGGTTCTCGTACGCCGTGCGGACGTCGTCCGCGAACGTGAACAGGCCGTGGTTGGCGAGCACCATGCCCACGGTGTCGTCGGTGCGGGCCACCGGGAACAGCTCGGCGCAGCGGCGCGCGAGGGCGAAGCCCGGCATCACGTAGGGCACGACGACCACGTCGGTGCCGAAGACCTCGGCGAGCAGCTCGTCGGCCGCCACGGAGTCGGTCAGCGCCAGCACCGCGTCGGCGTGGGTGTGCAGCACCACCCGGAACGGCAGGATCGCGTGCAGGATCGACTCGACCGAGGGCGCCGGGGCCGCGGGGTCGAGAGACGCCGCTCGCAGCTCGGTGGCCATGCGGGAGTCGGTCAGCTCGGGCAGCTCGGCCAAGCGGGCCACCGGCGCCAGCCGCAGAGGCGTCATCCCCTCGGGCTGCAGCGAGGCCATGTCCCACCCGCTGCCCTTCACGTGCAGCACGTCGACGGGGTCGCCGAACACGTCGACGCCCACGGCCTTCACCGAGCTGTTGCCGCCGCCCGCCAGCACCAGCGAGGGGTCGGCCCCGAGCAGCCGGGACGCGTACGCGCACAGCGCCACGTCGTCGGCCGTCGCCGCCGCCTCCTCGTCGATCCACCTGCTCTTCACGCCCGCTCCTCCCGACGCGGCCACCAGCGACCGCGCCTCTCGTCCTGTCCGCCGTGTGCGTCGTTCACGCCGGGCGTTCACCCGCCGCCGGGCGCACCACGCGCCGCTCGGTCACCACCGCCGTCACGAGGTCGGCGGGCGTCACGTCGAACGCGGGGTTCACCGCCCGGGCGCCTGCGGGCGCCACCGCCCGCCCGCCCCAGGCGAGCACCTCGTCGCCCTCGCGGTCCTCGATCTCGATGCCGTCGCCGTCGGGGGTGGCCGCGTCGACCGTGGACTCGGGGGCGGCCACGACGAACGGCACACCCGCACGGGCCGCCGCCAGGGCCAGGGGGTAGGTGCCGACCTTGTTGGCGACGTCGCCGTTGGCGGCGACCCGGTCGGCGCCCACGACGACGGCGTCGACCCGGCCCCGGGCGATGAGCGAGGGCCCTGCCCCGTCGACCACGATGCGGTAGTCGACGCCCAGGCCCGCCAGCTCCCACGCGGTCAGGCGCGAGCCCTGGAGCAGCGGCCGGGTCTCGCCGGCGTAGACCCGGGCGAGCCGCCCCCGGTCGTGCAGCGCCCGCACCACGCCGAGCGCGGTGCCGATGTCGACGCACGCCAGGGCGCCGGCGTTGCAGTGGGTGTGCACCCGCAGCCCTGCCTCTCCCCGGCCGGCGCCGCACAGCTCGCCGAGCAGGTCGGCACCGCGGCGACCGATCTCGGCGTTGGCGGCGACGTCCTCGTCGAGCACGGCCCGCGCCTCGGCGACGAGGGCGTCACGCCCCTCGTGCCGGCGGGCCGCCACCCGGTCGACGCCCCACGCCAGGTTCACCGCCGTCGGCCGGGCCGCCCGCAGCGCCGCCAGCGCGGCGTCGACGCGATCGGCCGACCACCCGGCGCGCTCGCCCTCGTCGACCGCCAGCACCACCCCGAGGGCACCCACCGCGCCGAGCGCCGGGGCACCCCGCACCGCCAGCCGGCGGACGGCGGCGACGAGGTCGGCGACCTCGGTGATCGTCTCGTGCCGCAGCTCGTGGGGCAGCGCGGTCTGGTCGACGATGACCACGGCCCCTCCGGCTGGCCCGTCCACCCAGTCGATCGACCGCACGGCGCCACTGTAGGAGCCGGCCGTGCCCGCCCTGCGCGCGCCCGGCCGGTGGCCGCGGGCGAGCTGCGCCGCGACCCCCGGGCGCTCAGACCCGGGTGGGGTCGACCGCCACCCGCAGCCGGCCGGGCGGACGCGGCACCGCCGCGAGGGCGTCGCACAGCGTGCGGTGGTCGTCGGCCCGCACGAGCCACCGGCCGTCGGTGGGGCCGACGATGTCGACTCCGCCCGGCGACCCGAACGCCTCGACGAACGCCGGGGCCGCGGCCCCCGAGACCTCGGCCATCGCCGTCACGGGCGGGAACCGCAGCAGCTCCCGCCGCTCGCGCTCGGCGGCCGAGGCGCGGGCCGGGTCACCGTGCAGGACCGCCTGCACGACCTCGTGGTCGGGGACGAACGTCTGGAGCACCAGCCGGCCCCCGCGCCCCCGGCCCCCGGCCACGCGGGCGCCGCGGGCCAGCAGGCCGAGCGCATGCTCGGCCGCCCGGTACCGGGGCGCCAACAGCTCCTGGTCGAGGTCGAGGAACGCCACCACGTCGGCCCGGGGCACCTGGTGCAGCGTCGCCTCGGTGCCCACGACGACGCGCACGTCACCCGGCGGCCCGGTCGCACCGGTGACCTCGGCGACCGGCTCGCCCACCAGGGCCTCGATCTCGTCGCGCACGCGGGTCACCCCCTGGCGCAGCGCCTTCATGCGCGTGGCGCCGCACGCCGCGCACACGACCGGCCGCTCGGCCCCGCACCGCACGCAGGCGAGCACCGCCTCGGACGGCTGGGTGACCGCAGCGTCGCACCGCTCGCACCGCGCCAGCTCGCCGCACGCCCGGCAGGCGAGCAGCCGGGCCCGGCCCGTGCGGTTGAGCACGCACAGGACGCGCTTGTCGCTGCGCAGCCAGCGGACGAGGGCGGGGGGCAGGAGACCGGTGTGCGGGTCCTCCCGGCGCATGTCGACCACCTCGACGACCGGCCACCCGTCCCGCTCGCCCCGCCGCCCCGGGGCGTGGACCGGCGCCGCGTCCTGGGCCTCGAGCGTCGGGCACGGCGACGTCAGCACGCACGGCACCTCGGCCCGCGCGGCCCGCTCGAGGGCGACCTCGCGGGCGTGCCACGTGGGCGCCTGCTCCTGCTGGTGGGCCTCGTCGTGCTCGTCGACGACGACCACCGCGGCGAGGGCACCGACCGGGGCCCACGCCGCCGCCCGCGTCCCCACGACCGTCGACCCGGCCGCACCCCGGGCCCAGTCGCGCGGGTGGTCGGCGACGGCCACCCCCGCGCCCCGCAGCCTCCTGGCGACGTGGGCGGCCAGCGACGCCGTCGGGCACAGCACCAGGGCGTGGCCCCGCATCGCCGCCGCCAGGGCGACGCCCGAGGGGTCGGTGGCCGGCGGCAGCCGCAGGACCGACCGCGGGAGGTCGAGCGCCCCGGTCGCCAGGCGGACGACGGGGTCGGTCGCCCCGGCGGGTGACGTGGGCGGTGGGGCGGCGGGAGCGGGGAGGCCCGCGACGACCCGCTCGGGCGACGCCGTCCGCAGGAACGACGCCGGACGCCCCGCCCAGCGCCACGCCGCCCAGGCGGCGAGGTCGATCAGGTCGACCCCCGGGCCCCGGCCCGACCACCGGGCCAGCGGCTTCAGCTCGACGCCTTGCGGAGGGGCGACGCCCACCTCGACGACCCAGCCGCCCACGCGCCGCGGCCCCAGGGCGACCCGCACCCGGTCGCCGACGCGCACCTGGTCCCCGAGCGTGTCGGGGACCAGGTAGTCGAACGCCTTGTCGATGGCCGGCTCGTCGACCAGGACCCGCACGATCAGCGCGGGCTCGTCGCCGAACAGGCTGTGGGCTCCCGAGGACGTCACGGGAGGGTGGCCGGTGGGGGGAGGGCGACCCTCCCCCGGGCGGCCATCAGAGGCCGAGCGCCGACTTGAGGTCGTCGACCCGGGACGTCTGCTCCCAGGTCAGCTCCTTGTCGTTGCGCCCGAAGTGGCCGTACGCCGCCGTCTTCTTGTAGATCGGGCGGCGCAGGTCGAGGTCGCGCAGGATGGCGGCCGGGCGGAGGTCGAACACGTCGTTGACGACCGAGGCGATCTTCGCCGGGTCGACGTTCTCGGTGCCGAACGTCTCGACCAGCGTCGACACGGGGCGGGCGACGCCGATGGCGTAGGCCACCTGGACCTCGGCCTTCTTGGCGGCGCCTGCGGCCACCAGGTTCTTCGCCACCCAGCGGGCGGCGTAGGCGGCCGACCGGTCGACCTTGGACGGGTCCTTGCCAGAGAACGCCCCACCGCCGTGGCGGGCGGCGCCGCCGTAGGTGTCGACGATGATCTTGCGACCGGTGAGCCCGCAGTCGGCGTGGGGGCCACCCAGCTCGAAGCTGCCGGTCGGGTTGACCAGCACGCGGTACTCGTCGTCCTGGAACGCCGGCGGGATCAACGGCCGGATCACGTGCTCGATCAGGTCGGGCTTGATCAGGGTCTCGGCGTCGAGGCCCGGCTGGTGCTGGGTCGAGATGAGCACCGTCTTGAGGGCGACGGGGACGCCGTCCTCGTAGTCGAACGTGACCTGGGTCTTCCCGTCGGGGCGGAGGTACGGGAGGATGCCGGCCTTGCGGACCTCGGCGAGCCGGTGGGCCAGCCGGTGGGCCAGCCAGATCGGCATGGGCATCAGGTCTTCGGTCTCGTCGACGGCGTAGCCGAACATCATGCCCTGGTCGCCGGCGCCCTGGCTGTCGAGGTCCTCCTCGGCGCCCGCGGTGCGCTTCTCGAACGCGGTGTCGACGCCCTGGGCGATGTCGGGCGACTGGGGGTCGATCGAGGTGACGACGCCGCAGGTGTTGCCGTCGAAGCCCACCGACTCGCGGTCGTAGCCGATGCCCTTGATCGTGTCGCGCACGATCGACGGGATCTCGACGTAGGCGGTGGTGGTGATCTCGCCCGCGACCATGGCGAGGCCCGTGGTGACGAGCGTCTCGCACGCCACGCGCGCGGTGGGATCCTGGGTCAGGATCGCGTCGAGGATCGAGTCGCTGATCTGGTCGGCCATCTTGTCGGGATGGCCCTCGGTCACGGACTCGGACGTGAAGGTCCAACGGCTCACGGTTGCTGTCTCCTGTTCATGACGGCATCGAACACGGAGCGGGCGATCGCCCGCTTGTCCGCCAATGGCACCTCGCGCTCAGTGCCGTCGGCATGCATGATCACGACACTGTTGGTGTCGTGCTCGAACCCAGCGCCCGCAGCGGTGACGTCGTTGGCGACGATCAGGTCGGCACCCTTGGCCACGAGCTTGGACGTTGCATTCTGCCTCACGCGGTCGGTCTCTGCAGCAAATCCGACCACGGTCTGTCCCGGCCGCTTGCGCGCGCCCAGGCCAGCGAGGATGTCGACGGTGGGCTCGAGGACGATGTCGGGCACCCCCGCCTGCTTCTTGATCTTCCGCTCGGCGACGTGGGCGGGGCGGAAGTCGGCGACCGCAGCCGCCATCACGATCACGTCGGCCGCCGAGGCGACGGCGCGGACGGCGTCGTCCATCTCGGCCGCGGTGGCCACCCGCACCACGTCGGCGGTGCGGGGCACGGGGAGGTCGACGGTCGTCACGAGGGTGACCTTGGCCCCGCGGTCGGCCGCCTCGGCCGCGAGCGCGTGGCCCTGCTTGCCCGAGGAGCGGTTGCCGATGAAGCGCACGGGGTCGATCGGCTCGCGGGTGCCGCCCGCGGTCACCACGACGTGGAGGCCCTCGAGGTCGCGCGCGGCCGCCAGCGCCGACTCGACCCCGGCGACGATCGCCTCGGGGGCGGCCAGGCGCCCGCGCCCGACGTCGCCGCCGGCGAGCCGCCCCTCCTCGGGCGGCACGACGTGCACGCCGCGTCGGACCAGGGTGGCGATGTTGTCCTGCACGGCCGGGTGGTCCCACATCTCGGTGTGCATGGCGGGCGCCACGACCACGGGGGCCTCGGTCGCCAGCAGCGTGGCCGTCAGCAGGTCGCTCGAGATGCCGGCGGCGTAGGCCCCGATCACGCGGGCGGTCGCGGGGGCCACGACCACGAGGTCGGCCGACTGGCCCAGGTGCGTGTGCGGGATGGGGTCGGGATCGTCGAACAGCGACGTGTGCACGCGCTCGGAGGCGAGCGCCGAGAACGTGGCCTCGCCGACGAAGCGCGTCGCCCCCCGCGTCATCACCGGCACGACGTGCGCGCCGGCGTCGACGAGCCGTCGACACACCTCGATGGCCTTGTAGGCCGCGATGCCGCCCGAGACCCCCAGGACGATGCGGCGTCCCTCGAGCACGATGCCCCGGCTACTCGGCTTCGGGCGCCTCGGCGGCGGCGTCGGCGGCGGCCACCTCGCTCGGGTCGACCATCACGATCTTGTCGCCGGCGATCTCTTCGAAGGCGATCGAGAGCGGCTTGCGGGCGACCGACGTCACCTGGGGGGGCACGACGGCGCCGAGGCCCTCGCCGAGCTGGTTGAAGTACGCGTTGATCTGCCGGGCGCGCATGGCGCTGAGCGTGACCAGGGAGAACTTCGAGCCGGCGCGATCGAAGAGCTCTTCGATCGAGGGGTTCATCATCGTGTCTTGGCGTGAAGCCATGGGGGCGCGGACCTTCGTGCAGCCGGACGGGGATCGACCGCCAAGACTACCGTGCGCGCGCAGGGACCGGGGAAATCCCCGCAGGTCGGAGGGGTGCCCGCGTGCTCAGCCGAAGCGGGCGCGCGCGGCGGCCTCGACCCTGTCGGCGAGCTCGGGCGGTGCGAGCGCGCCCGAGTCGAGCAGGAGGTCGTAGATCGACAGGTCGTCGAGGTCGAACCCGTACAGCGCCAGGTAGCGGGCGCGCTCGACGCGCTCGCGCTCGGCGTTGTCGGCGAGCGCCCGGGAGACGGCGAGCTGCTCGCGGCCGGCCACACGGGCGGCCCGGACCTCGGGGTCGCACTCGAGGTAGACGGTGACCGCGTCGAGCCCCTCGTTGCGGGCGATCCACCCGGCGAGGCGCGACTCGATGAGGGCCTCGCCGTCACGGGCCCGCTTGGCGAGGCGGGAATCGAGCTCGACGTCGATCTCGGGGTGATCGGAGGCGTACAGCCCGAACTCGGCCAGGGACATGCCCCGCTCTCGGGCCATGGCCCGGAACACCGCGCCGCCCGGGACGAGGGAGACCCCGAGCCGGGCGGCGACGTGTTCGGATGTTGTCGTGGTGCCCGACCCGGGCGGGCCGGAGACCGTGATGAGCAAAGGAGCGCTGGCTCAGCCGGAGAAGGCCTCGAGCAGCGACTTGCGCTGCTGGTCGCCGAGACCCTTCACACGTCGGGTGTCGGCGATGCCGATCTCCTCCATCGCCCGCCGGGCGCGGACCTTGCCCACGCCGGGGAGCGACTCGAGGACGGCGAGGACCTTCATCTTCCCGACAGTGTCGTTGCCGTCGGCCTGGTCAAGGAGATCCGTCAGGGTCAGCGAACCCATCTTCAGCTTCTCCTTGAGCTCAGCCCGGGCACGACGGGCCTCGGCGGCCTTGGCCAGTGCTGCTTCGCGCTGCTCAGGAGTCAATTGCGGTGGCTGCGGCATGGAGGCCAACCTAGCGCGCGCTCGCACCCGACTCGTGACACCCACGCGTCACACACCTGCTCACACCAGGGACGCAGCAAGTGCCCGCGCCGCGGCGACGGGGTCGGTGGCCCTCGTGATCGGCCGTCCGACGACCAGCAGGCCGGCCCCCGCGTCGAGGGCCTGGCGGGGGGTGGCGACGCGGCTCTGGTCCTCCGCGGGCGCCCCTTCGGGACGGATGCCGGGGGTCACCAGCAGCGCGCTCGGCGCCAGCTGACGCACGGCGGCGATGTCCGGAGCCGCGCACACGAACCCGTGGCACCCGCCGTCGAGGCCGGCCGCGACGCGCTGGTGCAACAGGTGCGGGGTGGCCTCGGGGTCGCTCGTGAGGACGGTCACGCCGAGGGCGTCGGGCTCCGCGCCCTCGACGCCGGCGGCGCCCTCGCGCAGGCCCTCGACGCCGGCCCGGACCATGGCCGGCCCGCCCGAGGTGTGCAGCGTGAGGTAGCGGGCGCCGAGGGCGCCGATGACCCGGGCCGCCCGGTGCACGGTGTTGGGGATGTCGTGCATCTTCAGGTCGCAGAACACGTCGACGCCGAGGTCGACGAGCGTGGTGATGGCCTCGGGCCCGGCCGAGCTGTACAGCTCGAGGCCCACCTTCATCGTGCCGAACCACGGCGCCAGGTCGCGGGCCAGGCGCAGGGCGGGTATCAGGTCGTCGACGTCGAGCGCCAGGGCCAGCCGGGCCCGCACCTCGGCGGGTGCACCGTCGTGGGCCGGGCCCGGCGGGGCCTCGGCCTCCCCGGTGCCGGTCGATGTCGTCGTGTCGTCAGCCATGGACGTCTCCGATCAGGTCGCGCACTCGCGAGGCGCCCTGGCGCCCCGCCCATCCCTCGAGCTCGTCGCGCACGCGCGCCGGGGCGCGGGGGTCGGCGAACGTCGCCGTGCCCACCTGCACCGCGCTGGCGCCCGCCAGCAGCATCTCGGCGGCGTCGGCCCCCGAGGCCACACCGCCGACGCCCACGATCGGCAGCGCCGGCGCCGCCGCGTGCACGTCGAACACCGCCCGCACCGCCACCGGGTGGATCGCGGGGCCCGAGAGGCCGCCGCCCCGCGGTCCGGATCCGAGGCGGAACGAGCGCGCCTCGGGGTCGATGGCCATGCCCATGACGGTGTTGACCAGCGTGACCGCCTCGGCGCCGGCCTCGTGCGCCGCCGCGGCGATCTCGACCAGGCGGGAGGTGTTCGGGCTCAGCTTGGCCCAGCGCGGCCGCCCGCAGGCGGCGGTCGCCCGCAGCACCGCCCGGGTGTCGTCGACCGAGTGGGCGAACAGGTCGCGCCCCGCCTCGGTGTTCGGGCAGGAGAGGTTGACCTCGACAGCCACCACCTCGGGCGGGGCATCGTCCAGCAGGGCGGCCGCCCGGGCGTACTCGTCGACGGAGCGGCCCCAGATCGACGCGACGATCTTCGCCCCGGTGGCGAGCAGCGGAGGGAGGTCGTTCACCAGCCAGGCGGCGACGCCGGGGCCCTGCAGCCCGACGGAGTTGATCATGCCCGCGGTCGTCTCGTGCACCCGCAGCGGAGGGTTGCCCGGCCAGGGGTCGGCGTGCAGCGACTTCACGACCACGGCGCCGAGGCCCGCCAGGTCGACGTAGGGCGCCAGCTCGGCGCCGTGCCCGGACGTGCCCGACGCCGTCATCACCGGGTTGTCGAGGGCGACGCTGCCGACGGCCACCGACATGTCGACGACCCGCCGATCGGCGGTGGACGGGCCCGCCGCCCGCCGCGGGCGACGGTGTCCGGCCCGCCGCCCGGCCGTGGGCAGCCTCACCACCGGCTCACCCGGGGCCGCCCGCGGCGGGGCGCCCGGCCCGGTGGTACTCCTGCAGGGTGCGGACCCGCAGGTCGTGCTGCGAGCGGTCGACCGTGCTCTCGGCCGCGGCCACGGCGGCGGCGGCCGTCGTCAGGCACGGGATGCGGTGGACGTTGGCGGCGCGGCGGATGTAGGCGCCGTCGGCGCGGGCGCCGCGGCCCCGGGGGCTGTTGACGACGAGGGCCACCTTGCCGTCGGCGATGAGGTCGACCGCGGTCGGCAGGCCGGCGTCCTCCTGCGCGTGCGGGTCGGGCGCGTCGCCGTCGCTCGCCACCTTGGCGACCCGCTGGGCCACCGGCACGCCGTGGCGCTCGAGGTGGGCGGCGGTGCCGTGGGTGGCGGCGATGCTGAACCCGAGGTCGACGAACTGCGTCGCGGCCCGCAGGCCGGCGGCCTTGTCGCGGTCGGCGAGGGACAGGAACACCAGGCCTCCGTCGGGCAACCGGTCGCCGGCCGACACCTGGGCCTTGCCGAACGCCAGGCCGAACGTGCGGTCGATCCCCATGACCTCGCCGGTCGACCGCATCTCGGGCCCGAGCACGGTGTCGGCGTCGGGGAACCGGTTGAACGGCAGGACCGCTTCCTTGACCGCGATGTGGCCGCCCTCGACCGGCGGGCGCAGCAGGCCCTCGGCCCGCAGCTCGGCGAGCGCGGCGCCGACCATGACCCGCGCGGCGACCTTGACCAGGGGCACGCCCGTCGCCTTGGCCACGAACGGCACCGTGCGGCTGGCGCGGGGGTTGGCCTCGATCACGAAGACCTGCCCCTGCTTGACCGCGTACTGGACGTTGATCAGCCCGCGGACGTCGAGGGCGTCGGCCACGCGGCGGGTGTAGTCCTCGATCACGGCCACCGTGGCGGCGTCGAGCGAGTGCGGCGGGATCGAGCAGGCCGAGTCGCCCGAGTGCACGCCGGCCTCCTCGACGTGCTCCATGACCCCGCCGATCACGACCTCGCCGGTGCGGTCGCGGATGGCGTCGACGTCGACCTCGGTGGCGTCCTCGAGGAACCGGTCGATCAGCACCGGCCGCGACGCCGACAGGCCGCCCTCCTTGCCGAGGCTGCCGAAGCTGGCGAGCTCGGCCATGGCCCGGCGCAGCCCGGCCTCGTCGTAGACGATCTCCATCGCCCGCCCGCCCAGCACGTAGCTGGGGCGCAGCAGCGCCGGGTAGCCGATGCGGTCGATGACGCCGAGCGCCTCGTCGACCGTGGTCGCCGTGCCCCCGGCGGGCTGCGGGATCTCGAGCCGTGCGCACAGCCCGTTCCAGAGCTCGCGGTCCTCGGCGGCGTCGATCGACGCCGGCGGCGTGCCGAGCACCAGCTCGGGCGGCAGCGAGCCGGCCAGCTTGAGGGGCGTCTGCCCGCCCAGGGCGACGACCACGCCCACGAGGTCGCCGAGCTGCTGCTCGGCCTCGACGACGTTGAGGGCGTCCTCGAGGGTCAGCGGCTCGAAGTAGAGGCGGTCGGACGTGTCGTAGTCGGTCGAGACCGTCTCGGGGTTGCAGTTGAGCATGACGGTCTCGAACCCGGCGTCGGCCAGGGCGAAGCTGGCGTGGACGCAGCAGTAGTCGAACTCGATGCCCTGCCCGATGCGGTTGGGGCCCGACCCGAGGATGAGCACCTTGCGCCGCCCGCTGGCCACCACCTCGTCCTCGTCCTCGTAGGTCGAGTAGTGGTACGGCGTGACGGCGTCGAACTCGGCGCCGCACGTGTCGACCGTCTTGAACGTGGGCCGCACCCCGGCCGCCAGCCGGGCGGCGCGCACGTCGGCGGCGTCGGCGCCCCACAGCCACGCCAGCTGGGCGTCGCTGAAGCCCAGCTGCTTGGCCCGGCGCCACGCCCGCGGGGTCATGCCGGCGAGCCCGACGCCCGCCAGGTGGTCGCGCTCCTCGACGACGCGGAGGATCTGGTCGAGGAACCACGGGTCGACCCGGGTGCGGGCCGCGAGCGCGTCGACGTCGATGCCGCGCCGCAGCGCGGCCTCCAGCTGGAAGGGGCGGTCCGGCGTGCCGACCGCGGCCCGCCGCACGAGCTCGTCGTCGTCGAGGGCGTCGAGCTCGGCCTCGGCCGCGTCGCAGTTGAGGCCGCCGCGCCCGTGCTCGAGGCTGCGCAGCGCCTTCTGCAGCGACTCGGGGAACGTGCGCCCGATGGCCATCGCCTCGCCCACCGACTGCATCGACGTGCCCAGCACGCCGGCGCTGCCGGGGAACTTCTCGAACGCCCAGCGCGGCACCTTGGTGACCACGTAGTCGATGGTCGGCTCGAAGCTGGCCGGGGTCTTGCGGGTGATGTCGTTGGGGATCTCGTCGAGCGTGTAGCCGACGGCGAGCTTGGCGGCGATCTTGGCGATCGGGAACCCTGTCGCCTTCGACGCCAGCGCAGACGACCGGCTGACCCGGGGGTTCATCTCGATGATGACCATGTCGCCGTTGGCGGGGTCGAGGGCGAACTGCACGTTCGACCCGCCGGTCTCGACGCCCACCCGCCGGATGCAGGCGAAGGCGGCGTCGCGCATGGTCTGGTACTCGACGTCGGTGAGGGTCTGGGCGGGCGCCACGGTGATCGAGTCGCCCGTGTGCACGCCCATGGGATCGAGGTTCTCGATCGAGCAGATGACCACGCAGTTGTCGGCGCGGTCGCGCATGACCTCGAGCTCGTACTCCTTCCACCCCGCGATCGACCGCTCGATGAGGATCTCGGAGATGGGGCTGGCGGCGAGCCCGGTGGCCGCCACCTTCTCGAACTCGGCCCGGGTGGCGGCGATGCCCGTGCCCCGGCCCCCGAGGATGTACGCCGGCCGGATGACGACCGGCAGGCCGATGCGCTCGACCACCTCCATGGCCTCGTCCATGGTGTGGGCGGTGGCCGACGGGGGCACCTGCAGGCCGATCTCCTGCATCGCCACCTTGAACCGCTCGCGGTCCTCGGCGGTCGCGATCGCGTCGGCGGTGGCGCCGATGAGCTCGGGGGTGCCGGGCAGGCCGACCGCCTTGCGCTCGACCAGCTCCATGGCCAGGTTGAGGGCGGTCTGCCCGCCGAGCGTGGGCAGCACCGCGTCGGGCCGCTCGCGCTCGATGATCTTCGCCAGGTGGTCGGCGTCGAGGGGCTCGACGTAGGTGGCGTCGGCGAAGTCGGGATCGGTCATGATCGTGGCGGGGTTCGAGTTGGCCAGGATCACCCGGTAGCCCTCGGCCTTCAGCACCTTGCAGGCCTGCGTGCCCGAGTAGTCGAACTCGCAGGCCTGCCCGATCACGATGGGCCCGGCGCCGATCAGCAGGATCGACTCGATGTCGTCGCGCCGGGGCATCAGCGGGCCCCGCCGCTCGGGCGCGACGCGTCGACCAGCGCCGCGAACTCGTCGAACAGGTAGGCGGCGTCGTGCGGGCCCGGCCCGGCCTCGGGGTGGTACTGCACGCCGAAGGCGCGCAGGGCGTCGCTGCGGATGCCCTCGACGACGCCGTCGTTGAGGTTCACGTGGGTGACGGCGACATCGCCCCCGATCGAGCCCTCGGCGACCGCGTAGTTGTGGTTCTGGCTAGTGATCTCGACCTGGCCGGTGGCGAGCTGGCGCACCGGGTGGTTGCCGCCGTGGTGCCCGAACGGCAGCTTCACGGTGGTGGCGCCGAGGGCGCTCGCCAGCAGCTGGTGGCCGAGGCAGATGCCGAACACCGGCACGCGGTCGACCAGCCCGCGGACCGCGTCGGTGGCGTAGCCGACGGCGGCGGGGTCGCCGGGGCCGTTCGACAGGAACACCCCGTCGGGTCGCCGGGCCAGCACCTCGTCGGCGGGCGTGGACGCGGGGACGACGGTGATCTCGCCGAGCCCGGACAGGTGGCGGAGGATCGTGCGCTTGATGCCGAAGTCGTAGGCGACGATGCGGCGGTCGCCGCCCGCGGGGCGGGCGCTCACGGTGTAGGGCTCGGCGCACGTGACCGTGGCGACGAGGTCGACGCCGTCGGTGCCGGGCTCGGACACCGCCGCGGCCTTGAGCGCGACCTCGTCGGTCGACCCGAAGGCACCGGGCATGGCGCCGGCGTCCCGGATGTGGCGGGTCAGTCGGCGGGTGTCGACGCCGGCGATGCCGGGGACGCCGTGGGCCCGGAGGTAGGCGTCGAGGTCGTCGGTCGACCGCCAGTTCGACCGGCGCCGGGCGAGGTCGCGCACGACGACGCCGCGGGCGAACGGCCGGCGGCTCTCGTCGTCGTCGGGGTTGACGCCGTAGTTGCCGATGTGGGGGTAGGTGAACGTGATGATCTGGCCGGCGTAGCTGGGGTCGGACAGCACCTCCTGGTAGCCCGACAGCACGGTGTTGAACACCACCTCGCCCGCCGCCACACCCTGGACGGCCTCGGCACCGATCAGCTCGCCCTCGAAGGTCGTGCCGTCGGCCAGCACGAGCAGGCCCTCTCGGATCGTCACCTTCGTGTCTCCGTGCCGCTCCGGTCGGTGTGCATGAAGATGCAGTGTAGTGAATAGCAATGGGTCCGCCTCATCGCCGGGCCTCGCCGTCGACCACCACGGGCTCGCCGGCCAGCACGGTGTGCCGCACGCGCCCCGTCAGCTCCATGCCCGCGTAGGGCGTGTTGCGGCTGCGACTCGCCAGCGCGGCGGGGTCGACCGTCCACGTCGCCGACGGGTCGATGACGCACAGGTTGGCCGGACGTCCCTCGGCGATCGGGCCCCCGTGGACGTCGTCGACACCGATGATGCGGGCCGGGTTCCACGACAGCAGCGCCAGGATCCGCTCGATCGGGAGGTCGAGGTGCGTCAGCGCCAGGGCCACGGCCGTCTCGAGCCCGAGCATGCCGGGGGGCGCCTGGTCGAACGGCTGCTCCTTCGTCTCGGGCGCGTGCGGGGCGTGGTCGGTGGCGATGCAGTCGACCGTTCCGTCGGCCAGCCCGGCGCGCACGGCCTCGACGTCGTCGTCGGTGCGCAGCGGGGGGTTGACCTTGAACACGGGGTCGAAGCCCTGGCAGGACGCGTCGGTGAGCGTGAGGTGGTGCGGCGTCGCCTCGCACGTCACGGCGAGCCCCTCGGCCCGCGCCGCCGCCACGAGGGCGATCGAGCGCCGCGTCGACAGGTGCTGGAAGTGGACGCGCCCGCCCGTCATCCGCGCCAGGGCGATGTCGCGCATCACCATGACCTCTTCGGCCTCGGCCGGCTGGCCCGGGATGCCGAGCTTGGCCGACCACGCCCCCTCGTGCATCGCACCGCCGGCCGCCAGCACGTCGTCCTCGCAGTGCTCGGCCAGGATCACTCCGAGGCCCCGCGCGTACTCGAGGGCCCGCCGCATGAGGCGGGCGTCCTGCACGCCGCTGCCGTCGTCGGTGAAGAACCGCACGCCCAGTTCGGCGAGCTCGGCCATCGGGGTGAGCTGCGCCCCCGCCCGGTCGACCGTGATGGCGGCCGACGTGCGGACGTCGCAGGTCGTGCCCCGCCCCAGCTCGAGCACCTCGCGCGCCACCCCGGCCGAGTCGACGGCCGGGGTGGTGTTGGGCATGGCCAGGATGCACGTGTAGCCGCCGAGGGCGGCGGCGCGGGCGCCGGTCTCGACCGTCTCGGCCTCCTCCTTGCCGGGCTGCCGCAGGTGGCTGTGGACGTCGACCAGCCCGGGGGCGACGATGCAGCCGCCGGCGTCGAGGACGACGTCCGCGCTCCCGGCCGAACCGTCGTCGGCCACCGCCACGACCCGGCCGTCCTCGACCACGACGTCGGCGCGCCGGCGCCCGGTGGCGTCGACCACTTCTCCCCCGCGGACGGCGACGGTCGTCACGCGTCCCGCTCCTGCTGCTCCGCCGCGGGCCGCTCGGGCCACGCTCGCTCCATGGCCGTGCCTCGCTCGGCACGCCTCGCGACAGACGGACGCTCGCTCATCGGGCTCCCTCCCGGTCGGTGTGGGGCCCGAGGTCGCGGCCGGAGCCCAGCAGGTCGAACAGCACCGCCATGCGCACGGCGACGCCGTTGCGCACCTGGTCGATCACCACCGACCGGGGCAGGTCGGCGACGTCGGCGGCGATCTCGACGCCGCGGTTCATCGGTCCGGGGTGCATCACGATGGCCTTGTCGCCGAGCCGCTCGACCCGCCGGCGGGTGAGGCCGAAGCAGGCCGTGTACTCGCGCAGCGAGGGCAGCAGGGCCTCGGACATGCGCTCGCGCTGCATGCGCAGCAGGTACACGGCGTCGACGTCGCCGAGCACGGCGTCGATGTCGTGGCTGACCCGCACGGGCCACCCCTCGGTCGTCGCCGGCAGCAGCGTGGGCGGCGCCACGAGCGTGACCTCCGCGCCGAGCTTGGTGAACGCCCACACGTCGCTGCGGGCCACCCGGCTGTGGTTGATGTCGCCCACGATGGCGATGTGCCGCCCGTCGAGCCCCCCGAGGTGCTCGCGGATCGTGTAGCAGTCGAGCAGGGCCTGGGTGGGGTGCTCGTGCCAGCCGTCGCCCGCGTTGACCACGCTGCCCGACACCCACTGGGCGACCTGGTGGGGCACGCCCGACGAGCGGTGGCGCACGACGATGCAGTCGACGCCCATGGCCTCGATCGTCTCGACGGTGTCGCGCAGCGACTCGCCCTTGTTCACGGACGAGCTCGATACCGAGAAGCTGAGCGTGTCGGCCGACAGGCGCTTGGCCGCCTGCTCGAAGCTGAGGCGGGTGCGCGTCGAGTCCTCGTAGAAGAGCCAGCTGACCGTGCGACCCTGCAGGGCGGGGACCTTGGGCATGCGCCTGCGGCTGACCTCGACGAAGCTGTCGGTCAGCGTCAGCAGGCCCTCGATCTCGTCGGCGTCGAGGTCGGCGATGCCGAGCAGGTGGCGGCGGTCGCCGGGCGCGGGCGGCGGCACCGTGACCGCGCTCAACGCTGCACCCGCCGGGCGGCGCGCCGTGCCCCGACGGCCCTCGGGGCCGGGCCACGCACCGTGCTCGTGGTCGGCTCGCTCGGCCCCCTCACCGGTGGCCGTCCTTGACGACCTCACCCAGGTCGACCCCGTCGACGGTGGCGTTGACCACCTCGTCCCGCCGGGTCGGCAGGTTCTTGCCCACGTAGTCGGGCCGGATCGGCAGCTCGCGGTGCCCGCGGTCGACAATCACGGCCAGCTGCACCGCCCGGGGCCGACCGTAGGTGTGGACCGCGTCGAGGGCGGCCCGGATCGTGCGCCCGGTGAACAGGACGTCGTCGACCAGCACCACCACCCGGCCGGTCAGGTCGACCGGGATGTCGGTGACCGCCGACGGCAGCACCGGGCGCAGGCCGATGTCGTCGCGGTGGAAGGCGACGTCGAGCGTGCCCCGCGGCGGGGCCTCGCCGTCGATCTTCTCGAGGGCCTCGGCGAGGGCCGCGGCGAACGCCACGCCCCCCGTCTGCAGCCCCACCAGGACCACCTCGTCGAGCCCCTGGTTGTGCTCGATGATCTCGTGCGCCATGCGCCACACGGCCCGCCGCACGTCGTCGGCGTCGAGGACCTGTGTCCGGGCAACGAAAACGCCCCCGAACGGGGGCGTCGACCTTCGTTCGCGCTCTGCCAATCGGGGACCTCCCCATCGCTCTGTCCGTGCTGGCCTCGCAGGACCCGCTTCACGGTCAGGACGGCAGCGTAGCAGGGGCCGTCGACCGTCCAGCGCATCGTCGGCGGGTGCGGGCTCCCCGTCCGGGACGCCGAGGTCACCTCCGTCCGGCGTGCGAGCTCGCCCGTCGGGGCGCCGCCCGGGCCCACACGGCCACGCCCGCCGCCGTGCCCAGCGGAACGAGGCCGGCACCCCGCGCCACCGCGGCCGACGCCGGGTTGCCCGGAGGGATGCGGCACCACACCTGGACGAGGCCGACGGCGTCGGACAGCGCCCAGCCGACGACCAGTCGAGCCCCCGCGGTGGCCAGCCCCCGGCCCCGGTGCCCGGCCAGGGTCCACCAGCTCACTTCGGCCCGCCGCCGCCCGCGGTCGACGTTGCGGAGCCCGATCTCGCCGAGGACGGCAGCGTCGCCGGAGGCGGGCGCCACGACCAGGTCGAGGCACGCCCCGGCGGCCCGCCGCGCCGGTTCGGCCCGCAGCCAGCGGACGGCGGCTGCAGGCGAGGTGTCGGCGGGAACGCGGTCGACCGCCACGATCGCCGGATCGGCCCATGCCGCCAGCAGCGCGCCGGCGTCGTCGGCGGTGTCGCGCCAGGGGCGCAGCACGATGCCCGTCGCCGCGTCGGCGAGCGGGGGGTCCGGCAGGTCGATCGGCGGCCTGCCGGGGTCGGTCACGGCTCGGTGCCCGCGCCGCCGGCGGGGCGTGCCTCGGCGGCGACCGCCGACAGCACCCCGTTGACGAAGCGGGGCGAGTCGTCGGTGCCGAACCGGCGGGCGAGCACCACGGCCTCGTTGATGATCAGCGCCTGCGACCGGTCGGGCGCCTCGAACAGCTCGTAGGTCGCCATCCGCAGCACGGCGCGGTCGACCGACGCCAGGCGAGCCAGCGTCCACTTCGGCGCCACGAGCCGGCCCACCACCTCGTCGATGCGCTCGCGCTGGGCGTCGACGCCGGTCACCAGCTCGACGGCCAACGGATCGGGGGCCAGCGGGAGCCCGCCGAGGACGTCGGCGACGGGCACGCCCTTCGACTCGGCCTCGTACAGCAGCTCGAGGGCCCGCTCGCGGGCGGAGCGCCGGGTCTCGGCCTCGCTCGGCTCGAGGTCGCCGAGGTCGCCGGACGGCCGCGGGCTCATGCCAGGGTCAGGTACTCGGCGCTGCGCGTGTCGACCTTGATGCGCTCGCCCTGGTTGACGAAGAGCGGAACCTGCACGACGAGCCCGGTCTCGAGCGTCGCTGGCTTGCGGGCGCCGGACACCCGGTCGCCCTGGATGCCGGGCTCGGTGTCGGTGACCTGCAGCTCGACCGCGGCCGGCAGGTCGGTGCCGATGATCTCGTCCTTGTAGAACTGCAGCACCATCGACGAGCCGTCGACGATGTAGTTGGTGGCGTCGCCCAGCGCCGCCGGTCCGACGTGGATCTGCTCGTAGGTCGACGTGTCCATGAACACGTAGTCGCCGCCGTCGCGGTAGAGGAACTGCATGTCCTTCTTGTCGACGATCGCCTGCTCCACCCGCTCGTCGGACCGGAAGGTCTTGTCGAGCACGCCGCCCGAGCGCACGTTGCGCAGCGTCGTGCGGACGAACGCCGGGCCCTTGCCCGGCTTGACGTGCTGGAAGTCGACGACCTGGAACAGCCCCTCGGGGAGGTCGAGGGTCATGCCCCTCTTCAGGTCGTTGGTGGTGGTGGCCATGGCGGTGCGACTCCTGGCGCGGCTGTCTGGAGCGTGTGGTCCTTGGGCGCCAGCGTCAGGGTGCGGCTGCCCTCGGCGGTGACCACGACGGTGTCCTCGATGCGGACCCCGCCGTGCCCGGCCAGGTAGACGCCGGGTTCGACGGTGACGACATGGCCGTCGGCCAGGCTACCAGCCGCGTTGGCCGCCACCCGAGGCGACTCGTGGATGTCGAGGCCCACGCCGTGGCCGGTGCCGTGCACGAACGCGTCCTCCCACCCGACGTCGCGGAGCACGGTCCGGCACGCCTCGTCGACCGCGCTCGCCTCGACCCCGGCCCGCACGGCGGCCACCCCCGCGGCCTGCGACGCCGCCACCGCCGACAGCATGCGGTGCTGGGTCTCGCTCGGTTCGCCGACCATGAGGGTGCGGGTCATGTCGGAGTGGTAGCCGTCGACGAGGGCGCCGAAGTCGATCACCACGAGATCGCCCTCGGTGATGCGGCGCTCGCCCGCCCGGTGGTGGGGCATCGCCCCGTTGGGGCCCGAGGCGACGATGGTGTCGAACGACGGCCCGTCGGCGCCCAGCCGGCGCATCTGCCACTCGAGCTCGAGGGCGACCTCGGCCTCGGTGGCGGCCTCGCCAAGCCGGTGCCGCACGGCGGCCAGGGCGGCGTCGGCGATGGCGCACGCGGCCTCGATGCGGGCGACCTCGCCGGCATCCTTGACGCGCCGCAGGTCCTCGACGAGCCCGTCGGTGGCGACGATCTCGGTGTCCGGGAACCACTCGCCGGCGTACCGCCGCTGCTGGGCCCACGTGACGTCCTCGGCCTCGAGCCCCAGCCGGGCGACCCCGGAGGCGGCGGCGACCAGGTGGTCGCGCTGCTGGTCGCTGGTGCGGCCGATGCGCACGTCGGCCGTCACCCCGACCGCGGCGATCTGCGCCGCCGCCTGGTCGCGGTAGCGCCCGTCGGTGACGAAGACCAGCCCCTCGGCGGTGGCCAGCAGCAGCGCGGCCGACCCGGTGAACCCGGTGAGGTAGCGCACGTTGGTCAGGTTGGTGACGAGCAGCGCGTCGCAGCCGGCGCCGGCCAGCGACGCCCGCAGCCGCTCCGCCCGGGCGGCGACGTCCATCGGCGGCAGGGTGGCGAGGTCGAGGGTCACGAGCCGCAGGATACGGGCCGGGAGGCCCGCGGCCGCTCGCCGCTCAGGCGTCGAGGAGCCGGGCGCACGCCTTCACGGCGAGCACGTAGCCGAGGCCGCCGAGGCCGCTGATCGTGCCGGTGGCGACCGGGGACACGACCGACGTGTGGCGCCAGGACTCGCGGGCGGCGGGGTTCGACAGGTGGACCTCGATCACCGGACCGGCGAAGGCGGCGAGGGCGTCGTGGATCGCCCAGGCGTAGTGCGTGAACGCCCCCGGGTTGATCACGATGGCCGCGGCCCGCCCGCGGGCGCCGTGGATGGCGTCGACCAGATCGCCCTCGTGGTTCGCCTGCAGGTGCTCGACCTCGAGCCCGAGCTCGTCGGCGGCGTGCCGGACCATCTCGACGTGGTCGTCGAGCGTGGCGCGGCCGTAGACCTCGGGCTCGCGCTCGCCGAGCAGGTTGAGGTTCGGCCCGTTGAGCAGCAGCACGAGACCCCGTCCGCTGCCGGCCGCGGCGTCCTGCCGGGCGCTCACCCGCGACCCGCCATCGCGTCGAGCACCGCCGCCGCGGCCCCGGGGTCGACCCCGGGCACGACCTCGACGCCGTCGGGGCCGTCGAGCACGAACGTCAGGCCGTCGACGGCCTTCTTGTCACGTGCCATGAGCGTCAGCAGGTCGGCGGGGTCGACGCCCTCGGGCAGGGTCGTGCGCAGGCCGTACCCGGTCGCGACCCGGCGGTGGTCGTCGACCCGCGCCCGGTCGATGCGGCCCAGGTGGTGCGCCAGCTCGGCGGCGTACACCAGGCCCACCGCCACGGCCTCGCCGTGGCGCAGGTCGTAGCGACCGCCGGTCTCGAGGGCGTGCGCCAGCGTGTGCCCGTAGTTGAGCGTGGCCCGCCCCCGGGTGTTGGCGACGTCCTCGCGCTCGTCGGCCGCCACGACGGCGGCCTTGATGCGCACGCAGGCCGCGATGCGCTCGTCGAGGGGCAGGGCCAGCAGGTCGTCGCCGGTCAGGAAGTGGTACTTGGCCATCTCGCCGAGACCGCTGAGGCGCTCGCGCTCGGGCAGGGTGGCGAGGGCGTCGGTGTCGCACAGCACGGCGTGGGGCTGCCAGAACGCGCCGACCAGGTTCTTGCCCTCGGGCAGGTTGACGCCGGTCTTGCCGCCGATGGCGGCGTCGACCATGCCGAGCAGCGTGGTGGGCACGTGCGTGACCCCGACGCCCCGGTGGTAGACCGCGGCGGCGAAGCCGGCCACGTCGGTGACGAGACCCCCGCCGACGGCAACCACCTGGTCGGCGCGGGTGAGCCCCCACCGCGACCAGGCGCGACACAGCGCCTCGACGGTCGCCATCGTCTTGGCGGCCTCGCCGTCGCCGATGGTCGTGACGTCGTGGGGCACGCCCGGGTCGACGTCGAAGCCGATGCCTGCCTGGGTCACGACGACGGCTCGCTTGGCGCCGGCGGGCAG
>Ga0111539_10003371_pt1 | contig 21074 bp, 16 predicted proteins | sample RhiMethybrSRZTD1_FD_79667 | JGI IMG/M metagenome (GOLD analysis project Ga0111539, IMG submission 79667) | Populus rhizosphere microbial communities from Tennessee, USA - Rhizosphere MetaG P. TD hybrid SRZTD1 (version 2) (version 2) | ecosystem: Host-associated > Plants > Roots > Rhizosphere >...
GTTTATTCGGCCGGAAATACTCGGCGAGGCTGGTTTAGTCATGATGTAAAGCAATACCTAGCAGACCTCGCGCGTGCCGGTTCAGATCGTATTCCCCTTTCCGTGCTGGATCGCATAAATTTGCCCATTTGCGTCCAGGGGAAGGATCATTGGTTTAGCGTACATTCTCAGAATCTCCCTTTGTCACCGGATCAGCGCTATTCGCGGGTCATGAATCGTTTTCTGAACGCGCCCGCGACACCAACGAGACCGGTTCCAAGGAGAAACATGCTGGCAGGCTCAGGAACTGAGCTTGTGATTTGTCCCTGGACAGTCGTGATTCCGTTGTTTGACGCTGGTGGAACCAGGTTCAACGGATTGTTGGTAATGGCATACGTGATCCCTCCGATCGTCACCGAGGTCACGGTGAAGTTAACTACACCGGAACCTGAGTTAGATGCGGAGAACAGGCCCGTGAAAGTGGCGGAAAAGCTGTCACTTCCAGCAGTCGGAACTGTTTGGGTGATCGTGAGAGTGAATGTGCCTGACGCAGCGATTGAGCCCGTACCGCTAACGAACGTTTGGAAGTTGCCAAGGCTGGAACCTGTCGGAGTGTTCAAGCTGGTGGATCCCAAACCGGTAAACGTGATCATCAATGCGTTGCCCATGCCACCGAGGAAGGTGACTGAGTTGCTACCGCTCCCGGCGCAGCCACCGCAGGTGAAAGTGCCGGACGTTGTGAATGTAACGGGATCGGCGTTCGCCGTGGAAGCTCCAATTGCCATGAAGCCGGCGAGCACCGCAGTCATCACAATTGTTTTCATCAATCGTGCCATGTTTGTTATTCCCCTCTCAGTACCGCATTCGATATGCCGCACTTCGATCGAATGGCGTTTTCGCACTACGAATGAGCAGACCATTATTCTGCTCGGGACATGACACTCAGGTTAAGGGCCGATGTTAGACCACCTGCGGGGCAAACGCAGGTGGGTAACACAGTAAGTAAACTCGCAATGGGAAGTAACTCGTAGCCCGTCAAGGCTGACGCGGCTCTGTTACTTCTTACGGAGACGTCTGCGGACGCCCGCTGCCACACCAACCAGGCCTGTGCCGAGAAGCACCATGCTTGCTGGTTCGGGAACAGTTTCGACAATTTCACTGCCTCCAAGACGAACTTGTCGTACGTCTTGAAAGACCGCGCCATTAATCGCCGTCAGACTGATGCTCGTAATCAATTGCCCGTTGATGGCCGTCACGGTGAAAAAGTTCTGGCCATTGGCGTCTACTGTGAAGTCGTCCTCAAAAAAGCCGCCATTGATGTTGACGCCCTCAACGTGAATGAGGACTGATCCACCCGTGGATGCGTTTATATTGAAGACGGCTCGAGTAAACGTATCGTTGTTGGCTAACCCAAAAGTGAGTTGTGTTAGCGCGGTATTTCCGGTGCCACCACTGACAGTTGCCTGGCCAGATGGGTTGGCATTCAGCAGTCCAGTGCCACTGCTTGATGTAAAGTTGACGACCAGATTGTTCTGACCAACGACGCCGGTCACGGTGGTAACATTCGTGGCCGGATTGAGCAGTACGTTATCCGTTCCCTGATTGTTGACTCCTGTGACGACGACAATGTCAGCCTTGGCCGTGCTTGAGTAAACGCTGACAATTCCAAGGACCGCCAGCGCTAAGAGTGTTTTTTTCAACTGCAAAAACGTGGGCATTACCATGCTCCTTAGGTGAAATGCTCGTAAATCCACAAAGCTAAGCGCCTTGCAGAGGGAGTTGCTGCATTAGGCTTGGTTGGGAAGAGCGCAGCGGGGCAAGTGCGCGCTCGGACATTACCAGCCGGGAAACTCTCGGTCGGGCCGAGAGTACAAATCGCATTGGCACGTGCCCAATGCTAAGCAAAGCTTGGGCCATGTTCGACTTACAGATCCCGACGGAACCAGATGGCCCAAATCCTCAATTTTTTGGAGGGCTCAGAACTTACTCGATGTTTCTCGATTTGTCTAGATCTTTGAGAGTCGTCTAGTTCTCAGACGGGAGTCTAGACTTTGGACATGACGATCTGGTGCTTCTTGATCTTTTGATAGAGCGAACTTCGCGGGATTCCCAGCCGTTTTGCAGCCTTCTCGACGCGCCCTCGTTCTTCGCTGAGGACTCTTTCGATGTGCTGCTTCTCGAGTTCGACCAGCGTGAGGCGAGTATCGAGAAAGGGTGTGCCCACTTGCGTATGACCATCGAAATGGAGGTCCTGAAGTGTGATGCTTTTCTGGTCACTTAGCAGCACTGCTCGTTCGATAACGTTACGCAGTTCGCGGATGTTGCCGGGCCATGAATAAGCCTGAAGTGCGGCGATGCTGCTTTCGTCGAGGCGTAGCTCCCCGCGGCCCAGGTCGGCAGCGACCTTGTCCAAAAGGTATTGGGCCATCGTGGGAATGTCTTCAATTCTTTCGCGCAGCGCGGGAAACGAAAGCGGGATCGTGCTGATCCGAAAATATAGATCGTCGCGAAACCTTTTCTCGCGGACCAGTTGGCCTATGTCCTGGTGCGTAGCCGCGATTAGCCGCACATCGACCTGCCGGTCTCGCACATCACCGACGCGCCGGAAGCGTTTTTCCTCCAGCACTTTCAGCAGTTTCGGTTGAATCTGCAAATCGACGTCGCCGACTTCGTCCAAAAAGATCGTACCGCGATGGGCCACTTCAAACAGCCCCTGCTTCGACGCTGTGGCGCTCGTGAACGCGCCTTTCTCATGACCAAAAAGCTCCGTTTCGAGCAGCTCGCGCGACAGGCCGGCGCAGTTGAGATCGACGAAAGCTTCTTCGGCGCGCGGGCTGTTGTCGTGCAGCCAGCGCGCGAGAACTCCTTTACCCGTGCCGGTTTCCCCGAGAATCAGGACGGGACTCTCCGTCGACAGAATCTTCTTTGCCTGATCCGCGAGCGCGCGGATCGCGGCGCTGGTGCCGATAAACGGATCGATCGCCTGTCGCACTTGTCGAGACTTGCTGGCCAATTGTTTGTGGTGATTGCGTTGTTTTTGCAGCAGGCGCTGGAGGATCACGAGCAACGTGGGGAGTTCGAGTGGTTTGGTCAGAAACTGTTCGGCGCCTTCTTTTATCGCTCTCACGGCGAGATCGATCGAGCCGTGAGCCGTTAAGACCAGCAGCGGAATCTGCGCGTCTATTTCTTTGAGTCGAGGAAGAAGATCCAGCGCGGTGCCGTCAGGCATCATGTAGTCGGCGATTACGATGTCGGGCCGGGAACTACGAAACAGGTGTTGAGCATCCTGGCAACTTTCGGCCTCCTCGATTTCGTACCCGTGCTGTTCGAGGAAATCACGAATACCAAATCTGACGGCTGATTCATCATCGACGACCAACACCTTGTTCCTGGACATTAGCTATCTCCCTCGGCCGGTATGGGGAAGCGAGCAATCATACAAGCTCCTCCATCGGGATTATTGCCGGCTATGAGTTTTCCTCCATGTTCCTGCATGATGCGATGCGCAATGGCGAGGCCCAGGCCCGTACCGCCACGTCGCTTCGAAAAGAAAGGTTCGAAAATTTTGGGCATGTCTTCGGCGAGAATTCCTGGTCCTGAGTCCCTGATTGCACATTGGACCCACTCATGCCCGCCGTCGAGCACCTTGCCCGCCTCGACCAGGACCATCGTTTGGGCCGGTGAATGCTGAATGGCATTTTCTATCAGGTTTACGAAAACTTTGGAAAGCCGCCGTCGATCGATCCTGATTTTCGGCAGCGACTCCTCGACCTGACTGTTCAATTGCACGTGGGCCACTTCCGCCGCGGGCAAACACGCGCGCACTGATCGCGCGACCATCTCTTCCATTGAAACCAAATACAGATCGCCGCGGAACGGCTTTCCGTATTCGAGCAGCTCTTCCATCAGCACCGTCAGCCGGCCGATCTCGTCGCGCAGGACGTTTGTGTAGCGCAGGTATTCCGTGCGATCGCTGAATCTCGTCTCAAACGCATCGAGAATCGACGAGATGCCAAACAACGGATTTCGGACCTCATGGGCCACGCCTGCGACGAGCGATCCGAGCAGCGACATCATCTCGCTTTGGCGCAGCGACGCTTCCAACTCGACACGCTTCGTGATGTCCTGGGCGATCAGGATCGCGCGCTCGCCCACCGAGCCAAATTCATTGATGTGATAAAGCGTGATTGCCCACGTCTTTCCGGTTGATTCGTCTTTGACCTCTTCCGCAAGCGGCGTGTGATAGTGGCGGATGGTCTCAATCAGCGCGGTGGCTTTCTTCCACGGCTCGCCTGCGCCGAGCTCGCTGACCGTTTTGCCGATTATCTCCTCAGCGCCGATGCCGACGATCTGCTCGGCCGCGAGATTCGAACGTTTGATCTCGCCCGACAGGTCGACGATCAGAACCGGAAAATCGATGGCGTTGAACGTCTGGCGCCACTCCATCGCCGACTGTTGCAGCGACGTGTGCAGGCGTTGCTGTTTCTCGTCGAGCAGTTTTCGTTCGGTGACGTCGTTGACGATTACGAGCTTGCTGTTCTTCCCGTCGAAGACGACCGGGTGCGAGCTCATTTCGACGTAGATGATCTTCTTGTCGCGGGTTTGGTGACGCCACGGGCTCGAGATCACGAGTTCGTCAGCGAAGGCGTTCTTGATTATCAACGTCGGAATGTCTTCGTCGGGACGAAGGTCGTTGATGGTCATCGAGAGAAATTCGTCGCGGCTGTAGCCGTAAATCCGCGTCGCGGCTTCATTGACGGCGAGGAACGAGAGGGTTTCTTCGTTGTAGACCCAGATCGGTTGCGGCGTCGATTCAAACAGCAGGCGGTAACGTTCTTCGGAGTCGCGCAGTGCTTCTTCAAACTGTTTTCGCTCGGTGATGTCGCGCGCGAGGCCGCGAAAACCGACAGTCTCATCCAGCCGATCCCTGATCGGCGACACGATCAGGTCGAACCAGCGGTCCTCGCCGGCGGCGGAATGGGCAACGAATTGATGGCGAAACTCTTTGGCTTCCTGCGGCCGGGTGAGACTTCCGGCGAAACCATTGCTTTCGGGAATGATGCCGAAAACGGCGAAGAACGAGTTGCCGATTAGCTGTTCCTGTTCTCGTCCGAGGAACCTTTGTCCCGCGAGATTGATGCTCGTGAGCCGACCCGCGAGATCCTGGGTGAAGATCATATCGCTGGCGTGCTCGACTACGTCGCGATAGCTGGCTTCGAGCCGCGAGCGTTCGAGCAGGCGAGAGACTTTCGCCACCAGACGCGCCGAGTCAAACGGTATTTCGAGATAGTCGTCGGCGCCTGCCCGTAGACCGGCGACGGCGCTTTCGGTGTCTTTTTGCAGGGCGGTGACGAGGAGAATCGGGACAGTTTTCAGTTCAGTGTCGGCGCGCATTTCACGGCAGAATTCGAGGCCGTCCATGCGCGGCATTGACACGTCGCTGATCACCACATCAGGCCGTTCGCTCTTGGCGCGAGTGAGTCCGTCGACGCCGTCGACGGCGGTCACGACCGCATAGCCGGCCTTCGCCAGCAAACTGCCCATCAACTTGAGTTGGTCCGGATCGTCATTGACGATCAGAACGGAATTGTCCTCGTGTCCGTTTGAAGTCTCTACCCCATGCATTCGGAACTATCCCTCGAAGCTGGTGCCGTGTTTGGGCTGGACAAACAGGGGGACGTACGGCGTTTGGCTGAAAATCTAAGATTTGGTCGGCATTCGTGTTTGAACAAAGATCCAAGGATTTGCTGGATTTTGACGGGCGGAGTATAACACATCGGTAAACCGAATAGACCTGTCTTGAATCCAAGCAACGTATTTGCGGGTCTCACCCACGGCTTTAAAAACTCTTCGAAAGCCCGTGAAGTTTTCGCCGGCGGTGAGTCGGAGCGGCCTGATTGTGTGGCCGTGTGATTATTGTGGAACTTATTTTCGAGAAAGAGAGAACAGATGAATAGCATGGGAAGTTTTAGGGGACCAAATTCGCGCGTAAACATTCTGTTGAGCCTGGTTCTGATCGTTTTTTCGTTTACCGCTTGCAGCGGGCAGAGCCAGACGCTGGGTTTTGCGCCGTCGCAGCCTTCGCAACCGGCCGCCTCAGGTCAGGCGATCGCGGCGGGTTTGCAGAATTCTTACGCCGATCTGGTGAGTCGAGTTTCGCCTGCCGTCGTGACCATCAGGTCGACGGAGCGGTCTCGCCCGGCGCAGCAATTTCCTTTTATGGACGACCCGAGATTTCGGGACTTTTTTGGCGACCGCGCGCCGCAGCAGACTCCACGACAGGTGCAAGGTGTCGGTTCGGGCGTCATCGTCAATGCAAACGGTTACATTCTTACCAACCATCACGTTGTCGATGGGGCGATCGATATCAAAGTTGAACTAACAGACAATCGGACGTTTTCGGCCAAGCTGGTCGGTTCCGATCAGCCGAGCGATCTTGCGGTGTTGAAGATCGATGCGACGGGTTTGCCGACGGTCGCGGTTGGCGATTCAGACAAGGTGCGCGTGGGCGATGTTGTGTTGGCTCTCGGCAACCCGCTGGGGATCGGACAGACAGTTACCTCCGGAATCGTGAGCGCGAAGGGGCGTGCGACCGGCTTGAGTGACGGCAGTTTTGAAGACTTCATTCAGACTGACGCTTCGATCAATCGGGGCAACTCGGGTGGCGCGCTGGTGAATACTAACGGCGAGCTGATTGGCATCAACTCGCAGATCCTTTCGCCGTCCGGCGGCAACATCGGAATCGGTTTTGCGATTCCGTCAAACATGGCCAAGGCGGTGATGGATCAGTTGATGAAGACCGGCAAGGTCCGTCGCGGTATGCTCGGCGTCACGATTCAGCCGGTTGATGCTGACCTGGCTGCCAGCCTGAATCTTCCAGCGGTGCGTGGAGCGATCGTTACCAACGTCAGCCCGAATGGTCCGGCTGAGAAAGCGGGTATCCAGCGTGGTGATGTGATCACGGCAGTAAATAACACTCCGGTGAATGATCCGAACACGCTGCGAAACACGGTGGCCGGTTTGGCGCCGGGAACGACCACGACGGTGACGCTGCAACGCAACGGACGCGATCAGAATGTTTCAGTGGCGCTTGCTGAGTTGCCCCCCGATCGTCCGCATGACGACAGCGAGGAGACCAGCAGCAACAACGGCGGAACAGGTAACGATCGTTATGGACTCTTGTTGCAGGTGTTCACGTCGAACCTGGCCGAGCGCTACGGTCTCGATCCGCAGGATCAGGGACTGCTCGTTGCGCGAGTCGATCCGAACGGCAGTGCTGCCAATGCGGGGATTCGACAGGGCGACCTGATTCAGGAAGTGAATCGTCGTCCGGTGCGAAACGTGCCGGACTTTACTGCCGCGATTCAACAGTCGGGCACGCGTCCCGCGCTGTTGCTCGTCAAACGACGCAACGCGGTGACGTTCTTGACTCTGCGACCGGGTTCCTAAACTAAACGTTGCAGCATAACAATTTCGTCCACGGATCCGCGTGATTCGTGGACGTTTTTGTGTTAGGTTGCGGACGAAGGGGATCAACCAAGTGAGAGAGTTCGATCGTAGACCATGGGGCAGTTACACCGTGCTCGAAGAAGCACCCACGTTCAAAGTGAAGCGTATTGAAGTGTTGCCCGGAAAAAGACTGAGTTACCAAAAACACTCGCAACGCGCGGAGCACTGGTTTGTCGTTGCAGGAACTGCCAAAGTCACCCTCGACGGGCGCGACCTGCTGATCGGCACCGGAGAAGCGATCGATATTCCGGTTGGTTCCGCGCATCGCGTCGAAAACCCCGGCAAGGAAGATCTCATTTTCATCGAAGTCCAACGAGGTAACTATCTCGGCGAAGACGACATCGTTCGTCTCGAAGACGACTTCGGCAGAACATAAACCCTCTTGAAACCGTAGCAAAGCTTCATGGCTGACTCAGCGAACGAACTCACCGTCGCACCGGAAGTCTCGCAAGGCCTGTGGGCTGATATCAAAGAAGCAGTACGCGGCTCGCACCATCGCAGCTACACGACCGGTCCGATCGGACGCGCAATTCTCCTGCTGGCCATTCCCATGGTCCTGGAAATGATCATGGAGAGTGTCTTCGCGGTCGTCGACATCTTCTGGGTGTCGCATCTGGGAACCGACGCGGCTGCAACTGTCGGTCTCACCGAGTCGCTGCTGACTATTATCTACGCGCTCGCGATCGGCTTGAGTATCGGCGCAATGGCGATGGTCGCGCGCCGCATCGGCGAGGGAAATCCAGACGGCGCCGCACGCGCTGCAGTGCAGGCGATCGCCGTCGCATTGCTCATCTCATTCACCATTGGCGTCGTCGCGACGCCGTTTGCGTCACGCTTGATGGCGCTGATGGGTGGATCGCCGTGGGTGCTCGAACACGGCGTCGCATTCACACGCGTGATGCTCGCGTGCAACTTCACCGTCGTCACGCTGTTCATGGTCAACGCCATCTTTCGCGGCGCGGGTGATGCGGCGATCGCGATGCGCACGTTGTGGGTCGCAAACTGGATCAACATCGCGCTCGGCCCGTGTTTGATCTTCGGACTCGGACCGTTTCCGAAACTCGGCATCGTCGGCGCAGCGATCGCGACGAACATCGGACGCGGCACCGGCGCGACTATCGCACTAATCAAATTGTTTCGGGGCGGTGGACGGTTCGAGATCAAGCGCGAACATCTTCGTATCCAACCGGCGATCATGGTGCGGCTCGTTCGACTCTCAGCGACCGCGACGTTTCAAGTCTTCATCGGCATGGCGAGTTGGATCGGTCTGGTGCGCATCATCTCGAGCTTTGGCAGTAATGCGGTTGCCGGTTACACGTTCGGTATTCGCGTGATCATCTTCGCGCTGTTGCCGTCGTGGGGAATGGCGAACGCTGCGGCGACGATGGTCGGGCAGGCGCTGGGCGCGAAGAATCCGGATCGCGCCGAACGCGCGGTTTGGCGAGCTGGTTTTTACAACATGATCTTTCTCGGGATCGTGGGACTTCTGTTCGTGTTGTTTGCACCGCAGATCATCTGGTTTTACACCGACGTTCCGGAGGTCGCGAAGTACGGTGTCGACTGTTTGCGTATCGTCTCGTACGGGTTTCTGTTTTACGCGTATGGCATGGTGCTGGGGCAGTCGTTTAACGGCGCTGGCGACACGTGGACGCCGACGATCCTCAATCTTTTTGTTTTCTGGTTCTGGGAGATACCGCTGGCGTACCTCCTGAGCGTGAGGTTTGGGATGGGGCCGCGCGGCGTGTTTATCGCGATTACCATTGCCTTCTCGACTCTGGCCGTGGCTAGCGCGCTCGTGTTTAGACGCGGCAAATGGAAGGCAAAAGTCGTTTAAGCTCAAGCCCGTGGAGTAGCGAGTCCGAACACTGCTGTCCGGAGTTCGTTACGTTTATAGAACGCTCAGTCCTTCCTCGGTGCTCTGTACGCTCGAATACACTGGGGTCGCGTGAATATCACGCGGCGGCACCCCTATTGCCTAAAGATAATGTGCCATCACGGGTTCGAGCCACTCCGCAAGAGAGCAGCCGAGCGGATGGAGGAGTTTGGGTGAGAACAAGGAGGAGACTGATGGATAAGCGGCTTGAAGGGAAGAAGGTAGCGATTCTGGTGGCGGATGGGTTCGAACAGGTTGAACTGACCGAACCCAGGAAGGCTTTGGAAGCGGCGGGGGCAGAGACCGAGATCGTTTCGCCGGCTGATGATCAAGTGCAGGGATGGAATCACGACGAAAAAGCGGACTTATTTAGTGTTGATATGCCCTTGAAACGGGCCCGTTCTGATGATTACGACGCATTGTTATTGCCGGGCGGTGTGAGAAATCCGGATCAGTTGAGAATGATGACGCGAGCGATGGAATTCGTGGATGGGTTTTTTGCGGCGGGCAAACCGGTGGCGGCGATTTGTCACGCGCCGTGGACGTTGATCGAGACGGAGGTTGTTAAAGGACGCCGGATCACGTCGTGGCCTTCGTTGAAAACGGATCTCATGAATGCGGGTGCCGACTGGGTTGATCGAGACGTGGTGGTCGATCATGGATTGGTGACGAGCAGGAAACCTGCCGACCTACCGGCGTTCAATCAGAAGATGGTCGAGGAGTTTGCGGCGAAGCGTTATTCGCGACAGAGGGCTGCTTGAGTTTTAGCGTTTGCTGCGTAGCAGGGCAGCAGGCAGGCGGGTGCAAGAGCTGGAGGGAACGAAGAGCTTAGAACCTCCGAAGCTTCTGCACCCGTTCCTGTGTTTGTCTTGTTGGATTATAACTTCCTTGCCGTGTCGCCGACGCGAATCACACCACCTTTAATCACGCGAGCGTTGATTCCACGCAAACAAAGTTCTCGACCGACAGTTGAATTGACGAACTTCATCGCTTCGACGCCGAAGCGGGCGACGAACTTGTGGCAGCCGGTGTGAGGCAGTGGACTGACTTCAAGAATCGCCGTGCCAATGGCGAGCTGCGTTCCTCCCGGCAGATTCTCTTTGCTCAGATCCATGTCGAGATAGAGTTGATCGCCGGCGAGCGGCCAACGATCTTTCTCCTGCGCGACTAACGCCGTGACACGCGAGTTCATGATGTTGATCTGCATTTCGGGATGGGGCGAGTGGTCGGGAGTTTTCGAACTCGGCCGCATGCACCAAGTGTCGCCAATCAGACCTTTGATCGGATCGAGTTCCGCAAGCTCGATCACTTCACGATGATCGACTTGCGGACGACGCACGATCAACTCGACGACACCATTGTCCTTCGGCGCCGCGCGCAGGTGGTCCAACTCGGCTTCGAGCTCCTGCATGGTCAGGTGTTTCACAGTTACATCGGGAAAGAGGCTCATGGCGGTACGTTACGGCGTGGTGAGAAGCCGTGTCAATGACTCTGTGCTGTGAAGATTGGACGCTTGACGGCCAGCACGCTGCCTCCGATTGTTCCCAGAAATCCACCGGCAAGGATCGACAAGAAACCAACCGCCGTTCCGAGGCCACACGATTCCCCTGGCGTCCGAACAGGATCGATGAGGTCGATGATGGCCATCACGGCGGACCCGACCACAACCCAAACGACCACAGCGCCGGCGATCATGAACGAGATCGCACTGACGAACAAATATCCGAGGTTTGCCAGACGTCGTTTCCAGGTCAGTCGCTTCTGAAATGATTCAAGCGGCGGGACCTCGGGAAGTGGCTGCCGTTCCGAAGCGCCGACAGCTTCTATTGCACAGCCGCAGTGCGCGCAGTTTGTTAAGTAGAGGTAGTCGATTCTTGTGTTGCAGTTCTGACAATTCATAGCGCCCTCGTGATGCCGGAAACATCTGACTAGCGAAACCTCGCGCGAGCAATTCCTTTTGGAAGTCCCGCAAAAACCGGCTCCGCATCACGATTGAGCAAGGAACATGCCGATGCTCGATTGCGCCCAAAAACATTGCAAATTCAGCAGCTTGGTACTAACATTTCGGGCGTATTCGACATGTCACTGGCTCTGCTTGAGCCAGCCTCATGGTCTTCATTTGCCAACCCGCAGCGGAAGACCGTCCACAATAGGATCTCCTCCCTGCGCTACCTGAAACGTCGTACCTCGCTTTGCAAAGCAAGGCGACCCATCCGGGAAAACAATCATGGCTTACGTCCCCAACTTTGAATATGACATCTTCATTAGTTACGCCCACGTCGACAATCTAACCACGCCCGGCGAAAGCAAAGGCTGGATTGAGACGTTTGAAGAGTTCCTCGCCGTCTTTCTCTCGCGCCGAGTGGGCAGGATCGGCAGCGTCAAGATTTGGCGCGACCCGACTCTCGACGGCAGTCAACTTTTCGATAAAACGATTGAAGACAGAATCAAGAAATCCGCGATCTTTCTGGCGTTTACTTCACCCGGTTATCTCGCCTCCGAGTACTGTCAGATGGAATTGAAATGGTTCTACGACTACGCGACGAACAATCAGCTCGGCGTCAGCGTTGGTGACCGCATGCGCGTCTTGAATGTTTTGCTGAATAACATTCCGCACTGCGACTGGCCGGAGTACTACGGGAAAACCAGCGGGTACGATTTCTACTGCGCGGAGGACAAAGAAGACCTTGGCTACCCGTTGAAGTTCGCCGACCACATGTTTGAAGAACGGCTGCGCAAGCTGGTTGAAGCAATCTATCGGACGTTAATCGCAATCAAAGAGCTTGCTGCTCCGAAAGTCGCCCAGCCGACGTTCACGAAAACGATCTACCTCGCCGACACGTCCGATACGCTGGTCCGCTATCGCAAGCGACTGCTGAACGATCTCGGTCCGAAGGTGCGGATAGTCAGCAATCTGCCTCCGCCATATGAAGCCGACGAGCACCAGACCAAAGTGATTGACGCGATCAAGCAGGCGGACCTGTCGGTTCACCTGCTTGATGACCTACCCGGCCGCGAGATTCAGGGCGAAGAAGGCAAGTCGTATCCGCAAAAGCAGGTTGAGTTAGGACTGCAATATGCGAAGTCGCAGTTTATTTGGGTGCCGAATACGCTCGAGCTCGAAACGGTTGAAGACGCGGGCTACAAGAGTTTTCTGGATAAGTTGCAGAACGGCAACCGAGGGGAGTCAAACTATCGCTTCATTAAAGGCTCCGCCAGTTCGATCGGCAGGGAATTAACAGAAATGTTGGACCGCCCCCCTGATCCGGTACAGAACGGAAAGCCGGCCGGAGCATTGGTCGACACTCATCTCAAAGACCAGTTGCATGCGTACAAGTTGGGCCAGTTCCTGATTGAAAAGTGTATCCAGCCGTACATCAATCCTGAAGAAGACGATCCGCAGAAGAACATGAAGGTGCTTGAAGAACGTCTGAAGCAGGTCAACAAGTTGATCGTGATCTATGGGGACGTTGCCGAGCAGTGGGTTAGAGCGCGGTTGGCGGTGGCCGTGCAGATTGCAATCACGGCGCGGGTTCAACTGAAAGCATGTGGCGTTTATTTTGCGCCGCCACGCCAGCGTGGTCCTTCCAACATCTTCGATCTGCCTTTCCTACCGGTGTATGAGTTTGACAGTAACGACATCAGCCATCCTCAGAACCTTGGCCCAATGCTAAGTGCAAGCTAGGAGACCAGCATGGAAACGAATCCTGTACCGGCAGACTCGGCTAATCGAGTGCTTTCGTACGACAACAACGGTGCGGCTCCCGGCGCTTTCCCGAATAATCCTTTTGTTGGGTTGCGGCCTTTCCGGAGTGACGAAGGCTTGTTGTTTTTTGGCCGGCGCGAGCAAACGTTGGAACTGTTACAGCAACTTCAGCAGTCGCGGTTCCTTTCAGTAGTAGGCAGTTCTGGTTGCGGCAAGTCGTCGCTCATACGCGCCGGATTGATACCCAAACTCGAGGCGGGTTTTCTCGTCGAACAACGCGAGCAGTGGCGCATTGCAACGGCCAAGCCGGGTGACGCGCCACTCGATAACCTCGCTTACTCGTTGATCAAAACCTTCTCCGATGCTGCTGACGGCGTCGACGCTGCCACTTTGTCTGAAGAGATGAAGAACGTGTGTGCGCAGGCCGTGGTTGATTTTCTTACGCCACGGTTGAAAGAGTCAGACGCCAACATGCTGCTCCTCATCGATCAGTTTGAAGAGCTCTTCAACTTTGGACGTTACGGGCAAAGAGAGGTCATCGACACCGAGGACACGAAGACCAGGGAGACTCAACTCGCCGAGAGACTCGAGCGAGAACGACGGCGCGACGAAGCGGCTGATTTTGTTTCGATCATGCTTGGTTTGGCGGCGCAAAGTGAGTTGCCGATCTATGTCGTGATGACGATGCGTTCGGATTTTCTCGGCGACTGCGATGTGTTCTACGGTCTTCCGGAAGCGATCAACGTCAGTCAGTACCTGGTCCCGCGACTGGCGCGACCTCAGCGTCAGGAGGCGATTGAGAATCCGATCGTTTTGTACGGGCAGACGATTTCGCCGCGACTCCTGGATCGAATACTCAACGACGCCGGCGAAGAAGGAGACCAGTTGCCGGTAATGCAGCACGCCATGATGCGCACGTGGGAGAAGTGGCGAGCCTCAAAAGATCCGGCCATCGATGTCCAACACTACGAAGCGGCCGGCACGATGAAACAGGCCCTTAGCAACGATGCTGACGAAGCGTTGTCCGGCATGAGTCCCGAGGATCTGAACATAACTAAGAAACTGTTTCAGACGCTCACCGATACCGATTCGAGAGGACGTCGAATTCGCCGGCCGACGCACTTGAAAGAAATAGAAGCAATCACCGGAGCTTCTCGCGAAAAGTTGATCGAGATCATTTCGCACTTCAGTGGACACGGCCGATCGTTTCTCCACATGTCTCAGGAGGAATCCGATCCGCTCGTCGACATCTCGCATGAGAGTCTGATCCGCCAATGGGCCACCCTGCGTGACTGGGTAACGAAGGAATCACGTTCGAAAGAGATCTACTTGCGATTAGTCGGCACGGCCAATCGCTATTACAAGCCGCAACCCGAGGACGATTTGCTGCGGGGAGCAGCGCTTCAGATCGCGCTGGAGTGGAAAGAAAAGCGTAAGCCGAACCAGGCATGGGCCAATCGTTATCACCCGGGCTTGGACCAGGCGCTCAGGTTTCTGGATGAAAGCAAGACGCAGCGAGATCGAGATCTGGCTGAGGCCGAGAAGCGGCGCGACGAAGCCGCGGAACGCGAACGCCGCGATTTGGAGCAGGCGCTCGAGCTCGCCACGCAAAGAGAAGCAGCCGCGCATTGGCAACGGCGGGCGATCTATGGTTTGGGGTTTCTATTGATTCTCGCCGTTGCGACCACCGTTTTCGCCGTCTCCGCCGGGTTCAGAGCTGAAAAGCGAAAGAGGCAGGCGGAAGCCGCCGAACAGACTGCGAAGGATCTTTCCGAGCAATTAAAGGGCAAGGTCGCCGAACTGGATTTGAGAGTTGCAAGCGAGAAGAAACTAAAGGATGAATTAGCTGGAAAATTTGAGAACGAGAAAAACCTGAAAGTTGAGGCGGAGAAGCTCAGGGATGAGGCACACAGACAGGCAGAGATTGCGAGTCAGGCTGCTCGTCGTGCCAGAAGAGAGGCTTACAACGCCACCGTCGCAGCTCAAGGCGAGCGACAGGCGTTGATAGGGCTGCAAAAAGCTAACGAGCTTGCGCAAGAGAAGGCGAACGAGGCTATCGATGCTCGCGTCAAGGCGGCTGCGACACAGTCTGCGAATCAAACATTCAGAGAAGGTCTATTGCTGGCTCGAATTAACAATCCAAAGGAAGCCGCGAAAAAATACAACGATGCGGTCGAGGCATATAAGTCGTTGACCGAACGCGATTATGAGGGCGAGGGTACAGCGCTACTGGAACTCGCAGATATGTACCTCAAATCGGAAGATACGGCTCTCTTTGACAAGGGCGCCATTTCACTCATGAGTGCAGAAGACGTTTTTAAGCTTATCGAGACGACAAAGCCAGTCGAGAGCAACAATGGAAGGGCCGCCGTCCAACTCAAGAAGCGAGACTACATCTTCTCGGACCGAGTTCTTGGGGAGCTATCTCCTGAAGAAGCAGCCGAAATCAACATGTTTTCAGCGGAGCTTTTTCAAGAAGCTTACGATTACTATAACAACGCCAAGAATCGTGAGGGCATGGCCTTCACGGCGGAGAAGGCAGCAGAGCTTTTCCGGACATCGAACAACGCCGGCCAGCTCAATAGCCTAATCGAAATGTACGAGAAGCTGCTGAATTACCACACGGAAAGAAAGGACGCGCCTGAGAGAGTCTCGTTGTATTTGAAGATTGCCGACCTCTATAAACGCGCGGGCGAAACTGCCAAGGCAAACACCAACTTCGAGAATGCGCGAAAGGTCTATCAGGCATACACAGATCCGGAAGCTAAAGAAGGTGAAGCCAGAACCTATGTCGATATTGGTTTCGTTCTCGGGACTGACCAGGACATCGCCAGTAACAATGACACGGCGATCCAGACTGTCAAGACTGACCCTCGTGTGCAGGCGAATACGCTGAGATACATTGGCAAGAAATATCAGGAGAGATGGTCAAAGGGCCCAACATCCAGAGCAGGCTTTGAGTCTGAACCAGTAAGAGTCGCTGACTATTACTCGCGAGCAGTGGCTTTGTATAGCCAACAGTTACCTGACACCAGAATTGATCTGGCGGACACACTCAGTGAGTTGGGCGTCATTAACCTCGAGATTGATAAAACCGTGGCCCTTCAGAAGTTCGACGAGGCCCTCAAGATTTACACTGAATCTGAGAACGCGAAAAGAGGCGCCCTGCTCTTGAAGATTGCCCAGCTTCAAGAGGAAAAAGGTCAACTTGAGCAGGCGTTGAAATCCTATGACGAGGCAGAGAGCATATTCGATAAGGAAAAGGTGATGGTCGACACTCTTAAAGCCAGGGCAGGCAGCACTCGCGTCGACGCCGCGATCTATAAGAAGAAGGCACGTCCATAATGGACGCTATTTTATTCGGAAGTTCTTGTTTAGTTCGGCGAATACCTGGTCTGCCGCCGCTGCAACCTTGTCGAGGTTGTTAGTGAGCTCGTCGGCATCCAGGGATTTCAGGCGCGCTTCATTTCGGACGAACACATCGCCTTCCCGATCGAAGCAGACCTTGGCGTAGTCGAGCCTGTTTGCCAAACTCAGCAGCGTAGGTGCGGCGTCGCGAAGCCTGAACGAGGTTGCCTTCGCCACATTCACTTGTGCTATCACCGTGCCACCGCGCTGGGCCAGGGTGATGCTGAAGTTCGGCAGGTTCGGTCCAGTCCTTCTGATTATCCAGATTCCCACATCGGCTCTCGTATACTTTTGACCCGACTGTGCAAGCAACTTCTCTACGACGGCTGCGGCCTGTTGGTCGTCGATACTCTGAGGTGCGGCCGCGATCGGAAGCTTGCTGGGTGTTGATTTCGTGGTTTTCCTCTTCGTCTGAGCGGAAATCGGCGCGACGTTGAGAGTTACGAGGAGCAACACGAGCGGTAGCGATAATCGTTTCTGAGCCTTCATGGTGGTAGGAGCCCTCTTTCGAACAGAACTGCGAAGGATGAAGATTTTACCTCGAATCTATCGATCCGGGCGATGTTTCCGCGGCTTCGCGCGCAAGTCTCTCTCGACAATCTTTCCGTCCTTAGTGTAAGAGTGAACCCGCAGTTTCCTACCATAAAAAACATGGAGAACTATGCCCAGACGAAAACTCTTTACGGTTACTTTCTGCCTATTTTCATTGCTGCTTCTAATTGGCTGTTCACACTCGGCAAACCAACCCACGAAACCTGAGTCGCCGAAGGAGTTCGCCGCGATGATCGCGAAGAAAGGCGAATTGTCGGCGTTAGCTACTTCGGAAAAACTGAGCAAGACGCCAACCATTAAAGGCAAGATCGCGATTGTCAAAAATAGTGACGGCGACATCACTATCGATCGTTTTTCTGAGGATGGCGCGACTTTCGATACCGACCCTCCGATTCCGGTGGGTGAAACCTGGAACAATTTTCTACCGGCCGCACTTTACGCCAAGACTCCCGACGAAATTGAGACGCTCATAAAAATCAATTGTGTTACGAAGAAAGACGAAGCGCTGTACACCAAAGGAGATAGCACCACAGCCGAGCCGAAGATCTACGAGTACGTTATCTGTGACATCGGGTTGGTCGATTACAAGACCGCTACGGTTTTTGCGAAGAAGCAGGCGGGCAAGAACGTTCCGCCGAGTCGGATCACCGGTAGTACGATTGCTCGTCACCCATGGCTGGAAATAGCCGATTTTATAAGATCCGCAGCGAACACGAATAAGAAGAGCGCATCTTGAGCCGGCTTCAAACTGAAGGCCGCCGGAACGACTTCCAGCGGCCTCACAATTCATTGGCTCCCCACAGTCACGCGTTAGTTTCCGACTACAAAAAGATGACCCGCATTCTGTGAGTAGATCTTGCCGTCTTTCCCGATGGACGATGGCGTGTACGCCGCGCCGAGGGCCAGTTGCTGAAAGATCTTCTGCTTCAACGTCCCACCCTGATTGATAGCGAAGAGATTGCCGTCCTCGTTGTTGGCATAAACAACGCCGTTCGAGTCTATCGCCATCGCATTGACACACCACTCGAAGCTGTTCGGATGATCGTCAACGCACGTCACGTTACCAAAGGCGTCACGACTGCAACTCAGCGTATTCGTGTTTTTGAACTTCCACTCGACGCCCATATTCGAGTTGAGTTGTGTGATGAAGTACTCCTCGGGGTAGGTGGGGTGCGTGGCTGTGCGATCCGATGGGCAGATTGCCTCGACGTTACAGTACGATCCAGCGCTGTAGTGGTTGTCTTTGATGACAATCGAGTAGGTTCCGCCGTGGCTGTATATGCCCGGAGTAAGGTCCCACCCAAATTCGTAGGCACCTTGAAATTGTCCGGCCGAACTGAACTTCATCAAGTGGCCCTGTGCCCAGTTGTAGCGGGTAAAGGTGCCAAAGAGGACGCTGCCGTCAGGCGCTACGGTCGGCGAGGACGAACCATCGTCGAGAATGCGGCCAGGCCCTGACTCGTTGACTTCAGGATCTACGCCGAGGTGCGCACCCGCCCTGCAGCCGCCTGGTCCACCGATTGGAAGCAACACTCCGCAGCCATCGTTCAAACGGTTTCGCAGCGACGCACTCCACTTCGGAGTGAGATCCGGGTTCACCGCGATCAGGAAGTTGTATCGAGTCACGAAATGCGCGCGGCTGACGGTGTAAATCGTACCGTTCGGTGCAATCGCGGGCGCGACATTGATTCCCGGACGCTGCGAGCCACAAGGAACTGTCGTAGGCACCGCATCCGGGCTGGGTGGCCACGGAAGTTGAGCGGTGCTGAACCCGACTTTGCAAGGATCGGTTGCCGTTGGTGCATTGGGCGTGATTGTCGCGAAGCTCACTTTGTTCGACGTGTCATTAGGCGCGATCTTCACGAGCCATGAGTCGACCACGTTCTCCTCCCAGGGCTTGTTGTTGTCGAGTTTGATAGCGTTGTAGTAGACGTTTCCGTTCTTATCCGCGACGAGCGGACCAGACACAAAGGTATTCTTGTCTTTCGTCGCGCCGAACGGGTTGATAGTAGCGGCGACTGTGCCGTTGTTTTTATTGAGCTTCGCGACCGTGCCGCCCGCTTCCGGTACGTAAATGAAACCATCCACCAGCACAGCGTGGTACACCGGCTCCCAAAACGGACCGTTGCCGGTTGCGCGACTCGCAAACGGAACGGGTTTCCAGTCGCTGGTGTGACTCCACTTCTCCACCAATTGACCGTTTTCCCACGCAAGTCGCTTCTCTAACCAGTCCTGAGTCTCCCAATGATCTACCTGCGTGAAGTTCCCTGACTTGAACTCCATGTAGACATCGTTGCCGTCGATGAGCGGCACCTGATAGTGGACCAGCAAGGCTCCGCCGGTGGCCGCCATCTCCTCGTCGACAAATGGGTCGTACACGATGTCTTCAATGATCCGGGTTAAGTTTTGCCCACTAAAACCGACCTCCCCGGTATGTTGCGGATCGCCTCCCCACTGCGGCCAGTCTGGCGGCGGGCCCGCAGCGAGAATTGTTAAGAGACCGGCGCCACACAAGATGGCGAAAACTACGACGGATAAAACCCTAGCGCTTTTCTGTCGTGAACATTTCATGATTAAGCTCTCCTCAGTAATCGTCTAGTTCGGGCAAACGGTTTTCGGCGTTTGCGCGGAGTTCGACCGCACTAATTATTCGGAGGGGGAAAAAGGCGCTTTTTAATCTGGCTAGCTGTTCACGTCGAAGCCGAAAGACTCAAATCGATAAAGGCAATCAACGTCTTCGCAGTATTACTCAATCGACAGAACAGGTTATGGGCGGGAGGGCCAGCTCTTATTTACCTGCTGGTAACTGGGAGGTTTTCGGATTGACCTGAGGCAAGGCTCGGTCGGGTAAGCAAGACTTGTCCACAAAGTTGAGAACGGGCGCAAGCTACACCCGTCGGGCTTGTACTGTCAACACAAATAGTGCGGCCGATTTTCGCTTAGAAGGTAATAGGAAATATCCTCGCGGATTCAATAAAGGGATACAAAACCCAAAAGCGGTCGTACAATGAGGCTCCCAGAACTCAACTCCCTTGATCTGCAACCGCAAGCCTCACAGCATTTGCTCGTGAAGACGGCGCTTGCCAATAAGTAACCTCGCCGCTCAGTCGCGCGAATCTTTCCCCATTCATCGCGCTTTGAGTGGTGCATCCTGAGAAAGGAGCCTCAATCATGTTATCAGTCACTCGTCGAGATCTAGCGGGTACTTTCCTTGCTCTACTTATTCTGTTCTTGATCGTAATGCCCGGGCTGACTCCGGTTACCATCACTGGCAGCATTGCCTCAGCAGATGCATCAACGCCGAGATCGTACGTTGAGTTTATAGATGGTGCGTACCTTGGTGCACTAGGCCGGTTTCCAACCTGTTTCGAAGAACAAGCTGAATACGACGCGCTCGTGAATGCCGCTTCGGCGAGCGCGTTACATGAGGAAGCGCAACGCTTCGTCAGCACATTGTTTGAGACACAGTCATCGTATGATGTTTTTGACGTGAGTACGTATTGTCAGTCAACGGAATACGAAGCACTGAACCCTGCGTTCTGTAATCCCTTCATCAACGTCCAATCGGAACAGTTTGTGACAGCTCTATACAGGGCATTCTTATTGCGAGAACCGGAGCCCGCCGGTTTCAATTCCTGGTTGAGCGTTATTCCGACGGTGGGACGCAAAGAAGTCCTTAATGGATTCCGATTCAGCGTTGAGTTTGGGATTTTGGTAGATGCTCTTTATCCGGGCACTCGCCCTACCTGCTCTCTAGAGTGTCCTGAATGTCCACCTGAACCTTGTGAGGGCCCCAATCAAGGCGGTCATTACTCAAAGCTCTGCACGTGATCTCATTTATCGAAACGGGTAAGTAGAAAGGCCGCCGGAAACGACTTCCGGCGGCCTTCAGAGTTTTTGGCTCCGCAGGTAGGACTCGAACCTACAACCCTTCGGTTAACAGCCGAATGCTCTGCCATTGAGCTACTGCGGAATAACGTGTAGCGGATAGTTAACATCACGCCAGGGACGCGAGCGGTTTTATAGCAAATGGGGTAATGAGCGTCA
>Ga0111539_10003373_pt1 | contig 21071 bp, 21 predicted proteins | sample RhiMethybrSRZTD1_FD_79667 | JGI IMG/M metagenome (GOLD analysis project Ga0111539, IMG submission 79667) | Populus rhizosphere microbial communities from Tennessee, USA - Rhizosphere MetaG P. TD hybrid SRZTD1 (version 2) (version 2) | ecosystem: Host-associated > Plants > Roots > Rhizosphere >...
ACCGCCAGCCCCGACTCGGGTCCGAGGAAGGCCTGGTCCTGCATCCCCACCTCGTAGCTGCCCTCGACGACGACGTCGGCGCGGGCCGCGACGTCACCGTGCTCGACCACGACGCGGCGGATCACGTTGCCCTCGGGGTGGATCGGCGGCGACGACGACGCCGCGTCGGGGTCCACCAGCGGGTCGAGCGGCTGGTAGGTGACGGCGACGGCCTCGAGCGCCCGCCGGGCCGTGTCGGGGTGGTCGGCGGCGACGGCCGCGACGGGCTCGCCGACGAACCGCACCACGTCGCGGGCGAACACCGGCTGGTCGGCCGAGATCAGCCCGTACGTGGCCGCGCCGGGGACGTCCTCGGCGGTGACGACGCACGCGACCCCGGGGATCGCCAGCGCCGGGCCGACGTCGAGGGCCGTGATGCGGGCGTGGGGGTGGGGCGACCGCAGCGTGCGGCCCCACAGCATGCCGTCGGCGTACAGGTCGGACGAGAACGCGAACCGGCCCTGCACCTTGGGCGTGCCGTCGGGGCGGACCGGGCTGTCGCCGACGCGCCCGTCGGCCGGTCCGCCCCGCAGGGTCGGCGGTGCCGCGACGTCGGTGGCGCCGACGGCGGTGGGGGGGTGCCCGAGGGCGGTCACGCCGAGTCTCCCGGCGGCGCCGACGCTTCCGGCGGCGCCGATGCTTCCGGTGGCCCGCCGCTGGCCCCGCTCGCGGCCGGGGTGGTCAGCGCCGTCGCCGTGCGCACGGTCACCACCTGCTCGACCGCCGCGAGGATGCGCCCGTACCCCGTGCACCGGCACAGGTTGCCGGCGAGCGCCTCGCGCACGTCGAACGGGCCGGGCTCGGGCGTGTGGGCCAGCAGGTCGTGGATCGCGACCACGAAGCCCGGCGTGCAGAACCCGCACTGGACCCCGCCGGCCTCGACCATCGCCTGCTGAACGTCGGTGAGGACGTCGCCCGCCAGGGCTGCGTCGCCGGGCTCGCCGCCGGCGGGGGTCAGGCCCTCGACGGTGGTGATCTGGCAGCCGACGGCGGCCTCGGCCAGCTCGAGGCAGGCGCACACCAAAACACCGTCGACCAGCACCGAGCACGAGCCGCACTCGCCCTGCTCGCAGGCGTTCTTCGCCCCCGGCAGGCCCAACCGGTCGCGGAGCACGTGCAGCAGGCTGTCGCCGCCGTGTGCGCCCTCCACCCGGCGCGACGCGCCGTTGACGACCAGGTCGTACACGGCGCCGCTCACGCCGCCTCCGGGGCGGCGCCGCCGCCGTCCGCCGCCGCGGTGGTCGCTCCGCCCGGGAAGCAGCGGGCGAGCGCCCGCCGGGCGAGGACGCCGACGGCGTGCCGGCGGTAGTCGGCCGTGGCGCGGTGGTCGGAGATGGGTCGGCTGGCGGCGGCCATGCGGGCGCCGAACTCGGCGGCGACCGCGGCCTCGACCGCGCTGCCGCCGTCCCAGTCGACCCGATCGGCGACCCAGGCCTCGGCCGCGGGGTCGCCCATCGGCACGGGCCCGACCGAGCCGAGGGCGCACCGCACCGATCGCGTCGGGCGGTCGACGACCAGGGCGCAGTTGGCGACCGCGATGACCATGGCGTTGCGCACGCCGATCTTGAGGAACTCGGCCGGTCCGGTCAGCAGCGGCACCCGCACGGCGACGATCAGCTCGCCCGGGGCCAGCGCCGTGCGCTTGGGCCCGGTCAGGAAGTCGGCCACCGTGACCTCGCGGCGGCCGTCGACCGACGCCAGCTCGACGCTGGCGCCGTGGGCGACGAGCACGGGCAGCGTGTCGCCCGCGGGGGAGGCGGTCGCCAGGTTGCCGCCGACGGTCCCGGTGTTGCGGATCTGGGGGCTGCCCACCGTGCGGGCGGCCTGGGCGAGGGCGGGCAGCAGCGCCGCGGGCTCGGGCGCGAGCAGCGTGGCGTAGGTCGTGGCCGCGCCGAGCACGACGGCGTCGCCGTCGCGCCGCCAGCCCCGCAGCTCGGCGACGCGCCGGAGGGACAGCACGTCGTCGGGGCGCCGGAGCCCGTAGTTGACCTCGACCATGAGGTCGGTGCCGCCCGCCAGCACCGTGGGCGGGGGATCGCCCGCCAGGGCGGCGAGCGCATCGTCGAGTCGGTCGGGGACGAGGGCGGTCACGGGTTGCCGAGCTTGTCGCGCTTCAACGAACTGTTGAATTCGCGCATGTTACCGGCCGGTGAACCGCAGGCCAGGCCGGTTGCCTGTCGCCGGGCGCACCGCCCGGGCGTCACTCGGACAGGTAGAGCGTGTGGTCGTGCAGCGAGCCGGTGAGCATCCCGAGCAGGAACGCCGCCTGCACGATCCACCGTGCCCGCCCGTCGCTCGAGATCAGCTGCGGCACGTGCCACAGGGTCAGGGCGTAGGTGCGCACCGCGTGGCGCAGCGACCGGCGCGGCATGCCGCTGGCGCGGAACTTGCGGTAGAGGTGCGGCCGGGAGTGGCCGTAGCGGTAGTACTGGCGGGCCGCGTCGCGCGTCGAGCCCCGCAGTCGGTAGGCGACGACCGCATCGGGCACGAACCCCATCTGCAACCCGGCGAGCTGGGCGCGGAAGGCGAAGTCGATGTCGTCGCAGCCCTCGACGAACGTCTCGTCGAAGCCGTCGAGCTTGGTGTGCACCGTGCGGTGGACGGCGAAGTTGCAGCCCATGAACGTCGGCAGCCACCCGAACGTCGCCAGGCCCCGGCTGACCCGGCCGTCGGGATGCCGCGTCAGTGCCGTGGCGTCGTTGAGCGTGGCGCCGTCGACCTGCCCGCCGGCGACGTCCCAGTCGTCGCGGGCCCGCCAGAAGGCGGCCACCCAGCCGGGGTGCACCACGTCGTCGGCGTCGCAGTAGAGCAGCAGCTCGCCGCGGGCCTCGGCGGCCCCCCGGTTCCGGGCGTGGTTGATGCCGCGGCGTCCCGAGGCGTCGATCACCCGCACCGGCAGGCGGTCGCTCCACGCCTCCGCCCGTGCCGCGGTGTCGTCGGTCGACCCGTTGTCGGCGACGACGACCTCCCACGGCACCGGCACGTCCTGGTCGGCCAGCGCCGCCAGCTGGTCGTCGATCCACGCCGAGGCGTCGAGGGCCGGGATCACCACGCTCACGCGGGGCGCGTCGTCGCCCCCGGCGCCGTCGCTGCCGGACCGTTGCCGCCGTTGTCTCGCACCGCCCTGTGCCATGTCGCCCACCGGAGATGGCAGGACGCGTCGGTCGCGCCAGTGCCGCTCGCAGTTGCCTCCGCCGGGGGGAACCATACAGACGGCGGTCACCTACGCGCTAGCAGCGCCGAGGCGGAACCCGGCGCGGGTTCCCGCGTGGGCCCGGTGGTGCGGGATCGTGTCCCGTGGACGCCGCCGGTAGGGTACAAACCTGATCGTCGCCGTCAGGTTTGTACCTGCCGTTCGGTCGTGCCGTTCGGTCCTGCCGTCGCCGCCAGGTCCGTCGGTCGCCGTCCCGCCCGCATGTCCGTCGTCCCGCCCGTCCGCTGGGAGCCGCTCGTGTTCACGTTCCCCGATCCCGTCAACGAGGTCTCGGCCCGGCTCGTCGCCGCCGGCGTCGTGCTCATGGCCGGGGCCGCCCTCGTGTTCGACCTGCGCTGGCTGACCGTCGTGATCGCCTACGGGTTCGTCGCCCGGGTGCTCGCCGGTCCGCGCTTCAGCCCGCTGGGTCAGCTCGTCACGCGCGTCGTGACGCCGCGGTTGCCGCTGGCCCCGCGCCCGGTGCCCGGGCCGCCGAAGCGCTTCGCCCAGGGCATCGGGGCCGTGCTGTCGGTCACGGCCGCGGTGCTGGCCCTCGGCGCCGGCCTGTGGGGCGCCGCCCAGCTGCTGCTCGCCGCACTCGTCGTGGCGGCCACGCTCGAGTCGGCCCTCGGGCTGTGCCTCGGCTGCCGGATGTTCGCGCTGCTCATGCGCGTCGGGGTCATCCCCGACTCGGTGTGCGAGCGGTGCAACGACCTCTGGGGCACGGCGCGCACCGCCGCCCCCGGCTGATCCGCGCTCGGCGGATCAGCGCTCAGCCGATCCGCGCTCGGTCGATCCGCGCTCAGCTGACGGGCTCGAGCAGGAAGACGGGGATCGTGCGGTCGGTCTTGCGCTGGTAGTCGGCGTAGGCCGGCCAGGCCTCGACCGATCGCTGCCACCACTCGTCGCGCTCGGCGCCCTCGACCTCGCGGGCCCGCATGTCCTGCACCAGCGTGCCGTCCTGGAGCGTGACGTCGGGGTGGGCGACGATGTTGTGGTACCAGCCCGGGTGGTGGTCGTCGCCGCCCTTCGACGCCACGATGGCGTAGCGGCCGTCGTGCTCGACCCGCATCAGCGCGGCCTTGCGCACCTTGCCCGACCGCCGGCCCTGCATCGTCACGACGACGACCGGCTTGCCCTGCAACGTCAGGCCCTCGGTGCCGCCCGACGACTCGACCTGGTCGACCTGCTTGGCGACCCAGTCCCAGGCGCTCGGCTCGTACTCTCCGTCGATGGGCATGGGGTGGAGTGTACGGGCGGGTGCGCAGACGCCGGCCGGCGGGCCGTGGGGTCTCGAGCCGCCGCGGGGCCGCTACCCGTCGACGCCCTGCATCCGGGCGGCGGCCGTCCGGTGGCGCGCGAGCACGTCGGCCAGGCCCGTGACCCGCAGCTCACCGTCCTCGACCAGGGGCCGGCCCGCGATGACCGTGTGGAACGCCTGCGTCGGGCCGCAGCGGAGCAGCGCCTCGACCGGATCGGTCAGCGCCCCGGCGAACGCCAGCCCGTCGAGCTTCCACGCCACGAGGTCGGCGGCCGCCCCCGGGGCCAGCACCCCGAGCTCGCCCAGCCGCCCGAGGCAGGCAGCCGACCCGCGGGTGCCGAGCTCGAGGGCGTCACGGGCGGTGAACGACGTGGGTCCGCCGCGCTGACGGCCGAGCAGCAGCGCGCCCCGCGCCTCGAGCCACAGCGAGGCGCAGTCGGTCGATGCCGAGCCGTCGCAGCCGAGCCCGACCGGCACGCCCGCCGCCCGGTAGTCGGTGACCGGGGCGATGCCGCCGCCGCCGATCATCATGTTCGAGCTCGGGCAGTGGGCGACGCCCGTGCCCCAGGCGCCCATGCGGGCGATCTCCTCGGCGTTCGGGTAGATGCAGTGGGCGACCCACGTCCGGTCGGAGCCCCAGCCGCAGTCCTCGAAGTGCTCGATCGGCCGGCGGCCGAAGGTCTCGAGGCAGAACGTGTCCTCGTCGGGGTCCTCGGCGAGGTGGGTGTGCAGGCGCACGTCGAGGCGCTCCGCCAGCTCGGCGGTGCGGCGCATCAGGTCGGGCGTGACCGAGAAGGGCGAGCACGGCGCCAGGGCGATCCGCACCATGGCGCCGGGCCCCGGGTCGTGGTGGCGGGCCACGGCCTCGTCGCTGGCGGCGAGGATGGCGTCGTCGTCCTGCACGACCGAGTCCGGCGGGAGCCCGCCGTCCTTCTGCGACAGCGACATCGACCCCCGCGTGGGGTGGAAGCGCACGCCCAGGTCGCGGGCCGCCTCGACCTCGGCCGCCAACAGGTCGCCCCCGCCGGCCGGGTGGACGTAGAGGTGGTCGGTCGACGTGGTGCAGCCGCCGACCGCCAGCTCGGCCAGCCCCACCCACGCGGACACGTACGACGCTTCGTCGTCGAGCAGCGCCCACCGGGGGTAGAGCGTGGTCAGCCAGTCGAACAGGGTGCTGCTCGTGGCGGGCCGGTAGGACCGCGTGAGGTTCTGGTAGATGTGGTGGTGCGTGTTGACGAGCCCGGGCGTGACCAGGCACCCGTCCGCCCGCAGCACCCGCTCGGCGGCGGGACGAGCGTCCGCCGGCCCGCCGACGGCGGTCACGAACCCGCCGGTGCACGCCACCCACCCGCCGGCGAGCTCGCGCCGGTCGTCGTCCATCGTGACCACCAGGTCGGCGCCGTCGACCAGCAGGTCGACGCGATCGGTGGCGTCGGTGCTCAGGGCGGTCGGCATGGTGCTCACCGCCGGCGCACCAGCTGGAGCGACACCCGGGTGGCGCCGGCGGCCGTGGCCGCCCGCAGCAGGCGGTCGACGGCGGTGAGGACGGCGTCGTCGTCGCCCGACACGGTGGTGCCGAACGGTCCGACGTCGACGGCGACGCCCGACTGCTCCGCGGCCTCGATCGCCGCCCGCACGTGCGGACCGGGCTCGCCGGCGACGAACGGCTCGATCGTGAACTCGACCTCCAGCGACACGGCGGTCATCCCCCGTCGGCGTTCAGGTAGTTGTAGACGGTGAAGCGGCTCACGCCCAGTGCGTCGGCCACGTCCTCGACCGCCTTGCGCAGCTGGAACGCCCCCCGCTCGTCGAGCAGGCGCACCGCCTTCTGCTTGTCCTCGCGGGACAGGTCGGCCAGCCGGGCGCCGAGCTCGGACTCGACGGCGGCGATCATGCGGTCGAGCGTCCCGTGCACGCCGGGCAGTCGCAGGCCGCCGACGAGCTCGCCCTCCCACCGCAGCGGGATGTCGCCCGCTGCCAGCCCCGACACGGGGACGAGCGTCGCCCCCAACACGTCGGCCACGGGCTCGAGCGCGACGAGGAGGGGATGCAGCGCGGACACGCCCGGAATGTACCCGTGGGCATGTCCGGGTCGATGCGAGGCTGCGGTGGTGGACCTCGTTCCTCCGGTCGACGTGCGCACGGCCCTCCGCTCACTGTTCCTCCACCTGTTCCCAGCGGATGTCGAGGTCGCCGGCGACCGGGTCGATGTCATCCTGGTCCTCCTCGACACGTGGGACGACCTGCGAACGCGAGAGGGCGACGATCGCGACGGCCACGGCCACGGGTGGGCTTCCTCGTGGGCCCGTGTCCATGAGGGACGAGGGTTCGCTGCGGCCCGTCGACTCGCGCTCGGCGATGTCGTCGAGGTCCCGTTCGACGGGCAGCCCGACGCCATCCCGGCCCGGTTGGCTGACACCCTCACCGGGGCGATCCTGGTCGAGCCCTCGCCCGAGCGGTTCGGAGCTGCATACCGGGCTGCGCTGACTCTCACCTGGGGAGTGCGCGAGTGGACGGCCGAGGTGGACGCTCTCGCCGGCCACCTCCTGCTCGTCCACGACGTCGACGCCCGCTCGCACCGTGGCGCCGGCGACGACGGGTTCGACCTCCTCGAGCGCCTCTGGAAGATCCACCTGCCCTTCGCCGAGCTCGACGTGTGCGTGGGCGAGGAGATCGAGCGCGAGCTCGCCGCCGACTGACCGCGTCTCCGCTCGGTCGGAGGCCCGGCCGGCGGCGGGTGGAGGGATGGTTCGGAGACAGGCGAAGCCGCACGCATGGTCGAGGCCGCCGGAGCGCGCGCCGGTCGGCACGCCACGCGGTAGGAGAGGCGCCGCCGCAGGGTTCGTCGCCGAGGCGATGGGTTCCACTTCGGCGCGCCCGAGGCGTCAGTTCCGCATGTGGAACCCATTGCCTCGGGCTTCTGAAAGTGGAACCCATCGCCTCGGGCTCCCGGAGCGGGTTCCCCGGGCCGCGGGTACCGCCACCCCGGTCTTCAACAACTTGTTGAGGCCGTTCACACTCCGTTGACGAAAAGGCAATGGACGGGAAACCGCGGCCCGTGAACGTGGGGCCGTTCGCTCGGAGAAGAGGATTGCGCGGTGCGGTCCCGGCGGACTCCCGATCCGGAGGTCGAATTGCCCGACATGATCACGCGGCGCCGTTTCCTGCAGCGCGGGAGCCTCGCCGGCGCCGTGCTCCTGGGTGGCGGCGCCACCATCCTCAACGCGTGCGGCGGTGACGACGACAACACGTCGAGCGGCGGCGGGGGAGGGGACAGCGAGTTCGGCGAGCTGTCGGTCCAGCTCTCGTGGATCAAGAACATCGAGTTCGCCGGGCTCTACGTCGCCGACAGCAAGGGGTACTTCACCGACGCCGGCTTCAGCTCGCTCTCCATGATCCCGGGGCCCGGCGACGCCATCGCCCCGCTGGTCGCGGGCGACGTCCTCTACTCGTTCGGTGGGTCCGAGACGGTGGCCAACGCCGTGCTCAACAACGACGCCCCCCTCAAGATCATCGGCGCCAACTTCCAGAAGAACCCCTTCTGCATCCTGTACCTGGCCGACGACCCGATCCCCGACCCCGCCGCCCTGAAGGGCAAGACCATCGGCGTGCAGCAGGCCAACGAGCAGATCTGGCAGGCGCTGCTGCGGGCCAACGGCCTCGAGGAGGGCGACGGCCCCGACAAGGTCAAGAAGGTGCCGGTCGACTTCGAGCCCACCCCGCTCGAGAACGGCGAGGTGCAGGGCTTCTTCAGCTTCATCACCAACGAGCCGAACATCCTGCGCACCAAGGGCCTGAGCGTCGGCACGCTCAACCTGTCCGACGTCGGCATCACCCTCTACCAGCAGCTGTACACGGTCACCGAGGAGTCGCTCGAGACCCGCCGCGACGAGCTGGTGGCGGCGCTCAAGGCCGAGTCGAAGGGGTGGCAGCACGCCATCGCCGACAACCAGCTGGCGATCGACCTCACCCTCGAGGACTACGGCAGCGACCTCGGCCTCGACCCCGCGTCGCAGGAGCTCGAGATCACCTCGCAGATCGAGCTGCAGACGTCGGCCGCGACCGACGCCAACGGCCTGTTCTACATGGGCGACGAGGACCTCGAGAACAACCTGCGGGTGCTCAGCGACCTGGGGCTCGAGGTGTCGGCCGACCTGTACACCAACGAGATCCTCGACGAGGTCTACGCGGACGGCATCACGCTGTACACGCCCTGACACCCATGACGGTCACCACCGCCACCCCCGAAGGCAGCGGCCTCCTCGTCGAGGGCCTGCGCAAGGACTTCTCGCTCCGGCGGTCGAGCATCACGGCCGTCGAGCGGGTCGACCTGCACGCCCCCGAGGGGTCGTTCACGGCCCTGCTCGGCCCGTCGGGATGCGGGAAGTCGACGGTCCTGCGCATCCTCGCCGACCTCGAGAAGCCCACGGCGGGCCGGGTCCTGGTGCACGGCGAGGACCCCTCGGCGGCCCGCAGGGGCCACCGGCTGGGCATCGCCTTCCAGGACGCGGCCCTGCTGCCGTGGCGGACGGTGACCAGGAACATCCGCCTCGCCCTCGAGGTCACCGGGTTCGACGCCTCCCCGACAGCCGTGTCGGACCTGATCTCCCTGGTCGGCCTCGAGGGCTTCGAGGGCGCCCGCCCCCAGCAGCTCTCCGGCGGCATGCGCCAGCGCGTGGCGATCGCCCGGGCGCTCGTCACCGACCCGTCGGTCCTGCTGTTGGACGAGCCCTTCGGCGCGCTCGACGAGATGACCCGGAGGCGGATGAACCTCGAGCTGCAGCGCATCTGGACGGACCGGGTCACCACCACGCTGCTCGTCACCCACTCGATCGACGAGGCGGTGCTGCTCGCCGACCAGGTCGTGGTCATGACGCCGCGCCCGTCGACCGTGCGGGCCGTGGTGCCGATCGACCTCCCCCGGCCCCGGACGGTCGAGATGCAGCGGAGCGAGGAGTTCCACCGGCTGGTGGACCACATCGCCGATCTGCTGTTCGGGCGCATCGACGACGAGGTGGAAGACGGGGTGGACGGTGGCGGCGACGGGCCGGCCGCCGACGCCGCGGCCCCCGTGGCGTCGGGCGCCGAGTCCGACGCCCCCGACGTGAAGGTCTGACGTCGCCGTGCCCGACGCCGCGGTCGTCGCACCGCCCGGATCCGCCGGCCCGACGTCAGCGCCCCCCGGGCCGTCGCGGTCGCGGCTGCGCACGATCGGCGACAGCTCCTGGCTGCCGTCGGCGGCGCTGATCGTCACCCTGCTCGTGCTGTGGGAGGTGGCGGCGCTCACGTTCCTGGCCGACTCCAAGGCCCTGCCGCCCGTCACCGACGTCGTCCGCGACGTCACCGGCGACCTCGACGTCTACCTGCGCAACGCCCGCACGACCCTGCGCGAGGCGTGGCCCGGGTGGCTGTGGGGCAACGTCATCGCCACGCTGCTGGGGGCGTTGACGGTGGCGGTGCCCCTGCTCGAGCGGCCGACGCTGCACGTGTCGGTCGCCATCACCTCGCTGCCGATCATCGCCCTGGCCCCGATCTTCCAGGTCACGCTCGAAGGCGACGCCCCGCGCTCGGCGCTCGCGGGGCTGGCGGTGTTCTTCACGACCCTCGTCGGGACGATCGTGGGGCTGCGGGCCTGCGACCGGTCCAGCGTCGACCTGATCCGGGCGCTCGGAGGCGGCCGTGTCGCCGTCCTGCGGCGCGTCCGGGTGCGCGCCGCGCTGCCCGACTACTTCGCCGCCCTCAAGATCTCCGCGCCGGCCGCCGTGCTGGGCGCCATCATCGGCGAGTTCATCGGCGGTGCCGAGAACGGGCTCGGGGTGGCGCTGATCGCCGCCCGGGCCAACGCCGACTCGGCCCGGGTGTGGGGCGTGGCCCTCGTGGCGACGGCGATGGCCGGGCTCGGCTACGCCCTCATCGCCCTCGTCGGCCGCGTGCTGACGCCGTGGGCCCCGTCGTCACGCCGGGCGGCGGCATGACCTCGGTCATCGACCTGACCGAGGGCGTCACCGGCGCCGCCGCGCCCGCGCCGGCCGGCGACGCCCCCCGCGGCGGATCGGCCGCCGGGCGCATCGCCCTCGGCGTCCTGCGCTCGGTCGGCACGTTCGTGCTGGTGGCCGCCCTGCTGCTCGGGCTGTGGGTCGGGTTCCTGCACGTGTTCGACGTCAACAGCTACGTCGGCAAGACGCCCACCCAGGTGTGGGACTGGGTGACCGACCCGGTCGACGGCGCCGCCCGCCGCCACGAGCTGGGCGAGGCGACGCGCGAGACGCTGGTCGAGGCCGGCCTCGGCTTCGTCACCGGCCTGGCCGCCGCCGTCGTGGTGGCCGTGGCGTTCGTGCTGTCGCGGTCGCTCGAGCGGGCGGTCATGCCGATCGCCCTCGCGCTCAGGTCGGTGCCCATCGTGGCCATGGTGCCGCTGCTCGCCTACGTCTTCGGGCGCGACCTCGTCGGCAGTCTGGTGATCGTGTCGATCGTCGTGTGGTTCCCCGCGCTGGTGCTGGTGTCGAACGGCCTCCGCTCGGTGCGGCCCGAGGCCCTCGACCTGCTGCGCGCCTACGACGCCGGGCCGGTCACGCAGCTCGTGAAGGTGCGGCTGCCGTCGGCCATCCCCAGCCTCGTGGCGGCGGCCAAGGTGTGTGCGCCGCTGGCCATCCTCGGCTCGCTGCTCAACGGGTGGCTGTCGACCGGCGAGGGCCTCGGGGCGCTGATGTCGCTGTCGACCATCACCGCCGAGTTCAACAAGCTGTGGGCCGCGGTCGTGATCGTGACCGTCGTGTCGGTGCTGTTCGCGGCGGTGGTCACCGCGCTCGAGCAGGTGGCGCTCGCCCGGTGGGCGCCCGAGCGCGTGACCCGGTGACGGTCGTGGACGCCGCCGCGTCGCCGCCCGCCAGCGTACCGTCCCGAGCCGTCGCGTCCGGAGCGGTGGCGGTGACCGTCGACGCCCTCGCCCGCGTCGCGCGGGCCCGGCGGTCGCCGGTGGCGCCGGTGTCCACCGGAGCGGCGCCGCCGCCGTCCTGACGGGCGCGCCGCCCGCTGACGGGGGTCGTCCCTGTGCGGCCGGGGTGGGTCGACCGCCCGGGGTGGGTCGACCGTCCGGGCGGGCGGGCGCCGACACGTCCGGGCCGGCGCTCAGGCGTCGGGGAACCGGGCGACCCAGCGGCGCTGCCACGGGGTCTCGACGGCGCGGCGGTCGTGGTGCTCCCGCGCCCAGGCGACGGCGTCGTCGGGCGCGACGCCGGCGAGCACCGCCAGGCAGGCGATGACGGTGCCGGTGCGTCCGACGCCGCCGCCGCACGCCACCTCGACGCGCTCGCCGGCGCACCCACGCGCGTGCAGGTCACGGATCAGGTCGACGGCGGCGTCGGCGTCGCGGGGCAGCAGGAAGTCGGGCCAGTCGACCCACGCGTGCGGCCAGGCCAGCTCGGGGTCGTGACGGCGGCGCAACCGGCCGGCGCCGAGGTAGAGCCCGTACTCGGGCGTCGGGCCGGCCGGCAGGCCGTGGCGCAGCCCGCGCCCGCGCACCCGGCAGCCGTCGGGCAGCGTCAGTGCGCCGTCGAGTGCGTCGGTCCGCGTCACGCCGCCCATCATGGCCCGGGCCGGCGTGGCGCTCGGGAGACTCAGATCAGCTCGAGGTCGCGGCCCCGCAGCACGGCGTCGCGGCGGCCCTCGACGCCCAGCTTGCGGTACACGGCCTTGAGGTGCGACTTCACCGTGTTGATCGAGAGGTGCAACCCGGCGGCGATCTCGGCGTTCGACATCAGCGTCGGGAGGTACTGCAGCACCGCCGTCTCGCGGTCGGTCAGCAGCTCGACCGGCGCCCCACCCGGGCAGGGGACGTTCTGGAGGTGGTCGCGCAGCTCGAGCACCAGCGACCGGTGGCCGACGACGTCGGTGTGGTCGAGGACGGTCGACAGGGCGACGGCGTGGTCGTGGAGCGGAGCCCGCACCCCGTGGTCGTCGACCAGGTCGAGGGCGCCCTCCAGGTGGGCACCGGCGGCGTCGTGGGCACCGCAGGCGTCGTAGGCGAGGGCGGCGAGGAGGCGCAGCTCGAGCACGGTCCGCACGTGGATCGACGGGTGGTTGCGCCGCAGCGCCTTCTCGAGTCCGGCGCGCGCCGCCTCGGGGGCTCGGCGGGCCAGGTCCTGCCGGGCGCGCACCACCGCCTGCTCCGCGGCCCCGCCCACCGCGACGACCCGCCTCTGGGGGTCGACGACCTCGAGGGCTCCGCAGGCGATGAGGGCCTGGGCCGCGAGCGGGTGGGTGGCGGTGGTGGAGTCGAGCCAGGCGGATCCGGGGCCCCGCGGGCCGAGGGCCGCCCGCATCGCCGCGGTCACGGCCTGGAGGGGGCGAGAGGCCGGGAGGCCGGGCGCGGCCGTCCCGTCGAGGTGGGCTGTGGCGGTCCGGCGCTCGCCCCGCTGGGCGCAGAGCAGTGCGGCCGCCAGCTGGGCGGCCACCCGCGCCGTCGGGTGGGCGTCGATCGCGTCGGTGGCGGCCAGCACCGAGGTCGCCTGCCGCTCGGCGGTGCGCAGGTCGCCGATGGCGGCGGCCACCAGCGCGCCGATCGCCGCCGCCTCGGTGGCGATCCAGTCGTCGTCGAGCGAGTCGGCGAGGGCCCGCAGCGGCCCCATGGCCCGATCGAAGCGGCCGTCGTCGACGTCCAGCTCCGCGCTCCGCAGGCGCGCCAGGCGGCGGATCGCCGCCGTCTGGGGCTGCAGCACGTCGAGCCCGGCGAGCTCGACCGCCGCGGCGCGGCTGCGCGGGTCGGCCCCGAAGGCCCATCCGTGGGCCACGTCGAGCAGCCGCCGGTAGACGACACCGGCCCCCGCCGCGGGCCCGGCGGGCAGCGGGCCGAGCAGGCGGTCGAGGTGGCCCCGGTAGAGCTCGGCGGTGTCGCGGTCGCCCGCCACGCAGGCGACGCCGGCCCCGACCAGCGCCAGCGCCGGCGTCTCGCTCACCGCGGATGCGGGCACCCGCGCCGCGGGATCGGGCACCGGACGTGCGTCGTCGAGGCTGGCGGCCAACCAGCGGTCGACGGCCAGCCGGCCCACGAGGGGCCAGTCGTGGGCGAGCCGGGCGTGACGCTCGGCGTCGACCGGTCGACCGTTGGCCATCAGCCATCCGGCGGCGCGCTGGTGCATCTCGGCCACGAGGTCCGGGTGCCGGCGGCGCAGCGTCGCCCGGAGCAGGTCCGCGAACAGGGCGTGGTACCGGTACCAGCCGTCCTCGGCGGTGTCGGTGAGGAACACCCCCGACCGTTCGAGGTCCTCGAGCCGGCGACCCGCGTCGGCGTCGGCGGTCAGCAGGGCGGCGAGGTCAGGGGTGAGGCGCTCGACGACGCTGGTGCGCAGCAGGAACGCCTGGGTTCCCGGCTCCTGACGGTCGAGCACCTCCTCGAGGAGGTAGTCGGCCACCGCGGCCTCGGTGGCGGTGGCCGACACCACGAGCTCGTGCGGGTCGCCGCCGTCCGCCAGGGCGCCCACCGCGAGCCGCAGCCCCGCGGCCCAGCCCTGCGTGCGGGACCACAGGGCGCGCACGTCGTCCTGCCGGAGCGCCAACCCGTGGTGGGCGAGCAGCTCCGCCGTCTCGTCCTGGGTGAACTCGAGGTCGGCGTTGCGGATCTCGCCGAGCCGGCCTTCGAGCCGCATCCGGCCGAGCGAGACGGGCGGATCGGCCCGGGTGCAGAGCACGAGCGCCAGCCCGGCCGGCGCGCGGCCGAGGAGCAGCCGTAGTGCGGCCAGCGCCTCGGCCGACCTCAGGTGGTGCACGTCGTCGAGCACGAGCACCCAGCCCCCGGGGGTGAGGGTGTCGACCGCGGCGTTGATGAGGGCGGCGTCGCTGCGCCGCCGCCCGGGCATCGCATCGGGGACGGCGCCGATGTCGGCGAGGGCGCGCAGCACCGCCCGGGCGAACCGACCGGGCTCGTCGTGGCGCTCGTCGAGCGCCAGCCAGGCGGACGGGGTGCCGCTGCGGCGCAGCCACGAGGCCACGAGCGTCGTCTTGCCTGCCCCGGGAAGCCCGGACACGAGCGTCACGTGGCGACGTCGGTCGTCGTGCAGGCGCTCCTCGAGGCGTGCGCGGTGGACGAACGAGTCGACCGGCGCCGGCACGGTCGGCGAGGTCGGGGACGTGACGGCGGATGGCGGTGGCGGCAACCGATCCGTCCTCCTTGAGAGGGCGACACGAGGGAGTGACGTCGCTGTCGACCGACATCTTGCCTCACGAATGCACAAGCCGCTTCACCCCGCGCGGGTGAAGCCGCGCGGGGTGAGATAGCGGGGCGCCACGGGCGGTGGCGGCCCGGCGGTGGCGGCCGCAGAACGCGACGAGCCGACCTACTCGGCGAACACCTCCCGCAGCTTGCCCTCCTCCTCCCCGGACAGGCTCGACTGGATCAGCTCCGGGTCCTGGCCCGCGAACGCCTCGTGCACGCGATCGAGCACCGCGTCGCTCGACAGCACGAACAGCGCCGAGGTGCCCGGCGTGACCTTCGACTTCACCGAGTCGATGAACTCGTCGTCGATGCCGACGTCGGCCATCGACCCGCCGAGAGCGCCGGCGGCGGCCCCCACCGCCATGCCGAGCAGCGGGACGAAGAAGATGAGGCCGAACAGCAGGCCCCAGAACGAGCCGCTCAGCGCCCCGGCGCCGACCAGGCTCTCGAGCTGTCGCGTCCTCGGGCGCTTCTTGTCGGCGGGCCAGCTCACCGTGGCGGCGTCGTGGATCGTGATGAGGTTCTGCTTCGCCAGGTCGGACAGGGTCTGCTCGGCCCGGTCGGCGCCGCCGTCATCGTCGAACTTCCACACGGTGAGGGTGGCCATCGGGGCTCCTTCGGGACGGCGACGTCTGGCCGTCGCATCGTCCCGATCGCCGCAGGTGGCGCCATCACCCCGGGGGGGTGACGGGCGGCGTCACGCCCCCGCCGGGCTCACCGGGGCTCCTCGCTGGGCGAGAGCTCGTCCGGGCGCGACCGGTCGGCCTTCCGCCCTCGGCGACCCCGTCTCGAGGGCGCGGCGTGGCGTGCGGCGCCGTCGTCGGGCCTGTCGTCGGGGTCGTCGCCGCCCAGCGGGCTCTCGATGTCGTCGCCCCAGCCGCGATCGCGGCCGTGCGGGTCGTCGCCGGGGCCGAGCACGGCGGCGGCCAGCGCGGTGGTGATCGGCACCGAGGCGACGAGGCCGATCGAGCCGACGAGCATCCGCACGATCTCGACGGCGATGACGTCGCTGGTGAGGAGGCGGCCCACCGGTCGGTCGCCCTGGACGAAGAAGATCAGCAACGGCAGCGACGCGCCCGCGTACGCCAGCACGAGCGTGTTCACCGTCGACGCCACGTGGTCGCGCCCGACCTTGGTGGCCTCGCGGTAGAGGAAGCGGCGGGACAGCCCGGGGTTGGCCCGCCGGAGGGCGGCGACGATCGACACCTGGCTGACCGTCACGTCGTCGAGCACGCCGAGCGCACCCACGACGATGCCGGCCACGAGCAGGCCGCGGAGGTCGAGCGCCTCGGCCGTGACCCGGAGCGCCTGCGCCTGCCCGTCTCCCAGGCCGGTCAGGTCGCCGGTCGCCACCACCACGAAGGCGAGCCCGCTGGTGATCGCGAGGGCGGCCAGCGTGCCGGCGAGGGCCACCGTCGTGCCGGTGTTGACCCCGTGCGCGAGGTAGAGGGCGACGAAGGCGATCACGACCGTCGCGGCCAGCGCCACGGGCACCGCCGGCTGGTCGCGGAGCAGGGACGGCACGAGGAACGCGAGGAGGACCAGCCCGCTGGCGGCGAGGCCGATCAGCGCCCGCAGGCCCTGCCAGCGCCCGAAGGCGATGACGACGACCACGAACGCCACCACCAGCCAGCCGAGGGGGGTCGACCGCTGGAGGTCGGCGAACGAGTAGCGGTACCGCGGCGGGCTCGTGGCCACGTCGAGCAGCACGACCTCGTCGCCCACCGCCAGCTCGGGCACCGCGAACCGGGTCGACCGCACCTCGAACGTGACCTCGTCGCCGCGGTCGGGACCGGAGGTGAGGTCGGCGCTCACGACCTGGCACGGGACCGGCGCGGACGCCTCGGGGTCGTCACACGTGTCGCTGTCGACGGCCGTGACCGCGGCGTCCACGTAGGTGCCGGGCTGATCGCCCAGGTCGGGCGCGTCACCCCGGGGCCAGAACGCGACGACGCCGAGCACCGCCACGGCGCCGACGATCACGACCGCCAGCGTCAGCAGCCGGGCGGGGCGGCGGGGCGGCGCGTCCTGTGGCATGGCGTCCTCCCCGAGCCGGCGTCCCTGTCGTCGCGAGCGCTGCCCGCAACCTACCGCCGCGGCGTTCGCCGACCGGGGACCCGTCCGGACCCGGAGCACGTCTCACTCCCCCGGGGTGACGACACGCCTGCGTCACTCCACGTAGTCCTGGCACCACCTGTCCATCACGGAGGACCTCCATGGAGATTCAACGCAAGGCGATCGCCGAGGTGCTCGGCACGCTGTGGCTCGTTCTCGGGGGCACGGGGAGCGCCGTGCTCGCCGCCATCTTCTTCGTCGACGACGCCAGCACCGGCATCGGCTTCCTCGGCGTGTCGTTCGCCTTCGGCCTGACCGTCGTGACCGCGGCGTACGCGCTCGGCCACATCTCGGGTGGCCACTTCAACCCGGCGGTGACGCTCGGCGTGCTCGCCGCCCGGCGCATCGAGGTCCGCGAGGCGATCATCTACATCGTCGCCCAGGTGGTCGGCGCCATCCTCGGCTCGGCGGTCGTGCTCGCGATCGCCAACGGCGTCGACGGGTTCACGGTGGGCACGGGGCCGGGTGACAGCTCGCTCGCGGCCAACGGCTTCGCCGACCACTCGCCGGGCGGGTACGCCTGGGGCGCCTGCCTCGTCGCCGAGATCGTGCTGACGTTCTTCTTCCTGCTGCTGATCCTCGGCGTCACCGGGCGCGGCGCACCGGCGGGGTTCGCCCCGCTGGCGATCGGCCTGTCGCTCACCCTCATCCACCTCATCTCCATCCCGGTGACGAACACCTCGGTGAACCCGGCCCGTTCGACCGGGCCCGCCGTCTTCGTCGGGGGATGGGCGCTCGAGCAGCTGTGGATGTTCTGGGTGGCGCCGATCGCCGGTGCGGTGCTGGCCGGGTTGGTGCACCGCTTCGTGATCGAGGAGCGGCCGGTCACGACCGAGGGCCACGCCTGAGGGCGCGCGCGTGATCCGGGGGGGGGTCGGGCCGGCGGGCAGCCGAGGGCGGGCTGCCCCCGCCCCGCGCCGTCGCGATCCGGTGGGGCCGCGGTCGGTCAGGCCGGGTCAACGCTTCCCGCCGCCGAGCAGGCCGCCGAGGACGTCGCCGAGGCCGCCGAGGCCCCCACCACCGGACGCGCTCCCGCCGCCGAGCATGCCCCCGAGGATGTCGCCCAGGCCGCCGAGGCCGCCGCCGGCCCCGGTCGACGCGCCGGAGGAGCTGCGGCCGGTCATCCGCTTGGCCAGGTAGGAGAGCACGATCGGCGCCAGGATCGGCAGGAGCTTCGCCATGAGGTTGCCGCCGTCCTTGCCGCCGCCCAGCCCGCCCAGCCCGCCGAGCTGGTCGACGACCTGGTCGCGCTTGCCGCCGAAGACGTTCGACACGATCTTGTCGCCGTCGGCCGTGTCGACCTGTCCGAGGTCGACCCCGCCCGCGAGCAGGTCGTCGTCGTGCTGGGACAGCGCCCCCGCCAGCGACCGGGCGCCCGCGGGGTCCTGGGCGTTGGCCTCCATGCCGCCGAGCAGGGCGGGGACGGCGGCACGGGTGGCCGCCTCGGCCGTGTCGTGGTCGACGCCGAGCTGGCGTGCGACCTGGTCGATCGGGATCTGGGACAGCAGCTCGTCGATGTCACCCATGCGGGCCTCCTCGTCGCACACCGCTGCGCCACCGGACGGCCACGCAGCGCGCACGGCGGGAGTATGCCCCAGCTCATCTCACCGCACCGGGAGCGGAGCCCGGGTGGGCCGCGGTCGGCACGGGACCGCGGCCCGACGGAGGCTCTGCGGGTTACGAGGTCGCGGCCACCCAGTCGGCCACCCGCGAGCGGAGCACCCGCAGGCTGACGGTCGCCCCGCCGAGCACCGCATCGTGGAAGCCGGCGATGTCGAACGCCGGGCCCAGCGTGGCCCGGGCGTCGGCCCGCAGGCGCAGGATCTCGCGCTGTCCGACCTTGTAGGCCAGCGCCTGGCCGGGCATGCCGATGTAGCGGTCGACCTCGGTCACGATCTCCTCGCGGTTCACGGGTGCATGGGCGACCATGAAGTCGATCGCCTGCTGGCGGGTCCACCCGAAGGCGTGGAGGCCCGTGTCGACCACCAGCCGGCACGCCCGCCACGAATCGCTGGCCAGCATGCCGAGCCGGTCGAGGTCGCTCTCGTAGAGGCCCATCTCGTCGGCCAGCCGCTCGGTGTAGAGCGCCCAGCCCTCGACGAACGCGGTGTGTCCCCAGGACAGCCGCCGGAACGCCGGCAGGTCGGTGCGCTCGGAGGCGATGGCCAGCTGCAGGTGGTGGCCCGGGATCGCCTCGTGGTACGCCACCGAGGCCGTCTCGGCCCGGCCGCGGCCCGAGGCGTCGTGCAGGTTCACGTGGTACTCGCCCGGCCGGCTGCCGTCGGGTGCGGGCGGCGTGTAGTAGGCCGCCGGCGCGTCGGGGGCCAGGTAGTCGGGCACCGGCGTCAGCACACAGGGCGCCTGCGGCAGCAGGCCGAACCAGTCGCCCATCGCCGCGGTGGCCGCCTCGAGGCAGGCCGTGGCGTGGGCCATGAGCTCGTCGCCGTCGCGGTAGCGCAGGTCGGGGTCGTCGAGCAGGTGCCCGAAGATCGTGGGCAGGTCGTCGGTGCCGAACCGGCGGCCGCCGATCTCGGCGTACTCGGCCGGCAGCGCGCCCGTGACCTCCTCCATGCCGATGGCGTGCAGCTCCTCGGCCGTGAGGGGCAGCCCGGTGTGGATCTCGATGAGCGCCCGGTACATGTCGGGCCCGTCGCCGAGGTGCAGCAGCCCGGGGGCGTCGTCGGGGCGCGCCACGGGCAGCAGCTCGTCGCGCAGGACGTCCCGATACGTCGCGAACGCCGGCCGGACGACGTCGCGCACGAGGTCGCCCAGCTCGCCGCGCCAGGCGTCGAGTCCGTCCCAGCCGTCGGGGCCGGCGAGCGTGGCGAAGGGGTCGCGGTCGAGCGGCGAGGCGAGGTAACCCTCGACCTGGTTGATCGACCGCTCGACGTTGATGCGGGCCGGCGTCCGCCCTGCGGCCAGGCCGGCGCGGAACCGGTCGGCGGCCTGGGCCAGCATCGTGGCGTAGGCGCGCGTGCGGTCGAGGGCCATCGTCGCGTGCTCGGGTTCGGGGGCGTTGAGCTGGCCGGCCGTGATCAGCAGGTCGGCGTGGATGCCCTCCATCTGGTCGGAGGCCAGCTCGGCCAGACGCAGGTCGATGGCGCGGACGCCGTCATCGAGCTCGTGGGCGAGGAGGTCGCGGGTGGTGCGGTCGGCCTCGCCGAGGTCGCCGTCGAGCGCGGCGACGCGGTCGCGCAACGCCACCCAGGTGGCCCGCAGCGCCTGCTCGGCCTGCTCGGACAGGTCGTCCGCCCGGTCGTCGAACCGGTGGTCGCCGAGGAACGTGGCGAACAGGGGGCTGGCCTCCAGCCTGGCCTCCCAGTACTCGTCGGCCAGCGCCCGCAGGGCGTCGGACGGGGCGTCGGAGGAGATCGGGGACGCCGTGGCGGTCGGGGCGTCGGCGTGCTGCGCGTGCTCGGTCACGGCCCCACTGTGCCCGACCGGGCCGTCGCCGCCTGCGGTTGCCGGGCGTCCCGGGTCCCGGCCCCGGTGGCCCGGGCCATGGTCAGCCGGGCTCGTGGCCCCACTCGGTCCGACCCGGTGCGTGCGCCGGCTCGGGTATCGACCGCAAGACGTCGTCGCTGCGCGCGTTGGCGGCATCGAGCACCCGCCGGGGGTGGCGGCCGTCGACGTAGCCCAGGAACGGCGGGTAGACGTTGTAGCCGAGCAGCTCCTGGAGCCGCTCGGGCAGCGTGCGCGCCACCTCGGGGGGCACGGCCACGAGGTGCGTCTCCTGCGGGCGCAGCCACGACACCACGTACTCGAGCAGCAGGCCGGGCCGGGGGCGGTCGGTCGTGTTGGCGCCGCCGCCGTGCCACAGGCCGCCGAGGTAGATCAGCACCGAGCCGGCCGGCATGGTGATCGACACCGCCTCGGACTCGTCGGGCCGGCGCTCGTCGGGCCAGCGGTGGCTGCCGGGGATCAGGCGGGTCGACCCGTTGTCGGCCGTGAAGTCGCACAGCGCCCACATGCTGTTGACCACCACGGGGGCGTGGGGACGGGGGAGCGGGTAGACGTCCTCGTCGCGGTGGAGGATCTGCGCCTTCTCGCCCGGGCCGATCTGGAGCGCCACCGGCGCCGAGAACTGGTAGTGCCCGCCGAGCGCGTGGTCGAGGGCGGCGAGCAGCAGGGGATGGACGGCCAGGTCGTCGAAGGCCCGCGTCTTGGCGTACACCGCGTAGATGCGCTGGGTGCGGAAGCCCTCGAAGAAGTTGCGCCCCGTCGGGGTGGCCGCGAACAGGTCGTCGAGGGCG
>Ga0111539_10003375_pt1 | contig 21057 bp, 17 predicted proteins | sample RhiMethybrSRZTD1_FD_79667 | JGI IMG/M metagenome (GOLD analysis project Ga0111539, IMG submission 79667) | Populus rhizosphere microbial communities from Tennessee, USA - Rhizosphere MetaG P. TD hybrid SRZTD1 (version 2) (version 2) | ecosystem: Host-associated > Plants > Roots > Rhizosphere >...
CGAGGACGATCTCGCTTTCCTGCGCGATCCGCAGGACTTCCTCAACCTGAGTCTCGTCGAGCAGCCGAACGGCGATTTCGGCCAGACGATCGTGCGCCAGTTTCTGATCGACGCGTGGCAGCTCGAGTTGTTCGAGCGCATGCAGCACTCCAGCGACCCGAAGCTCGCGGAGCTGGCGGCCAAGGCGTTGAAGGAGACGCGCTATCACTTCCGCTTCAGCTCGGGCTGGCTGGTGCGCCTCGGCGACGGCACTGAGGAGAGTCATCGCCGCGTGCAGACGGCGCTCGATGCGCTGTGGCGTTTCACTCACGAAATGTTCGTTGTGAGCCCGGCCGAGCAGGACGCTGTCGCGCGCGGTGTCGCGCCGGATCCAGCGTCGCTCGCAGCAGGCTGGTCCAGCCGCGTCGATGAGGTCCTGAAACAGGCGACGCTGAAAAAGCCCGCCGACGTTCCGTATGCGTGGCACGGCAAGCGCGGTCAGCACGGCGAGCATCTCAGCCGCCTGCTGGCCGAGATGCAGGTGATGCAGCGGACTTATCCGGGGGCGAAATGGTAGCGGCCACACCCGTGGAGCGCGAGGTCTGGCGGCTGCTCGCCCAAGTACCGGACCCCGAGATTCCGATCCTCAATGTGATCGAGCTCGGCGTCGTGCGCTACGTGCGCGACGAGCACGAGCGCGGGATTGCAGTCGGCGTGTCGCCGACCTACACGGGATGTCCCGCGACCGAGGTGATTCAGGCATCGATCAAGGCGCGGCTGCACCAGGCCGGGTTCGAGTCCGTGCGCGTCGACTCCGTGCTCGCGCCGCCGTGGAGCAGCGATTGGTTGACCGAGAGCGCGCGCGAGAAGCTGCGCGAGTACGGCATCGCGCCGCCGGCAGAATCCGTCGACAGCCCGCGTCGTTTGTTCGGTGAGCTGCAAGTACACTGCCCGCGATGCTCGTCGTCGCAGACACGACGCGTCAGCGAGTTCGCTTCGACACCGTGCAAAGCTCTCTATCGCTGCAGCAGTTGCCTGGAACCGTTCGAGTATTTCAAGTGCATCTGACCTACCATCCATTGAAAATTGTCGAGGTGCGGCCGGAAGGGAGCGACGCCGTGTGCGTCACGCTCAACGTGCCCGACGAACTGCGCGATACGTTTCGCTTCGCGCCAGGTCAGCATCTTGGCGTTCGCGCGAGCATCGACGGTCAGGAAGTGCGGCGCACGTACTCGATCTGCAGCGCGACCGATGAAGAACATTTGCGCATCGGCGTGCGCCTGCAGGACCGCGGCAGCATGTCCGGTCATCTCGGTCGCAAGCTGCGGGCCGGCGACACGCTCGAAGTGCTGCCGCCGACCGGCCGCTTCATTCTGACGCCGGACGCGAAGGCGGCGCGCACGTATTGCGCGTTCGCTGGCGGCAGCGGCATTACGCCGATTCTCGGCATCATCAAGAACGCGTTGCGGCATGAGCCGGATAGTCGCTTTCTGCTTTTCTACGGCAACCGCACGACTGCTTCGATCATGTTCGCGGAAGACCTGCTGGCGCTGAAGGACCGCTATCCGCAGCGCTTGTCGCTGTACTTCCTGATGAGCCGCGAGCCGCAGGACGTCGAGGTGTTCAACGGACGGCTCGACGCCGCGAAGGTCGGCGTGCTCGGCCGCGAGCTGTTCGACGCGCGCGGCGTTGACGGTTTCTTCCTGTGTGGCCCCGACACGATGATCGAATCCGTGCGTGAAGGACTCGTCGGGCTCGGCGTCGAGCCGGCGCGTATTCACAGCGAGCATTTCGCGAGTGAAGGAGTCAGGCTGAAGCCCGACCCACACCAGCCGAAGCCCACACAAGCACCGGACAAGGGGCAGACACAGGTGACGGTGCTCATGGACGGGCGGCAGCGTACGTTCGCGATGGCGAGCGACGGCACGACGGTGCTGGAGGCGGCGGAAGACGCGGGGCTCGATCTGCCCTATTCGTGCCGGGCGGGCGTATGCTCGACCTGCCGGACCCGCGTCGTGCGCGGCGCCGTCACGATGATGACGAACTACGCGCTGGAGCCCTGGGAAGTCGAAGCCGGCTATGTGCTGTGCTGCCAGGCGCTGCCCGCATCGACGGAACTCGAACTGACCTACGACGAGCGCTGACATGAGCTACCAGACCATTCTGTTCGAGGTCAGCGACGGCATTGCGCGCCTGACGCTGAACCGGCCCGATCGGCTGAACAGCTTCAACGTCGAGATGCACGGCGAAGTGCGCGATGCGCTCGGGAAGCTTGCACAGGATCGCGCGGCGCGAGTGCTGGTGCTCAGCGGCGCCGGCCGCGGCTTCTGCGCCGGCCAGGATCTCGGGGATCGCGCCGTCGCGCCGGGCGGGCAGGGCGTCGACCTCGGCGAATCGATCGAGAAGTACTACAAGCCGCTCGTCGTCGCGTTGCGCAATCTGCCGATGCCGGTGATTGCAGCTGTGAATGGCGTGGCCGCGGGCGCCGGAGCGAACATCGCGCTGTCCTGCGATCTCGTCATCGCGACGCGCTCCGCCAGTTTCATTCAGTCCTTCAGCAAGCTCGGCCTCGTGCCGGACTCGGGAGGCACGTGGTTGCTGCCGCGACTTCTCGGCAATGCGCGCGCGATGGGCCTCGCGCTGCTCGCTGACAAGCTTTCGGCCGAGCAGGCGGCGCAGTGGGGATTGATCTGGCGCTGCGTCGAGGACGCCGAATTCAAGGCGACTGTCGACACGCTTGCGCAACAGCTCGCACTGGCACCGACGCGCGGCCTCGCGCGGACCAAGCAGGCGATCTACGAGTCATGGGGTAGGTCGTTCGAGCAGCAGCTCGACCAGGAGCGCGATTTCCAGCGCGAGCTCGGCCGCTCGCAGGACTACGCGGAAGGCGTCGCCGCGTTCACCGAGAAGCGCAACCCGAAGTTCACTGGCCGATAGTGACGGCGCCATGAGCGAGCTGCAGTCCGTTGCCGAAGCTTCCGCGCGTGCGATGTTCGCGCAGGATCGCGCCTCGCAGGCGCTCGGTATGCGCATCCTCGAAATTCGTCCGGGCTATGCGCGTCTCGCGATGATAGTGCGCGAGGACATGGTGAACGGTCACAAGATCTGCCACGGCGGATTGATCTTCACACTGGCCGACAGCGCATTCGCCTTCGCATGCAACACATATGACCTCGTCACTGTCGCGTCGGCGGGGAGCATCGAGTTCCTGGTGCCCGGACGCCTCGGGGACGAGCTGACGGCGTTCGCAGAAGAGCAGATTCGTTTGAAGCGCACCGGTGTGTATGACGTGGCCGTGCGCAATCAGCGCGGGGAGTGCGTCGCGATGTTTCGCGGCCGCTCGCACGAGATCGGCGGCAGCATAGTAGCGAAGCCATGAAGCCGCAGGGCCTGGAGCCGATCGAAACTGCGAGCGTCGATGAGCTGCGCACTTTGCAGCTGCAGCGCCTGAAATGGTCGGTGCGGCACGCGTACGAAAATGTCCCGCACTATCGCGAGAGCTTCCGCGCCGCCGGCGTTCATCCGCATGACCTGCGCTCGCTCGACGATCTCGCGAAGCTTCCGTTCACGGTGAAGGACGACCTGCGCGCCAACTATCCCTTCGGGATGTTCGCGGTGCCGCGCGACAAGGTCGTGCGTGTGCATGCATCGAGCGGCACGACCGGCAAGCCGACGGTTGTCGGCTATACCGCGCAGGATATCGACACCTGGGCGCTGCTCATGGCGCGCTCGATTCGTGCGGCCGGCGGTCGCGCGGGCGACATCGTCCACGTCGCCTATGGCTACGGGCTGTTCACAGGCGGTCTCGGCGCTCACTACGGCGCCGAACGTCTCGGCTGCACGGTCGTGCCCATGTCCGGCGGGCAGACGCCGAAGCAGGTGCAACTGATCTGCGACTTCAAGCCCGACATCATCATGGTCACGCCGTCCTACCTGCTCGCGATCGCCGAGGAGTTCGTGCGGCAAGGCCTGGATCCGACAGCGTGCTCGCTGCGCGTCGGAATTCTCGGCGCGGAGCCCTGGACCGAGGCCATGCGCACGCAGATCGAAGCCGCGATGGGACTCGACGCCATCGAGATCTACGGCCTGTCGGAAGTCATCGGCCCGGGTGTGGCGAACGAGTGCATCGAGACCAAGGACGGGCCGGTGCTCTGGGAAGACCATTTCTATCCGGAAATCGTCGATCCGCAGACCGGTGCGGTGCTGCCGGACGGCGAACCCGGCGAGCTCGTGCTGACGTCGCTCACCAAGCAGGCGCTCCCCGTGATCCGCTACCGCACCCGTGACCTGACGCGCTTGTTGCCGCCGACCGCGCGGCCGATGCGCCGCATCGAAAAGATTCTCGGGCGCTCCGACGACATGCTCATCGTGCGCGGCGTAAACGTGTTTCCGACGCAGATCGAAGAGCTGATCCTACGGACGCCGTCGCTCGCGCCGCATTACGTGCTGGAACTGACGCGCGAAGGGCCGCTCGACGCGCTCGCCGTGCACGTGGAAGCGGCGGATGCCGCAGCGTTCGCGGCAGGAGCGCTTGCCGCGGACGCGTTGGTGCAGCAAGTGAAATCCATGATCGGGATCAGCGTGCGCGTCGAAGTGCGCGAGCCCGGGTCGATCGAACGTTCCATCGGCAAGGCGAAGCGCGTCATCGACAAGCGCTCGCCGCGTGCTGGCTGAGGAGTATCCGATGCAATTGAAGAGCTACGTGCAGGGCCGCTGGCATGCAGGAGAGCGCGACGCGCAGGTGCTGCGCGACGCGACGACGGGACAAGTGGTCGCGGAGGCCTCTTCCAGCGGCGTCGATTTCGCCGGCGCGCTGCAGTACGCGCGGCGTAACGGCGGGACCGCGTTGCGACGGCTTACTTTCCACGAGCGCGCGGCGCTGCTGAAGCGCGTCGCGAAGATGCTCACCGAGCATAAGGACGAGTTCTACGCGCTTTCCTATGCGACCGGCGCGACCAAGGCCGATTCGTGGATCGACATCGACGGCGGCATCGGCACGCTGTTCGCCTACGCATCGCGTGGCGCGCGAGAGCTGCCGAATAGTCGCGTCTATGTCGACGGCGACGTCGAGATGCTGTCGAAGAGTGGCTCGTTCATCGGTCAGCACATCTGTGTGCCGCTGGAAGGCGCGGCGATTCACATCAACGCGTTCAATTTCCCGGTGTGGGGCATGCTGGAGAAGCTGTCGCCGACGCTGCTGGCCGGCATGCCGGCGATAGTGAAGCCGGCAACTGCGACTGCATACCTCACCGAGCTCGTGGTCCGGCGCATCGTCGAGTCGGGCATTCTGCCGGAGGGCTCGCTGCAGTTGGTATGCGGCAGCCTCGGCGACGCCTTCGATCACCTCACCTGTCAGGACGTGGTCTCGTTCACCGGCTCGGCCAGCACTGCACAGAAGCTGCGCACTCATCCGACGATCGTGGCGAACTCAGTGCGCTTCGTCAGCGAGACGGACTCGATCAATTCCTGCGTGCTCGGGCCGGACGCCGCGCCCGGCCAGCCGGAGTTCGACGCGTTCGTGCGCGAAGTCATGCGCGAGATGACGGCCAAGGCCGGACAGAAGTGCACTGCGATTCGCAAGGCGATCGTCCCGGCCGCGCATGCGGAGGCTGCGGCGCAGGCGATCAAGGCGGCGCTCGACAAGGTCGTCGTCGGCGATCCACGGCTCGAGCAGGTGCGCATGGGTCCGCTCGCAGCGCTCGGACAGCGGCGCGAAGTGCTCGGGCGCATCGCGGAGCTGCGGCGCGAAGCTGAATTGCTGACTGGCGACGGTGACGTGTTGGAGCTGGCCGGCGCCGATCGCGACAAGGGCGCGTTCGTCGCTCCAACGCTGTTGTTCTGTCGTGAGCCGGCCAAGGCGAAGGCGATCCATTCGGTAGAAGCCTTCGGCCCGGTGTGCACGGTCATGCCGTACGCCTCGGTGGGCGATGCAATTGCCTATGCGCGCAGCGGTGAGGGCAGCCTCGTCGGGTCAGTGTTTACTGCCGATGACGATGCGGCTGTGGAGTTCGCTCTTGGACTCGCTCCATTTCACGGCCGGCTGCTGATTGTGAATCGCGAGTGCGCCAAGGAGTCCACAGGCCACGGCTCGCCGCTCCCCGGACTGGTTCACGGCGGTCCGGGCCGCGCCGGCGGCGGCGAAGAGATGGGCGGGATCCGCGGCGTCATGCACTACATGCAGCGCACTGCGATTCAGGGCAGCCCGCAAACAGTCGCGCGCATCATCGGACGCTGGACACGAGGAGCGGTGCAGAAGGCGCCGGGTGTGCATCCGTTCCGCAAGTCGTTCCACGAGCTGCAGGTCGGCGACACGCTGAACACCGCCGAACGCGAAGTCACGCTCGCCGACATCGAGAGCTTCGCAGCTTTGTCGGGCGACACCTTCTACGCGCACATGGACGAGGAGGCGGCGCGTCGCAACCCGCTGTTTGGCGGACGCGTCGCGCACGGTTATTTCCTGATCTCCGCGGCGGCCGGGCTGTTCGTCGATCCGCCGTACGGGCCGGTGCTCGCGAACTATGGGCTCGACCACCTGCGCTTCGTGAAGCCCGTGAAGCCGGGCGACCGCATCAAGGTGCGGCTCACCTGCAAGTCCAAGTCGCTGCGCGTCGAGAAGGGTTACGGCGAAGTCGCGTGGGACACCGAGATCACCAACCAGAACGGCGAGATCGTCGCGAGCTACGACGTCCTGACGATGGTGAGCGAGCAGCCAGTCAGCTGACGCATCACGGCTTCCATACATATATATAGCGGCAATACGTACATCTTATGTCGTCGCCGGCTTGCGGCACGCAGGAGTCTGCTGCACTCTTCCCGCGTATCGAGGGAATGAACTATAAGCCGTGGGCCCACAGGGAAGACGCTGGAGGCAGGGAGACAGGGCAAGGAGCATCCTTGTCGGCGCGCTCGCCTGCCTCGCACTGATCGTCGCAGAGCGCGCGCAAGCCCAGAACTCCCCGCGAAAATATTCAATCGACATTCGGCAGCAGGAGCTCACACCCGCGCTCAGGCAGCTGTCGATGCAGACCGGCGTTCTCTACGGCTACAGCCCGGAATCGGCCGCAGAGGAGGCGATGCTCGTCGGGCCGGTGCAGGGCCATTACACGATCGATGAAGCTCTGGGCTTGTTGCTGCATCAGAGCGGGCTGACTTTCTCCTGGGTCGATTCCAAGAACGTCGCCATCGTGCGCGCGCCGCCGGCGCCGAAAGTCGAGTCGCCTCCACCGAAGCCGCCGCGCGCAACTCGGCAGGCAGCTGCGGCGGCGCCACCAGTGCAAACGCACGGGGACGACATCATCGAAGAGGTCATCACGTGGGGTGCGAAACACCTCGGGGCCGACGCGCTCTCGCCGCCCGTCCTGGTGATCGATCGCAAACGGATTGAGCATTCCGGCGCCACGAACGTCATGCAGCTGCTGCACATCCTCCCACAGCAACCATTCCTGCGGCCGGATGGGTTCCGCAGCAACGGCGCGCAGTACGCGGAGTTGCGCGGGCTCGATCCCGATATGTCGCTCGTCCTGATCAACGGCCGTCGCGCGTTCGCTAGCGCCGCGAGCTTCAGCGTGAATGCGTTCGATCTGAATCAGATGCCGCTTAGCGCCGTAGAGCGCGTCGAAGTCATGCTCGACTCGATCTCCGTGAGACACGGCGCCGACGCGATCGGCGGCATCATCAACATCGTCCTGCGCGATGACGTTGAGGAGCCCGGTGTCGAGGTCCGCTACGGCGCAGCCGCCGGCGGGGGCGAGCAGGCGCAGGGCACGATCAGCGCCGGTGCCCGCGGGGACAACGGCCGTGCCGCTGTGATACTCGACTATGTCGACGGGCAACCGCTGCTGGGCGCTGAGCGCGACCTGTGGCGCAACCAGGACTACCGGCGTTTCGGCAGCATCGACCAGCGCTCCACGATCAGCAGTCCTGGGAACGTCTTTCCGGCGATTCCGGGGACTGCGTTGCCGGGCGGCGCGCCCTTTGCGGCGATACCAGAAGATGCGAATGGCACGACCACGCTGCTCGGCGAGTTGCGGCCCTTCGAGCTCAACCGCGAGAGTCTGCTGCAGTCTTTTCCGATCGTCGCAGAGGACCGTCGAGCCAGCGCTGTCGCGACCGCGCAGGCGAACGTCACGCCCGATCTGGTCGCCGCTGCCGATCTGATGGTCGTCGATCGCCGCGTGGTCTACGCGACCGTGCCCCCGGTTGTGGGTGCCGTCGTCCCGCCGACCAACCCGTACAACTTCGTGGGAGAGCCCGTCCTGGTGACTGGGTTGCTCAAGGGCGTGGATCCTACCCAGGCGAGTCTGGACTCATTGCTGATCAGAGGCACGGGCTCGCTGCACGGCAAGCTCAAGAAATGGGACTGGGATTTGTCGCTGCTGCGGAGCGAAGAGGATGCCAGGCAGCGGATCGACAACGTGGTCGATCCGATGAAGTTGGCGCTGGTGCTTGCCAATCCCGACGCCGAGCGAACGTTGAATCTTCTCGCAGCCGGTCCCAGCGGGAGTCCGGAACTGCTCGCGAGCGTGCTCGCGTCGCCGCAGATCGACAACTGGGCGACCGACGCTACGCAGCTGACCGGCAGCGTTGGCGGCAACCTGCTGGCAATGCCTGCCGGAGCCGTCTCCGGTGTGCTCGGCGGGGAATGGCGCAAAGAGGCGGTGGAGTTCGACTCGCTGCTCGGTTCGTTCGATCGCGAGGTCGCGGCGGCGTTCGCGGAGGTGCATATCCCGTTGCTGAGCGAGCGCATGCAATTGCCTGCGGCGCGCGAAGTCACGATGACGGTGGCGGGACGATTCGATCGTTACACGGATTTCGGCGGCATCTTCAGTCCGCAATTTGGACTCGTCTGGAAGCCGTTGCGAGACATAGGGATCCGCGGGACCTATGGGCGCAGTTTCCGTGCGCCGTCGATGTACCAGCTGTATCTGCCGCGAACTCCAACCAAGCAGGCGCTCTCAGATCCACGGCGCAATGGCGAAGCGTATCTCGCCGATCAGCTCGTCGGCGGAAGTCCCGACCTGGAAGCCACGCGCGGTGAATCGTTCACGGCAGGCATCGAGTTCACTCCCGAAGCACTCAAGCCGCTCGCCCTGTCCGCCACCTACTGGCATCTCGAGCTGGACAGCCGCGTGACCGCTCTCGCTCCAACCTTCGTCCTTCTGCATGAGTCCGATGTGCCGGGCCGCGTGCTGCGCGCCGAACCGACAGCTGCCGATCTCGCGGCTGGACTTCCTGGCAGGGTGCAGCAGATCGACACGACGTTCATGAACCTCGGCAGTCTCGCGACCAGCGGCGTCGATGCCGGAGCGACTTACACATTCGACAACGTGGCCGGTCATTTCGCGACGGACGTCAAAGCGACCTGGATCAACGAATATGAGACGCTCGATTTGCCGGAAACACCCGCAACGGATCGCGTCGGCCTCGCCAACGCGTTTGGCACGATCGCGAAGTGGCGAGCGATCGCGAGTGTCGACTGGGAGCGCGGCGCACTCGGGGCGACGACCTACGTGCGCTTCATCCCGAGCTATGACGACACAATCAACGGCGTGCGCAACGGCCGGACGATTCCGTCGCAGACTTTCATCGACCTGCAGCTCTCCCTCGATCTCGGCCGGCTCATCGACGACTCCGCGCTCCTGCGCGGCCTGAAGTTCACCGCCGGCGCGATCAACGCGTTCAATCAGGAGCCGCAATTTGCGGAAGTGGGCGCCGTTCAGGGGTACGATACTTCCCAGGGCGACCTGAAGGGGCGCTTCTGGTATCTGCGGCTCGGCAAGACTTTCTGACCGCAGCAGCCCCGTCCGGCCGCCGCCGACTCCACGTCAACGAAGGAGGGCCGCCATCATGGGTCGTCCGAACATGCCCGAAGTAGGTGCGTTGGATCCGGAGTTGCGGAATTCGCCGGTCGCGCAGGAGCTCGACGAGGACGTCGACACGCTGCAGCAACAGGTACCCGGCGAGCCTGTGTGCTACTTCAACGGTCGCTCGTTCGCTCACGGTCGCTACGTCAGCAGCGGAGGCCAGGTTCTGCGCTGCCGCTACGGCGTGTGGATCGATGCCGGATCCGCCGATCGCGACAACCCCTAGTCAAAAGCGGTAGACGAGCTGCGCGCTGACGATGTCGACGTCCGAGTGCTGCTGGCCGTTGAGCAGCGCGGACGTTGCAACGTTGCCTGCGTCCTGATTCAGCGGCACCGTGTCGCTGAAGAGATGCGCGTAACCGAAGTCCATCAGCAGCGACGCTGAAGGCTGCCAGCGCGCACCGATTGCGACCCAGGTGCGATCCGTATCGGGCAATCGCGGCGTGCGAGTCGCGTCGGGCACCGGCGTCTCATCGAATGCGACGCCCGCGCGCAGCGTCAGGGTGTCGTTCATCGCGTAGGTCGTGCCGAGTGCATAACGCCACGTGTCCCGCCAGTGCTCGGGAGTCAGCGACACCGTCTCTCCGGTGTCGCGCACGATGCGCAGCTCCTGGATCGAGCTCCAGCCGGTCCAGGCCGCGTCGGCGAGCAGCGCGAACTTGTCGCCGAAACGATGCTCCAGCGACAGCGTCGCCGAATCCGGCAGTTCCAGGTCGACGTGTACGGGGCCGGTCGCCAGCTGTGCGGCGGACGCAGCCTCGATGATGGCGTTGGCGATCGGGTCGGCGCCGGTGGGTGCTGCGAAGGAGATCGTCGCGCGCACGTCGTAGTCGATCGACGATCGGTACGACAGGCCGATGCGCGTTTGCTCCGACAGTTCGAACAGCGCGCCGACGTTGAAACCCCACGCATCGTCGTCGCCGCGCACACGCGCGTGGCCAGCGAGCCCGGCATTTGCGGCGACGACAGCGGCGCCGGTCGCCGGCGGCAGCTGACCTGCGGCGACCAGCTGCTGCACGCCTTGTGCGACGACTGCGGAGTAGTTGACGTCGTTCGTCAGCTCCGCGTCGAGCCGCTGAAAGTTCACGCCGGCGCCGATGGAGAACCGCTCGCCGATCTTATAGGCGATCGACGGATTGATGTTCAGCGTCGAGATTTCGGAGCGCAGCGCCTGAAAGCGGCCGATCCAATCATCGTCGTACACCAGCTTCAGGCCGAACGGTGCATTGACGCCGATACCGAAGGCCAGGTCGTCGCCGATCGGCATGGCGAAATACGCGGCGGGCACGAAATTCCAGCCGCCCGCGTCGCCGCCGTCGCCGCCCAGCGGCTGCGCGAATGCAGGAATGGAGCTGTCGTTGCGAAACTGCGAGCTGATGTCGATGCCGCTCGCGCTGACGACGGCCTCGGGCCGACCCAGCGCGGTCATTCCGGCGGGATTGAAGAAGACCGTTGTCGCATCGTCCGCGGCGGCCGTTGTGCCCGCGAAGGCAGTGCCCAGTCGGCTCGCGCTCTGTTCGAGCAGCGCAAATCCGGATGCGCCGGCCGCGGTGGGAATCAGTATCAACGATGCCGTGGCCGGCACGAGCCAGCTGCGCTTGTCGGTATCCTGCATTGCGCCTTACTCCGTTATCTCAACACAGCAGACAAGACTCAGGCCCGTGCGGCAGTTCCACCCGCTCGAGCTTCGTCGCACTCCGTGCACACACCGCGCGGATGCAGGAACACCGTCTCGTTCTCACGCAGATGATCGAGCGCAGTCGCTACGACGTCGCGCGCGCCCATCAGTCGCGCCGGCGCGTCGGCAATGAATCCGCGCTGCTGATGGCCGCGTGCCTCCAGCCACGAGTCGAGGAGTGCGAAGTTCGCGCAGCAGTGATCGATCTCGGCGTAGTGATGGCGGACCGGCTGGCCGTCACGCATCACAGTCGCATATTTCGGCACCTTGTAGCGGACGCCGGCGAGATTCTCGGCGAGGTGCACCGTGGTGTTCGCGTCGTGACCGACACCGAGCAGCAGGATTTCCGCGTCCAGATCGTGTGCGCGCCCGATCGGGCTGTCCGGGCCGTGCGGCACATCGACGGGATGCGGCGCCGTGATCTCCTGCGCATGCGGGCCAATCGCGGCGAAGGCGTGCGGGCTGTCGCTGCGGATCACGTCCGGCTGGCGCCAGAACGTGTCGGCGACGATGCCCATGCCGATGCATGGCGTACGCCGCGGATCGAAAGGATGCTCGTCATCGTCGCTCATGCTGGGCATCACGAGCGTGCCGCGCGGCCCGGCGGCCAGGCGCAGCGCCGCGATCAGATCCGCGGGCGCGCCGGCGCGTCCGCCGAAACTGGAGAACGCCGTGTGGACGACCAGCACCCCGTCGCCGCTGATTCCGAGCGCGACGAGCTGTTCGGCGAGGGATTCTGCGAGGGTCACTCTTATAATATAGCCGCGCCATGCCCATCTTCGCCCTCAATTGCGGCAGTTCATCGATCAAGAGCGCCATCGTCGACAGCGCGAGTCGCAGGCGTCTGTTCGACATCCATGTAGAGAATGCCGACACGTCCGGCTTCGCCGCGGCCGTCGCGCAAGTTCTACAGGAGCTGCGCTCGCGCAGCCGCGAGCACGGAGAGCCGGACGCCTTCGCCCACCGCATCGTGCATGGCGGCGATCGGTTCGTGCGCCCTACGCAGATCGACGACAAGGTGCTCGCGGAAATCGAGCAGCTGAGTCACCTCGCGCCGCTGCACAATCCCCCGGCGCTCGCGGCCGTCCGGCAGGCGCGCAAGGAGTATCCGCGAACGCCGCACATCGCAGTCTTCGATACTGCGTTTCACGCGACCTTGCCGCACCACGCGCGTGACTATGCGCTCCCGCAGGAATTGAGCCGGCGACTCGGCATTCGCCGCTACGGCTTTCACGGTATCAGCCACGCACACGTGATGGAGAGCGTGGCTGCGCATTGCGGCGTGACGTCCGACAAGTTGCGAATCATCTCGTGTCATCTCGGCAACGGCGCGAGCGCTGCCGCGATCGAGCAGGGTCGCAGCGTCGACACCAGCATGGGTATGACCCCGCTCGAAGGTCTCGTGATGGGGACGCGCGGCGGCGATCTGGATCCCGGCGTTCTGCTGCATCTGTTGCATTCGGGCGCAGTCGACGCGAAACAGCTCGATACCTTGCTCAACACGAAAGCGGGCATGGAAGGACTGACCGGTACGCACGACATGCGCGAGATCGAGCGCCGTGCGGCGGGTGGAGACGAGCAGTGTCGGGTGGCGGTCGCAATCTATGCGCGCCGCGTGCGCAAATACATCGGTGCGTACGCGGCGATCATGGGCGGCGTCGATGCAATCGCGTTCACCGGTGGAGTAGGGGAGAACAGCGCCGCGATCCGGCGGGCCTGCCTGGAGCGCATGGAGTTTCTCGGCGCTGGACTCGACGATCAGAGGAATCGTGAAGCGCGTCCTGATGCAGCGACAGGCCGTTGCGAGATATCGCGCGCCGACTCGCGCACGCGCCTGCTGGTGGTGCGCGCCGACGAAGAAGTGGCGATGGCGATCGAAGCCGCTAGCGCCACTTCCAGTTCCTGACCTCCGGCATGTCCTCGCCGTGGCGAGTGACGTACTCGCGGTGCTCGACCAGCTTGTCGCGTACGCGTTGACGCAGGTGCGCCGAGTGAGTGCTCAGTCCCGGCACTCGATCGATCACACTCTCGACGAGATGGTAGCGGTCCAGCTCGTTGACCACCGTCATGTCGAACGGCGTCGTCGTGGTGCCTTCTTCCTTGTAACCGCGCACATGCAGGTTGTCGTGCCCGTGCCGGCGGTACGTGAGCCGATGAATGAGCCAGGGATAGCCGTGAAAGGCGAACAGGATCGGCTTGTCGGGGGTGAAGATCGAATCGAATTCCGCATCGGAGAGGCCGTGCGGATGCTCGCTCGGCGGCTGCAGCGTCATCAGGTCCACGACATTCACGACGCGGATTTTCAGCTCCGGCAGCCACTCGCGCAGCAGCGTGACTGCAGCGAGGGTTTCGAGCGTCGGGACGTCGCCGGCGCAGGCCAGCACCACGTCCGGCGCCGCGTCCTGGTCGTTGCTCGCCCAGGACCAGATACCGACCCCGGCGCTGCAGTGCTTGATCGCCTCATCCATCGACAACCATTGATGCTCGGGCTGCTTGCCGGCGACGATCACATTGACGAAGTTGCGACTGCGCAGACAGTGATCGGTCACGGACAGCAGTGTGTTTGCATCCGGGGGCAGGTAGATGCGGATGATCTCCGGCTTCTTGTTGACGACGTGGTCGATGAAGCCGGGATCCTGATGGCTGAAGCCGTTGTGATCCTGGCGCCAGACGTGCGAGCTGAGCAGATAGTTGAGCGAAGCGATCGGCCGGCGCCACGGGATGTGGTTGCAGGTCTTCAGCCACTTCGCATGCTGATTGAACATCGAATCGACGATGTGCACGAACGCTTCGTAACAGCTGAAGAAGCCATGGCGGCCGGTCAGCAGGTAGCCTTCGAGCCAGCCCTGGCACTGATGCTCACTCAGCATCTCCAGCACGCGGCCGTCGTTCGCGACGTGCGTGTCGTCCGGGCGGATCTCAGCGACCGACAGACGCGCGGTCACGTCGAGCACGTCGTTCCAGCGATTGGACGTCAGCTCGTCGGGGCTGAAGATGCGGAAGTTCTGCGTCGGCAGGTTCAGCTTCATGACGTCGCGGAGGAAGGCGCCCTGCACCCGCGTCGCTTCCGCGATCACGCCGCCGGGCTTTTTGACCTCGACGGCATACTCGCGGAAGTCGGGCAATCGCAGATTGCGTAGCACGATGCCGCCGTTGGCGTGCGGGTTGTCGCCCATGCGCCGCTTGCCCTGCGGCGCAAGCTCGCGCAAGTCGGGTCGAAGTTTGCCGTCGCTCGTGAACAGCTCTTCGGGGCGATAGCCGCGCATCCATTCCTCGAGCAGGCGCAGATGCCCGCGCTTTTGCGCAAGCTCGGCGAAGGGCACTTGGTGCGAGCGCCAGTTGCCTTCGACCTGAACGCCGTCGACCTCGCTCGGTCCGGTCCAGCCTTTCGGCGTGTGCAGCACGAGTGCCGGCCAGCGCGGTCGCGCGCGGAAGCCGTTGCTGCGTGCATCCTGCTGGATCTCGCGAATGCGTGTGACGATGCGATCGAGCGTGCGCGCCATCGCAAGATGCGTCGCTTCGAAGCTCGCTTCCTGGTCGACATAGAACGGCTCGTAGCCGTAGCCGCTGATCAACTGCGTCAGCTCTTCGCGCGGAATGCGCGCCAGCACCGTCGGGCCGGCGATCTTGTAGCCGTTGAGATGCAGGATCGGCAGCACCGCGCCGTCGCGCACCGGATTGAGAAACTTGTTCGAGTGCCAGCTGGTCGCGAGCGGCCCGGTCTCCGCTTCGCCGTCGCCGATCACGCAGGCGACGATGAGATCGGGATTGTCGAACGCCGCGCCATGCGCGTGCGACAGTGAGTAGCCGAGCTCGCCGCCTTCGTGAATCGAGCCCGGCGTCTCGGGCGCGACGTGGCTCGGAATGCCGCCCGGAAATGAGAACTGCTTGAAAAGCCGTCGCAGCCCGTGGACGTCTTCCGACACGTTCGGGTAGTACTCGGAGTAGGTGCCTTCCAGATATGTGTTCGCCACCAGTGCCGGTCCGCCGTGTCCCGGTCCGGCGACGTAGAGCATGTCGAGGTCGTACTTGTTGATGACGCGGTTCAGGTGCGCGTAGATGAAGTTCAGCCCCGGCGTCGTGCCCCAGTGGCCGAGCAGGCGCGGCTTGACGTGCTCGATGGCCAGCGGCTCGCGCAGCAGCGGATTGTCGAGCAGATAGATCTGACCCACCGACAGGTAGTTGGCGGCGCGCCAGTAGGCGTGCAGGCGCGTCAGGTAGTCGGCGGCGAGCGTGGGATCGGCGGCGGTTTGCTGCGACATGGCGGGCCTCGTGGCGATGCGGACCCGACTACAACGCAGTCGGGCGCGCTAAGTTCGCGACGGCATCAGCGCATTCACGTGGATTCTTGGCTGGATGCGCGTGTCGGAGCCGCCGCCGCAATTCAGGCCGCTCGATACTACGCGCACACGCAAGCGAGGGAAGACCTGATCGCGCATCGAGCGCAGCAAGTCGCAATCGGTGGGACCCAGCGAGAGTGGCGGGTTACGCGTCAGTGCGACGGTGCGCCAGCTGGCGGGGAAACGTTCGATGTCGTTGGCGCTCGGCAGCTGCTCCTGCCGCAGGCGCGCGACGAGTTCGTCTCGCGTGTCGTAATCGGTTGCAGCCGCGACGTTCTCTGCGGTCGCTTCGACGGGGACCGCGAGCGTGATGTGCGCGCCGGCATGTCGGACCATGTCGCCGCTGACACAGGTCAGCTCCACGCCGACTCGCGCGTGGGCGCCGACCGCATGCAGGATCTCGGCGATGCGTCGCTGCAGAGCGCCGCATTCGTAGCGGACCGTGCTGCTGTGATAGGCGAAGTCGATGCGCTCCAGGTGCCAGATTGCGTCGATGGTTTCGCCCGATGGCAATGCGTCGTCGTCAGCTGCGCGCACGGCTCCAGCGCCGAGCATCACGCAGACCAGTGCGGTGCAGGCGAATCCTCCAGTGCGGCTCGATCGGTTCATCGTGCAGACCGACAATTCTTATCGCCGACGTGCCGGAAGGGCTGGCGAGCTCCGGCGAGCACATGCTAGCGTGCCCCGCCCGCCCAAACCACAATTTCATTCGGGGGTTTTCCGTGACGGACGAGCAGAGAAACGCGCGTTATGCGTTGGCGGTGCTGTTCGGCATCAACCTCATGAATTTCTTCGACCGGCAGATCGCCGGTGCGCTGCTCGAGCCGATCCGGATCGAGTTCGGCATGTCGGATACGGCGTCGGCCGGAGTCAACCTGGCTTTCACGCTCATCTATGCCGTCGTGGGCGTGCCGCTCGGGCGGCTCAGCGACACGTGGCAACGCACCCGCCTGATTGCAATCGGCGTAACTTTCTGGAGCGTACTGACCGCGACTTCGGGCCTTGCGATCGGCTACTGGACCTACCTGTTCACGCGCATGGGCGTGGGCATCGGCGAGGCCAGCTGCGCGCCGGCCGGGCAGGCGCTGATCGGCGACCTGTATCCGCCCGAGCGCCGCGCGCGCGCGATGGGCATTTTCATGATGGGCCTGCCGCTCGGCCTGTTCGCCTCCTACATTCTGAGCGGCAGCATCGCCGCAGCCTGGGGTTGGCGCGCCGCGTTCTTCGTCGCGTGTGTGCCGGGACTCATCCTCGCGGTGCTCGCGTGGCGGATCCGCGAGCCGGCGCGCGGCGCATCGGACGGTGCAGGGCGTACCGCGCAGACGAGCACCTTCATCGCTGCATTCGCCACCGTGCTCAAGGTCCCCACAATGTGGTGGATCATTCTCTCGGGGATTCTGTTCAACTTCCACGCGTACGCGGTCAACATGTTCCAGAGCGCGTTTCTGCAGCGCTTCCACGGGATCGGACTCGCGGAGGCGAGCAGGCTGTCGGCTTTCTCGCTCGGCCTGGCCGGCGCGATCGGCTTGCTCGTCGGCGGCAGTCTTGGCGATCGCTTGCGCACGAAATTCCCGAACGGTCGGCTATTGCTCGCTGCGATAGCGATGCTGTGCGCCGCGCCTTGCATCTACATCGCGCTGGAGCAGCCGAAGGGTAATGTCGCAGTGTTCGCGGCCCTGATGGGCGCATCGAGCGCGTGCACGTTCGTGTACTACGCCACGGTCTACGCCGCGATTCAGGACGTCGTGCCGGCGCATCTGCGCGGAATGGCGGTGTCGGTCTACTTTCTCGCGTTCTATGTGCTGGGCGCGAGCTTCGGCCCAGTGCTCATGGGCGCGCTGAGCGATCACTACGCTCAAGTCGCGATGCTCGCTGCCGGCGCGAGCGAGATGGCGATCGAATTCCGTGCGCAGGGACTGCACACGGCGATGTACGTGATGCCCGTGCTGGTGTTGCTGTGCGCGGGCGCGCTGTTCGGCGCTTCGAGCACTGTTGCCAAGGATATGCGGCGGCGGGAAGGGATCGTGGAAGTCGAGCTCAAGCCCGGCCTGCAGAAAACCTGATCAGCGCGTACCGGTGAGACTCTCCATCATCAAGCCCGTGCCGCCTTTCGACACGTGCGCGACGATGGCAGTGCGCCGATGAATCTTGGTGACGACGCCGAGATTGATGGCGAACGCGAGATGCACCGTCGCGCCTTTCTTCAGGCCGAGATTCTCGGTCTCGATGAACACGCCGTTCGCGCTGAGATTGCGCGCGCGACACAGTTTGCCGGGACGACCAGGAACCGAAACGTAGACAGCGGTGCGTGCGCGATGACGCGTATGGAGACGTCTCTCCATGCTCAACTCTCCCTTCGATCGATGTCGTTGTTATAGCGCACGGATCCATTATGCCGCGGCCGCCGACGGGTGCGAAGCCCGCTGTGGACGTGTTATGTCGTAACATTCGCAGCCAATGAGTGAACCCCTGACGCTGCAAGAGATACAAGAGGCCGCGGCGAAGCTCGCCGGTCGCGTGGTCCGCACGCCGGTGCATCGGCTGCGCAGTGCGGAGCTTGACGAGGCGCTGGGCATTGCGACCGAGCTGCACCTGAAGCTCGAGCTGCTGCAGCTGACCGGCACTTTCAAGGCGCGGGCCGCATTGCTGAATGTCCTCGCTCTGTCGGCCGGGGCGCACAGCCGCGGCGTCACCGCAATCAGCGCGGGAAATCATGCGATTGCGGTGGCTTTTGCTGCGGCTGCGGCCGGCGTCAGCGCCAAGGTGGTGATGATCGCCACCGCCAATCCGCTGCGAGTCGCCCTGTGCCGATCCTATGGTGCAGAGATCGTGTTCGCGCCGGATGCGCACGCGGGCTTCGCGACGGTCGAACGCATTGCGGCGGAGGAAGGCCGTACCTTCATCCATCCGTTCGAAGGGCGCACCACGGCGCTCGGCACTGCGACGCTCGGGCTGGAGCTGTGCGAACAGGTGGCTGGACTGGAGGCCGTGATCGTTCCTATAGGCGGGGGCGGGCTGTGCGCCGGCGTTGCATCGGCCGTGAAGCTGCTGGCGCCGAACTGCGAGGTCATCGGAGTCGAACCGTTCGGCGCGGACAGCATGTACCGCAGCTTCGCCGCCGGCGAGCCGCGCCCGATCGAGCGTGTCGCGACCATCGCAGACAGTCTCGGGGCGCCCTATGCGCTGCCCATCTCGTTCGAATTATGTCGCCAGAACGTCGACGAGCTGGTGCGAGTCAGCGATGACGAGTTGCGAGCGGCGATGCGGTTCCTGTTCAGGAACGCCAAGCTGGCAGTCGAACCGGCAGGTGCGGCCACGACTGCCGCGTTGCTCGGTCCCGTGCGTGAGCGCGTGCGGGGCAAGCGCGTTGCCGCCATCGTCTGCGGCAGCAACATCGACGAAGCGACGTTCGCGAAGTTGATCAGCTAGCGATCGGCGCGCGCCGCGCGGTCGGCAGCTCTTCGAAGCACTCCACACGATTGCGGCCGCACAGCTTCGCGGCGTACAGCGCGTGATCGGCAGCTTCGAGCAGAGCGAGCGTGCTCGGGAAGCGATGCTTGGTCGTGTACGTGGCGACACCGATCGACGCTGTCACACGCACGCTGCCGGTTTGCGGATCGTGATCAGCAATGGCGAGCGCATCCAGCATGCGCTGCGCGACCTGGCGCGCGATCTGCTGATCGGCACCGGGCAGCACGACGACGAATTCCTCGCCGCTGAACCTCGCAACCATGTCGCTGCCGCGCACGCACGACTGCAACGCGTGAGCGCAGCTGCGAAGGACCCGGTCGCCAACCGGAGTGCCGTGCCGCTCGTTGATGGCGCGGAAGTGATCGATGTCGACGTGCGCGATGCTCAGGTCGCGGCCGAACACGACGGCCTGCGTGAACTCGCGATCGAGCGTGCGATCCAGCCAGGTGCGATTCAGCACGCCGGTGAGCGCGTCGCGGCGGCTCGAGTCTTCCGCTTCCTCGGTGCGATTCAGCAGCACGCTGTTGGACGCTTGCAGCGCGCTGACTTCCTGCAGCGCGTGCAGGTTGCGCACCGCGAGCATCTCGCGCGCCTCCGCCATCAGGTTCTCGGCGTCTTCGGCATCGAGGATGCTCGTCTCGTACAGCGCTTCGGTCTCCGGGATCAGAGCGATGATGCGGGTGACGACTTCGGTGAACTGCTCTTGGTCCATGCCGAGCAAGCTGTCAGCGCGCTTCGCGAGGTCTGCGACGAGTCGCGCGCGGTCCGTCACGACGACGGCTTCCGCAAGATCGCTGGCAAGCGCGACGCAGCGGGCGAAGCGGCCTTCGTCCGACGTTGCCGGGAGCAGTTGCGGCTCATGGCTTGCGCCGACGGTCTTGCAGATGCGCTCCGGCAGGTTCCAGGCCTTGAGCAGCATTTCCGAGAAGCTGGCGTGATCGCGCCCGAGCTGGGCGACTTCGTACGCGATCCAGTCCGCATGCGACGAGGGTTGCGGGAGCTTGCCGTAGAAGTCGCGCGATGCGCGGTCGAGAGCCAGCACTGCCATATCCTGGAGCAGGGCGGCTAGGAAGATGTCTTCGGCGTGACCGACTTTCGCGGACTCGCCGAACGCCCGGGCCGCGGTTGCCGAAAGCAGGGCGCGGCGCCAGAACCGCGGGTAGTCAATGCCGACCGGCCGCAGCGCGCGCATGGAAGAAACCAGCGAAAAGCTCAGCGCCAGGGTCAGCGCGGCGTTCAGGCCGATGATCACCAGGGCCTGGCGCAGGTTCTGGCTCGGCCGGCGCTGGGCGTAGAAGGCGGAATTCGCGATTCGCAGGATCTTGGCGGTCATCGCCGGGTCGCGGCCGACCGCCTGGGCCACTTTCGCCATCTCGATGTCCGGATCGCGGGCGAGCGCGATGATTTCCGTGGCGACTTTCGACGGGCTCGGGAAGTCGACCTGGGCTTTCAGGCGGTTTTCGAAGTCGGGCGACAGCATTCCGTTGCGGTTATCGGCGGGAGCGGCGGCGACTTGAGCTGGCAGGACCGGAAAAGGGGGTCCGAATCGTCAACTTGCTGTTGACAGTCAATACCTTGGTAAAGAGAATACCCGGCTCTTTATGTCCGCGGAGGGGTACCCAAGCGGCCAACGGGGGCAGACTGTAAATCTGCTGGCTTATGCCTTCGTAGGTTCGAATCCTACCCCCTCCACCACCACCTCTGCGGGTGTAGTTCAATGGTAGAA
>Ga0111539_10003378_pt1 | contig 21055 bp, 26 predicted proteins | sample RhiMethybrSRZTD1_FD_79667 | JGI IMG/M metagenome (GOLD analysis project Ga0111539, IMG submission 79667) | Populus rhizosphere microbial communities from Tennessee, USA - Rhizosphere MetaG P. TD hybrid SRZTD1 (version 2) (version 2) | ecosystem: Host-associated > Plants > Roots > Rhizosphere >...
GACGTCAAGCAGCCGCAAATAGACTGACAACTGGCCGCGATGGTGATACCAGTGATTCAGCATCAGCGATCGGATCACCCCGCCCCTCGGAGCCGTGAATACCTCTTTCCCCTTGAAAGTAAGGCGCCAACTCTCCCACGCGCTCAACCAGATGGCTTCATCTGGCAGGGGGCAGCGCAATGAGTCGCTGATGGTTTAATGCGCCGCTCGTAATTCTCCAGCGACACTCGTGGCCGGAACGATTACGATTCAATGACGCGCGAACGTCTGGCGAGTTGGAGCGCCCATTTTAACGCAGGCGGTGTGAGCAGGGTGGTGACGACGACCATGAGCGCCACGGCGCTAAAAGTGGCGGTATCGATGACCGGCTCCCACGCCCCTGCCGAATTGGGCAACATTAGCGTTGCGCCGATGCCTGCGAAGATCAAGCCGACCTCGCCGCGGGGGACCATGCCGATGCCGACAGCGAGGCGGTTGGCCTGGCGCTCCAGCACAGCCAGCGAACAGACTTGTTTGCCGATGATGGCGACCAAAGTGAGGGCGGTCGCAAATCCCAACAATTCCCATCGAGCGAACTGGCGCAGATCAACTTTCAACCCCATCAATACGAAGAAGATTGGAGCGAATAACGTAGTGACCGGTTGGAGCAGTTCTTCCAGCCGGTGTTCTCCCCGATCTCGGAAGGATTCAAACTGCGCTTCGTCCAACACTATCCCCGCGGCGAACGCGCCCACAATCGGCGCCAGTCCGGCCAGCGCCGCCAGCCACGCCAGCAAAAAGCAGAATGCGATTGCGAGCGCCAGCAACACGCCGCGCGTCTCCAGCGCCCCGGCATGCCGGAACAAACTCGGTACGAGATAACGCCCGACGAGGACGGCGCCGGCGAGAAAGGCCAGGGCTTTGAGCGCTATGATAATGACCTGCCATGAGGATAACGCCACACCCGCCAGTTCGGCTTTGATCGCGCCAGCGACAACCGCCAACACCAGCAGCCCCAGCACATCATCGATGACCGCAGCGCCGAGAATGATACGGGCTTCGCGGGTTTGAAGAGCATCTAGGTCCTTTAAAACGCGCGCAGTAATGCCTACGCTGGTGGCGCAGAGCGTGGCGCCGATGAAGATGTGGACGAGAGTCGGTTCGCTGGGCAGAAAGTAGGCCGAGACACCCCACCCGAGAAAGAATGGGACGACAACCCCGGCGATGGCGACCGACAGCGAGGACCATCCAACTTCGAGCATTTCGCCGAGGTCGGATTGGAGGCCGACCTCAAAAAGCAAGATGATGACGCCGAGTTCGGCCAGCGCGCTGATAACGACATTCGTCTTTAGCGGTTCGGCCATTGTGACGCCGATCAGCGTTAGATTGCCGATGAAGACGCCGCCGACCAATTCGCCTAGCACTGCAGGTTGCCGGAACCGCTCGAAGAGTTCGCCGCCGAGCTTGGCGATGATTAGCATGACGGCGACGCCTGCGAGCGCTACCGGATCAAGGCCGTGTCCCGGCTTCGTACCGGCTGCCTCACCGGACCCGCTGCCAGCCGCAATCTGTGGGCTCAAGAACCAGAGTCCGCCGATTGCCAGCAAGCTATAAATCAGAATTCGTTTTGTCATCGGTTACTGTCGTCCGGCTCCAAACGTCGCCTCCATGGGGTTGCACGCTCAATCTCCACCCAATAATTCTTTGGCCGCCATTTCGTCAGTAATAAGGACGTTGAACAAACGCCCTCGGAGCGCCGCCCGCAACGCCGCCGTCTTATAGCGGCCCGCCGCCACCACCACCGTCTTTTGGGCTTTCACCATCGCCTGGGCCTGCGCCACGCCCAGCGCCGGAAAAATATTCCATTCGGGCGCCGTTTCCCCAACGTAAGCTCACCGTCGATAACCTCGCTTCCGCGATTCGGCAGGCGGTCACAGACGCCCGAATGCAAAAGCGCGCCGCCGATCTGGGAGAAAAAATCCGCGCCGAGGATGGCGCCGGGCGGGCCGCAAGCTTGATTGAGAAGTATGCCGCCGAAAGATAAGCCCGTCACCTGTCCGAAAGGCTACTTGTCCGTACTTTGAAATTACTCCGGTGAGGTAACTGAAAGGTCACGCCTAAGCGTACCGCAAAGCCAGATCCGTCGAGAGGCGCAAAATGATCACGGTTGAGAATCTATTTTTCACTTATCCCAAGGCCGCAGAACCGGCGCTTAGAGGACTTAGCTTCGGGATCGCCCGTGGGGAGATCTTCGGCTTTCCCGGGCCGAGCGGGGCGGGTAAGTCCACAACGCAAAAGATCCTGATCGGGCTGCTGAAGGATTATCAAGGGCAAGTTTCTGTCTTGGGCAAGGACTTGAAGGATTGGAGGGCCGATTACTACGAGCGCATCGGCGGCTCGTTCGAGGCGCCGAATCATTACCTCAAGCTGACTGCGCTGGAGAACCTCAGGTATTTCGCCGCGCTCTATGGCAACGCCACGCAGGAACCGCGCGCCTTGCTTGAGCGAATCGGACTGGGCGCTGACGGGGATAAGCCTGTGTCGCAGTTTTACAAGGGCATGAAAAATCGCCTTAACGTGGCGCGTGCGCTCCTGCACGACCCGGAACTGCTCTTTCTGGATGAGCCTACGACCGGGCTCGACCCGGTGAACGCGCGGCTCATCAAGGAACTGATTGAAGAACAACGGAGCGCCGGGAAGACGGTCTTTCTAACAACCCATAACATGACTGTCGCCGACGAACTGTGTGATCGCGTGGGCTTCATTATTGACGGCGAGGTCGCCTTGATTGACGCGCCGCGCGATCTAAGGCTGCGCTACGGACGCCGGGTCGTGCGAGTCGAATACCAGATTGCCGGGCGGATGGTAACGCGTAAATTCCCGGTTGAAACATTGGGAGACGCCGCCGAATTTATCGCGTTGCTGCGGGGCGGAAAGGTTCAGACCATCCGCACGCTGGAGGCCACGCTGGAGGATATCTTCATTGAAGTCACGGGCCGGAGGTTGGAATGAAACGACTACTTGCCACCGTCCGCTGCGATGTCACGCTTCAATTACGGCATGGCTTTTATTACGCGACGGCGTTCGTGTTGATTTGTTGCGTGGTCTTGGTCAGCCGGATTCCGTAAGTCGACCTGAGTTGGCTGCTGCCGGCGCTCCTGTTCGGCAATCTACTGCTCAACACCTTCTATTTTATCGGCGGTCTCATCCTGCTCGAAAAGAGCGAGGGTACGCTGGAGGCGCAGGTGATAACGCCGCTGCGGACCTGGGAATATCTGGTTTCGAAGGTCGGCACGCTCACCCTGCTAGGCCTGGTCGAGAACACTGTGATCGTGATGCTGCTCGTCGGGCTCGGCTTCAACCTGCCGCCACTGGTGGCGAGTCTCGTCCTGACTGCGGCGCTCTACTGTCTGGCCGGCGTCATCGCGGTTGTTAGGTATCATTCGATCAACGAATACCTGATGCCGTCCGTGTTGTATACGTCGTTGCTATTGACGCCATTAATGCCCAAAGTCAGAAAACCTCCCTCACGAACCTGGCGCACATTTCTCAACAATCACATTCGAGCGATGGTCTCGATCGATTTCTTGACAGTCCCGACGGTGACCTTTCGCGTGCTGTATGTGTTAGTTGTATTAGCGCACGATCGCAGGCGCGTCGTTCACTTCAATGTGACCGAGCATCCGACGGCCGCCTGGACCGCGCAGCAGATAATAGAAGCCGTTCCTGAGGAGACAGCGCCTCTTCTTGCGGCGCTGCGGTATAGGTAAGAAATCAGATGCGCCGCCGCGGTACCGCAAGGACACGATTCGACGCGTAGGGATCATTACTCCTGTTTCTTCAAGTTAAATGGAGACACCTCTTTGCCTGCATATCGCAGCCGTTTCACATACTCTTTCACGTCGTACCGCAATTCTTCGCCCTCGCCGCCGATCGCGACGCGCCGGGCTTTGTCCTTCGCCTTCGCATCGGCGATCACATAGCCGACGCTTTCGCCCGGATGAATGATGATGCCGGCGTCACGAAGCTTGCGGGCGGCGAGCGCCGTGCGCGTCTGGACGGCGTAGTCTTCGATGTCGCGGCTCAAGACCTGCTCGACGATCAAACGGCTGATGTGTACTTCGCCGCGTTCGAGCTCTGCGATCCGCAATTCCAGAAGCTCGAGCGCGGCTCTCTGTCTCTCGCGAAGATCATCGAGAGTCAGCGCATGGCTCAAAATCGCAAGCATCTCTTCTTGAACTTCTTTGACGTAAAGCGGCGTGTCCCTCCGGCGGTGCGCGAGACCGCGTGTCTTGAGCGTGCCGTCGCTGAAAACGCCGAAGTATCGAGACGGCACGGGCCGACCCTCCTTCACCTTCGATGATAGAAAGACGATCCAACGATATACGCCCTCAAGAGACATATCGACCTGCGTCTCGGCGGTGATCGCGCCGCAGAGCTCCCGGAGTTCGTCTTCCGTCGTTCCGGCCTTTGAAATCCACAGGCTGTCGGTCAATGCGTGAAGCATCCGAAAGCCGCGCCCCTCGGCGATATCTTTGGCCTGAAGCAGAGTCTCTCTGCCGAAGGCTGTGACGGCTTCGTGCGCTTCGATCCTCCCGAACTTCGCGTTCCGGTACCCCATGTACCCGAAGCAGCTAACGAGCATCCATTTGATCGCCGTGCGCCTGGCGTCGTAGATCGCACGCGTCCGCTCGTCTCCGGCGCTCTGCATCAGATCTTTCAGTTTCTGCCGGCGCTCGACCAGCGGGGCGAGGGTGAGTGGGATGAGACCGCGCCGCCTCGCGCAGATGTTGTATTCGGCTTCTGGAACGGCCTGGTTCTCGCAACAGGAGCAGAGCACCGTTTCGGGTGAGATGTTGTGCACGACCATCAGGCTCGGGTACATGGACGCATAGTCTATTTCGGCCACGCCTTCGAATGCTCCTACCTTCGGCTGATAGGTAAGGCCGCCCTTGTCAACAGTCAAAAGTTGCAACGCTGTTTTGAACCGCTCCGGCTCGGACTTTCGCCACGGGACCAGGATTCCTTCTGTAACAGCCCGCCCGAGCTGGATGCTTGTCATCGCTGTCCCGGGGCTTCGTCTGGCAGTTCGCTGCACGGGAGATTGAGCAAGTCGGGCGAGCTCCAACAGCCCTTCGAGATCAGTCTCGTGATAGGCGAATGAGTTCTTGCGGTCGATGTGCCAGCGGCCGAAGAGAGGGTAGCTCGGCCCTTTATAGATCACCTGGCCGTAAGTGGTGTAGGTGCGCCCTTCGGTCTCGATCTTCCGCTGCGTTTTCACGCGGTCGCGGTCAAGTTGCAGATCCGAGCCTTCGCGCCTGGCCAGCGAGAGCAGGGCGGGAAAGAGAAGAGTATCACCCCGCTCGCTCAGGATCAGATCCGGGTTGGCCCGCTCGATAAGTTGATTAAATGCTGGTATGACGCCAGCGCCGGTGAGAGGAAAAACGCTCGTTTTGCCATCCCACTCAACAATGAGGCGGCTTTTGGATGAAAGAGGCTGCATTTTCTCGCCCCGCATCTTGAGTATGGAAAGCGTCGGCATTGCGTGGTGAAGATCATAGGCCGAGTTTCTCGCGACGATTTCGATGACGTTCCCCCATTCGTCAGTCTCGCATTCGAGACGGCACAAGGGAAAAAGCCCGCTCATGTAGAGATAATATTGCGCGGTCGGGATGTCGAGGTTATAGAAGGAGAGCGTCTGATCAAATACGCCCGCAATCTCGCGCAGGGACGAAAGGTTTGAGGAGTCGGAGACGTTGAGTCGCAGGACTTCGATCTCCTCGCCGGTCCAAAACTCACGGCGCTTTTCCCATCGGCCGCCGGCGCCGAAGCCGCGCCGCCACAGATCGGAAGAGAGCCGTTTCAGATCGTCCCTGGCGCCGCTCACATAGATCGGCGGACTGAACTCGTGCGTCAGCCGGTGGAGCTTTCCGCCGGCGTCGTAAATCCATAGCGCTAGCCTCGGGCCTAGCTCATCGACATCGAACAGCCATCCCTCAATCTTGTTCTTCTTCATTTGGAGCAACCAGCGCAAAAGGCTTTTGGGGTTCGGTTTCGCCGAGCCGGGCCTTCAGCTCCTGAATCTCCTTCTGCATCTCGATCAGCATCAGAAGAAAGATGGACTCCATCGGCTCGGGCGCGGCTGCCTGCACGGCAGCCTGGATGTTCCGCCGCGCGTGCTCGAAAAGCTCGTCGAAGTGCTTGCGGTCCTCGGCCCTGAGCGCGCGCCGAAACTTCTTGAGCCGCGTCTCCTCCTGGGAAAGCACGATGCTGAACGGTGTCACAGTTCTGCCCATAGGCTCACGTCAGTAGCTTTCTTTCCATCGAAGCGATCTGCCAGAGCGGGCGGTAGCTGCGGCATCTCCAGCGTGTATGAGCGCTCGTCGTTGAGGCGGAAGATGAAATTTGAGGCTTTGTAAAGGTCGTTCAGAAAATGCGCGCGGCGTGTGCCTGCGATCTCCTGGCTCTCACAGAGCAGGAACGACATGCCCCTGTCGGCGAGCTCGGCCAGCCGCCACAACACTCGGTAATAGAGTCTCGCCGCATCGTTGTGCGACATGTCCTCGTCCATGAACGCGGAGCAGATGCCGGAGACGATGACCGGCCCGGCCGCTTCGTCCGGCTTCAGCCGCTGGACCAGCTCGTTGAACTGGAAACCGGTGAAAGCGCGGGCAACGAGAACCCGGTTGAGTACGTCCTCACAGCGGTGATGAAGCTGCCTGGCCAGGCGCGCAATCGCGTAGGGGTTGAAGCGATTATCGCCGCAGATGTAGACGACTGGACTCTTTTCACAAGCCGTCTCGGCGGCGTAATGCAGGGAGATGGATGAGGCGTGCGGGCCGTAGAGGGTGACTCTTCGAGCGGGAGAGAGCAGAGCATTCAACGCGCGCGGCGCGCTGCTCAATGGGAACATGCGCATAGGGCGCTTCCTCCAGGCGTCGAAGGCGAGCGTACGGGGCTTGATCGCCTTTATCGGGCCGTATTTTCAGACAGCGATTGTATGTACGACCGCGCCGTCCAGGGGAAAATCGCGGACCGCGAGCGATTGGTCTCTCGTAAATGAATTTGAGAGACGGCCGTTCCGTCCGCCTTTCCTCTCCGCGCTCGGGGCGCTCGGCGCAGTAGGATCAGCCGGTAAACAAAAAGCGGCCGACAAAATGCCCGCCGCTTGTCTTATTGCTATTAACTATGTTAATAGCATTTCACATCGGTTCGAATAGTTCAAGTGGTTTGCGTAGGAAAACTAAATAACGAGGGGAATGCGGGCAATGAACCTCAAGAAATTCGTCTCTGTGAAGCGGGCGGCGGAGATCCATGGCGTAAAGCCTCCGCGGATCATCGCCATGATCAACAACGGCGACCTGACGCCAATTCATTATGACGGCGGCTACGTCATCGCGCGCGCCGAAATTGAAGGGTATGAGCGGAAGAAAGGTGGCAAGCGACCCGCCAAAAAGCAGGCTGCCAAGAGGGCCAAAAAGAAGAAGTGATCGAAGGGAAAAGTTATGTGAGGTCGGTACACGTTCCGCCACCCGAGTGCAGAGAAGCAAGAGTTAATAACGGATATCAGATGCGTGGAGAAGGGCTTTACGTAACGCGATCGCAAACAGTGGTCGTGCCTTGTCAAGAATTATTATCGTTTGTTCGTGAACAGCTTTGGTGTCCCTTCGACGAGCGGCGGAAAAGATCTGCAGGAAGCGCATGGCTCAGGTCAAGGCTCGTCACCGAAAGGACACAATCGACGGGCTGATCGGCTTATGCCGCGATCATCTCGACGTTGAGATCTATGACGGAACCCTTAGCGCAGAAAGTCGGAACAGAGAGTGGAGATTGAGGCCTCGGTAAGGCTCGGGAGAAAGATGGAGAGTCTGGCGCCGTCTGGCCGTTCGAGGAGAAGCTGGCAATCAGTTTGCGCTTGTCGAGGTGAAGAAGAGATATCGAGTTGAGGAAGAGTAAGAGAAAGGGGAAAGAAGTCAGGAGCGTGTATGGCCGAGCTGCGGGGAGAAGAGTTTGAGGAGGATTGCCGCTGGAGAGTGCGAAGATTGATTCCACAGACGCGGCAGACCATCGAGGCGGAATAATGATCGAGCAAAGCCGCTGCGGCTTTCAGAAGGTGATCCGGAGTTTTGGATCGTTTGGCGCGAGTTTTCCGCCAAGCCTCGAATCGTTTTTTGAGTTTGAGTAAATCAGATGGAATCGCTGATTTCATTAAGAGCTTCCTTGAAAAAGATATATGACATCAACGGAGGATATGCGACCAGCGGTCCCCAAGCACGACGCCTCACCGCAAGGACACGGCGGAGCGCCACGGATTTCATCTCTTCGCCGGGCGTGTTGGTAAGAAATCAGCTTCGCCGCCGCAGTGCCGCAAGGACACGTTGTTCTCGTAGGAGAAAATACTCCAGGTCGAAAATGGCTTCTTCAGGTACAAGACAATAATTGGGGACAAGTTAAGATCCCGAAAGTTTGCTAATCAAGCAACAGAAATCTTCACAGCTTGGTTTTAAACAAAATTGCAGAACTGGGGATGCCGGAGAGCTATCCAGTAGATAAGATCGCAAACGAAGCGGGTGAGGCTCTTTCACTGGGATGAATTAGCCAACAAAGCCTATCTCTTTCTCAATGGCTAAAAACCACAATCAAGGCTTCAGACGCAAAACAACAACAGATATATTCACGATTATGGTGTAGCGAGGGGTTTGTAAATAAGACCGATGACTATGCCGATGATAGTCCACTGGACGAAGTAAGCCGCAGCCTGTCCCAGAGCGAGTTTCAGCCCGATGTTCAGGTTCACGTAGTTGTGCAGCACAAATGCGCAAACCACGAAAATGCCAATGAGAACGCCGAAGCGCGCACCTTCCGTAGCGCCCGATCCGCCCTGATGTATCATTGCGAAAATTATGGCGACAACTTGGATCGATATGAAAGTTGAGACCAATCCAATTGGCATAACAGTCATCATTTCTTCCTTAGGTCGGAATACGGCCGGGTACTTGTGGCCCTCTTTGATAAGAGCTGGCGCCAGCCACAACACTAAGAAACCAAAGGCAAAAGACGCGACCGTGCCACCAAGCGCTGCCAGCCCGAGACGTGAATAGTTCATTTGCGCTCCTTTACAAATTGCGGATCAAAATCACAGTCGGTTCGGCAGGACTGGTTCGCCCAAACAATGATGATTTTGGTAGGGCGAGATATTGAGACTCCTCTTTGCATCAGATTTCGAATATTGCTCATTAATATCTGACCTCGGACTCACATAGAATTTACGCGAGAAAACTCGATGCTTAGCTTATTAAACGACCGAGCAAGCGGGCGCCAAATATTACACCAGTCACGGCTCTGATCGCACCGGAAAAGTCATCCTCGACGCAAAACTGACCCATGACGCCGATTCTTACGCAAATGGGCCATTTGGGGTAGCGTTGCCTTTTGCGAAGCAGTGTACTCTAAAAAACTATCTCATAAATAGAGAAGACCCACGATATCTTGTGGTTAGCAATATGAGCTGAAACCTTTATGACACCGTCGGCATCAGTGTAACAGGACAGATAAATTGTCGTTTGCGACATGAATTATGGCTGCGACAATTAACTCTCCAGAGTTCGATCATTTTTGTCGAAAAATCATCATTAGGTCTCTACATGCTGAGATCACTCATGTCTGATCGCGATCATCGGATCAACTCTCGTCGCATGCCTCGCTGGAAAATAACATGCCAGTAGTGCGACTCCGCTCAACAAGACAGTGACGAATATATACGTCAGTGGATCACCGGCCCCGACTCCATAGAGTAGCCCTCTCATCAACCGCGCTAGCGCTGCCGAGGTGATCACCCCGATGCTGATGCCGATCAAGATGACGGTCATTCCTTGCCTGATTATGAGCGTCATGACGCTACCGCGTTGCGCGCCCAGGGCCATTCTGATGCCGATCTCGTGCGTCCTCTGGGTGACCGCGTATGACGTCACCCCGTAAGTGCCGATGGCGGCCAGCGAGAGCGCGATGACCGCGAATATGGAGAGAAGCGCGAGGTTGAAGCGCCTGCTGGAGACGGAGTCGGAGACGAACTCGTCCATAGTGGCGAAGCGGAAGATGGGTACCTCCTGGTCGGCAGCCCAGATTGCTTGGCGGGCCGCGGCCGCCAAGCTCCGCGGGTCGGAGGTGGTCCGCACGACGATGCCCAGAGCCCAGTCGGATGTTTGTAAATAAGGGGTGTAGACCTCCGGCTGTGGCTCCTCCTCTAGCGCCCTATGCTTGATATCGCGGACAATACCGACAATCGATTGCCAGGGTTCATCGGGATCAGCCCCGACCTTCAGGCGCTTGCCGATGGGGTCTTCCCCGGGCAGGTAGCGGCGGGCGAAGGTCTCATTGATGATTACGGCGGCAGGGGCGTCCTTATTGTCTTGTTCGGTGAACCCTCGCCCATGGATTAATAAAATTCCCAACGTTCTGAAATAGTCGACAGTCACCGCCTCGACCTTAGATATGGGCAACTTGTCCACCGAGTCCGCCTGGGGCCGGCCCTCAATCAGTACACCCGCGCCAATTTCCATCCCCGACAGCGGGATGGCGGAAGTACCTGCAACCGAGGCGACCCCAGGTAGCGCCTTGAGCCGCGCGATCACTTGCTGGTAAAAGGCCATCCTTTGCTCGACCTTCGGGTAGCGCGCACTGGGCAAGCTCAGTTGCGCGGTCAGCACGTGATTCGGATCGAACCCGGCGTCAACTTGATAAAGCCTGATGATACTCCGGATCATCAAACCAGCGCCGATCAGCAGCGCTAACGCCAAGGCCACCTCGGCCGCGACCAATGCCTCGCGGACGTAGTGACGCCGTCGGCTCACTCCTCGCGTCCCCTCCTTCAATGAATCATGGAGGTTGGGCTTTGACGTCTGCCATGCGGGGATGAGCCCGAATATCATCCCAGTCAGCAAGGCTGCGATTAGGGTGAAGGAAACCACACGCAGGTCGGCGCTGACCTCCTTGATGCGCGGGAGATTGTCCGGCGCCAGGGCGACGATCACCTTCGCTCCCCAGAAGGCCAGGACGAACCCAAGGACACCCCCTATCAGTGAGAGCAGGGCGCTTTCCGTCAGCAGTTGTCGAATGATACGCGGCCGGCGTGCCCCAAGCGAGATACGGATAGCGATCTCCTTTTGTCGGTCGACCGCCCGGGCCAGCAGAAGACTGGCGACGTTGGCGCAGGCGATCAGCAACACGAAGCCAGCCGCTCCGAGCAGGATCAGCAGGGCGGATTTGAAATCGCCGACGATCTGATCTTGCATCGGCACGATGATGACGTCGAAGTTGGCGTCGGTCTGGCGGTACTGTCCCCTGTTTCTCGCAGCAATGTTGCTGAGCTGCGTCCGGGCCTGTAGCAAGGTGGTGTCGGGCCTGAGCCGGGCGATGACGGGATAGTTCCAATTGTAACGCAGATTGATCTGCTGCGGGGTGAACGCTACTGGCGCCCAGACATCGGTCTGGGCGGGGAATTGCAACAGGGCTGGGAGATCTGTACCGTGCGGATAGTGGAAGCCTGGCGGCATGACCCCGATGACAATGTAGCTGGCGCCGCTAAGTGTGATCGCCTGCCCAATGATGGCGGGATCACCGCCGAAGCGGCGTTGCCACAAACTGTGACTCAAAATTACCACCCAGTTATGTCCTGGTTGGTCCTCCTCTCGCAGGAAGGTCCGGCCGAGTGCTGGTTTGACGCCTAGGACGGCAAAGAAATCCGCCGTCACTAGTGTGGCCCCGAGTTTTTCTGGCTCACCCTTGCCCTCCAGGTTCAAATCACCCGTGTCGAAAGCGGCAATGTGGTTGAATACGTCGCTCTGGTCCCGGTAGTCAATAAACTGCCCGGGCGAATTGGGAATTTTGTCCAGGCCAAGGTTGAGCTTCGGATTTGCGCCCCAGATATTAACCACGCGCTCCGGTTGTGGATAGGGTAATGGGCGCAGGAGAATCGCATTCGCGACGCTGAAGATCGCTGTGTTTGCGCCGATACCCGAACTGGCCCCGAAGATGTTCATCCGCGATGCGCACCACCGGGAATGAAAAAAATTGAGTTAAGACCAGCAGGCGAGTAGCCGACGCGGATCAATTCGTGGCATCTCTGACTCGTTACCAGCGGTCACGAGAGGTTGCGAAGTCCCTTGGTGGGCTTGACCCCGTGCCGAAGATTGACCCGCGCTGCAAATGGCGCCACCTTTTGTCGGACTCCACGTGGAGAAGGACGTACAGCAGTGTCATTACTGACCAGCAGCGCCGTGACCGCTCTCAACAAGGAGATGACTATGGAAGTCCTCGTCTCTCGCGGATGCGGTCTGGATGTTCATCAGGCCACTGTTGTCGCCTGCCTCTTAACTGGCGAGCCCGGCAAATTGCCGCGCAAGCAGGTCAAGACCTTCTCAACCATGACCAGTGGTCTGATCGAATTACGCGATTGGTTGGCAGCGGCAGATTGTACTGCCGTGGCCATGGAAGCGACCGGCGTCTACTGGAAGCCGGTCTACAACATCCTCGAAGGTCACTTCGAGCTGATCGTCGCCAATGCGCGTCACATCAAGGCCGTGCCGGGTCGCAAGACCGATGTCAAAGATGCCGAGTGGATCGCAGACCTGCTGCGCCACGGCTTGCTGCAACCGAGTTACATCCCGCCACCGGAGTTGCGGGAGTTGCGTTCGCTCTTGCGTTATCGGGTCAAGTTGGTCAATGCCAGGAGCGCTCGGGCGCAATCGCATCATCAAGCTGCTGGAGAGCGCCAACATCAAACTCTCGGGCGTCATTTCGGACCCCTTCGGCGTCTCTGGCCGACTCATGCTCAATGCGCTCAAAGTCGGCGCGGCCACTCCGGAAGAGATGGCCGAATTGGCCCAAAAGCGAATGCGCTCAAAACTGCCGCTTCTGAAGTTGGCGCTCGATGGGCGCATGGAAGCGCATCATCGGCAATTGCTCTCAATCCAACTCGACCGGCTCGACCGATTTGATCGCGACCTCAAGCAAATGGACGCGAAACTCGAGGCCAAGCTCAAACCCTATGCGCGCCAGATGGAGTTGCTCGATGGCATTCCCGGCATTGATTGGGTGGTAGGCGCCACCATCATTGCAGAGATGGGCATCAAGATGAGCCAATGGCCGACTGTCGGCCATCTGACTTCCTGGGCAGGTCTGTGTCCGGGGCAAAACGAGCGCGCCGGCAAACGAGGCAAGACCTCCATTCGTCCCGGCAATCCGTACTTGCGCTCGGCGCTGGTCGAGGCGGCCCTTGCCGCCACCCGCGAGAAGGATTGTTACTTTCGCGAGAAATATTATCGGCTCAAGGCGCGCCGCGGTCACAAACGCGCTGTGGTCGCTATTGCGCACAAGATTCTGGTCGCAATCTATCACGTGCTGAGTAGTGATACGCCCTATCAAGAGTTGGGCGCTGACTATCTCGAACGTTTAGAGCCAGAACGTCTAAAACTCAATCTGGTGCGCCGGCTGGAGCGGCTGGGTTTTCAGGTCAAACTCGAACCCAGGCGCGCTTAGCCAGCCATCGGTTAGGTTAAGCTTCAGGAAGGGAGTTGAACTTCTCCCTTGCTTGCAGTTTTATCAAAGAACCTGTTTCGGCGGGAAAGGGTGAGTTTGCCCTTTTGTCCCGCAAATGTAAGCCATGTTTTTCACAGCAGGGGCACGTTAAAACCGCAAGTACGCGCCTCACATCCAAGTCCGAGGCCGGACTGGCGAGTTCCGTTGCGACTGAAAAGGGCGGGGAAGAATTACACTCAGCCCCATGACTCAGGTTAAAGGTGGACCTTTTCAGGGCAGCGATTCCACATTAAAAAAGAACTTGAAAGTGCCACCCGTCGTGCCGCCCGGGGCGGGCATAACCTCTAATGAGGTGGTGACCTTGACCGGAATGCTTGACGTGAAGTGCCAGAGTGGTACCGTGCGCACTTGCAGGATTCCTGTGCCGGGCTCTCCCGCAAGAGGCAGTTCGTCGCGCTTGAAGGAGATGGTGCGAAATTCACCCGGCGGTATCGCCACCTCGGTGCTATTGGCGATGACTCTGCCCTTCTCGTTGTAGAGCCTCATCTGCATACTGATCGGTTCGCCGACCTCGCCCGCAGGCGCCGGATTGAACGCGGTGAAGCGCAGCGTGTCTCCGGGCGCAAGCGCTACCAAAGCTGTCGCGCCGGTCTTGGTGGTTGTGTTGTCTTGCGCTAATGGTTGAGAGCCAGCCGTTAGTTGAAACGATAAGACAGTTAATAGCACAATCGTCGCCATCCGATTGATTCGCGTGCCTCGCCTATAGTTGATGCGCATTATTTAACCCCTTTCATTGTCACTGTTTTCATGGTCTTCGCTATATATTCTTATTCCTCGACGCGGATAATTTACCTCGGTCGGCGTGCGGCCGCAGCGAGCAAATTCACACGAGTGCTGTGAACTAGTTCACAGCGCAAATTCGGAGAAAAGGCGGCAGAGTTGGCGAGAATGTCTTTACGGTGGTTGCACCGCCTGCTGCCGCGCTCCGGCTTTAGCAGCGACTGAAAGGTGGTGTCCCTTCGGCAGAATGGCGTCGGCGCTAGTAAAACGGGTTTCGGGAGAAATTTTGATTTTTGTTACGGCAGCGGCGTCAAAACGAAGCCAGGCGCCAAAATAAAAAGGATTGTGGCCATAGCTTCCCTCATCATTAACTTCGCAGACATTTTGAGGGCGCGGGGGCACAATCATTCGGACCGGAGCACAATCATTGGATCAACTTTCGTCGCCCGCCGCGCCGGTAGATAGATAGCCGCAAACGCAATTATTGACAGAAACAGCGACACTCCTGCGTAGGCGATAGGGTCGACCGAGAGGTCGGAGGTTCGAATCCTCTCGCCCCGATCTAAAAATAAAAGGGTTGCGGATTTTCTCCGCGCAACTCGCGGCGGTCAGTCTTTGCTACGAGATATGGTTACTGCTGCGGAACGGCGGAGCGAAAGCGCCGCTTGATATTCGACTACTGCCATGCTGCTCGAATAGCAGTGGGAGGGCGCGCGTCTGATTCTTTACAAATCGTTTCTTTTGTTCAGAACCCAACCTTCAGCCTTAATCGCCGCGTTTCCATTGGATGTCTGGTGTTGGCCGCCGTCCCGCCAACATTGACTATCTCGACGAACTCGCCCGCCGTGTTGCTGCCCGGTTCGTTGGCGCGAATCTCGTTGATGATCACCTGGGCCGGCGCGACGCCCTGAATACTCACCGACTCCGCTGACACGCCATTCCCCTTATTATAGCGACAAACTGTCACGTCTCGCGCCTCCGTTCGAACTGATTGAGCGTCACCGTCCTTACGGAATCTTGAGCTTAGCGGAAGGTAGGCGCGTGGGGCCCATGTTGCAGTTAGGTTGGCTTAAATCCGTTTCCCAAATCAAATTTATATTACTGTCTGAACGACATCGTATAAGGCAGCATTGAGTTGCCCCGCCCTCTACTCACCCTCATATCGACTTGGCGTTCAAGCGATTAGTCATCCCCGAAGGCTGCGGCCGACGCGGCGGAGAGGGAATCGTGCGCCATTATAACGTGAGGCTCCCCCTTGGTTAAGGATAACCGGCCAGTTATCTGGCGGATTCGTCTGTTTACCCTGAGCGTGCTTTACCTGACGCCACTGTGGGATAAGCAACGCGGCTCTCTCTAAAAGCGGAGCCGCAACATCACCAGTCATTGCTGATTCTTTTAACAGTAATGACTTTCCACAATCCGAAACAGTTAACAAGGAGAAGTATGAACAGACAACTTAGTCGACGCCTTTTCACTATCGGCCTCGTGGCCGTTATTGGCTTGTGCCTTAGCATCGGCCTGAGCTATCTGCCGCTGAGCAGAACCGGGGCGCAAAGCAGCATCCCTTCCGCCAAGGCGACCATGCAGATGGGCAATATCGCGGTCATGGCTGCGAAACTCGGAGCGGGCAGCTCCAAATCCAACTGGACTACCGTTATGCACGGCGTCATGAAGACATCCCAGCAGAAGGACATGGTTATGACCGCTTCGATGGAAGTCGGTCTCTACACCAGGACGCTCGTCAGGAGCAAACTCGGAACTCCTGACACCTCTTCGGCCACAGCCGGAGTAGAAGTCCGCATGGTCGTGGATGCCGGAACACCTAACGAGCGGATAGCTTACCCGGGAGCCGTGGTTTTCGGCAGAAGGACGCAAGAACTGACGGCTACTTTCCAGGGCATCATTGATGGATGCCTGACGGTTGACCCGGCGACGGGCGGCGTCATCATTAACGAGACCTGTGTCAGGCCTGAAGAGCTTCAGTTGGTCCTCGATACAATGAATGCCAACTCCTTCGTCTTCGGGCTGGATGATTTGGGCGCCGGCGTTCATTCAGTGAAGATGCAGGCGAGGATGGCGCTAAATACCACCGTCCAGACAGGCGACGCGGAAGCCAGATGTACCCTCGGCAAGGGCAGTATGGCTGTGGAAGAAGTCCGTCTGGTGAAGGGAATGCAGATTGAGTTCTAACCTCAAGCTATGCCCAAATAAACGTACAGGGCGGGATTGATTTTGTCGGTGAGAGCCGGAGAGCGTCGGAAGACCATTCTCCGGCTCTCTCTTTATAGCGCCTACCCGTGAAAACATTCAGCCTTCTGGCAATTCTTAGTAATTCCGACAGGTGTGCGACGCCTTGCAAACTTGCCAACTCCGCGCCAATCGAAGCCTTCAGCGATCGATCATCAGATATTTCCCTATCTATAGCCACTAATGGCTACGCTGCTCTCGCCACCGCATTGGCCATCTCTATCGCCACTGCGGTCATTCGGTGTCGCAGATCCGGCGAAAGCCGACCTACGAGTACGTCCATCAGCCGATCGGCGCTTTGCCTGATCAGCTCGGCGTTCTCATCCGAAATTGGCGTTTTGCTGGCCAGCGTCCGAATCTGCGCCACGTCGGCTATCCACACCGCGAGGTCCGGCGGCTGAAGCAATGACGGCTTGCTATTGACTCTTCATGCGATTCGATTATGATTCGCGCGTTTGCCTTTCAAAGAGAGGCGCAGATAGAAACCATTGAAACAAACCACAAAAGCTTACACTACCGAAACACTCGCGCAGGCAACCACTACGGACGCCATAAATAGACCGCGAGCTTCGACGTACAAGGAGTTTGGAAGTGAAGGGACTGACTCAGATTCTATTGATGGCTTTGGCGGTGTTCGCGACCTACTCATTGTCAAGAGCGCAGGATGAGCCTTTATGGCAATATATTGGCTCTACGACAAATGAGAAGACTGGAGAAATAACTTTCTTCCAGGCAAGAGATTGCTATAGGTTTACAGACGCAGAAAGCGCTAAGTATCCCAAACTTGCTATTAGACAGCAGACTGGCGATACGCCGCCCGTTAAGGAAGCCGTTGAGGAATACGATTGCAAGGGACGAGCGTCCAGAATCAGAATGTGGCTTTACAAGGACGGCACTGAGAAAAAAGAGAAGAATCTTGATTGGGTGGAAGTCGTTCCCGGCTCTGTCGGAGAGGCCCTATTGAAGTACGCATGCCGAGATAGAAAGGAAGAGAAATAACCGCACTAAAGCTTGGTAACAGTTCGGCTTTGCTTTTCTGTGTTTAATCGCCCCACAACGCGCCCGAACGCCGACCCGAATATCTATCAGGCGCCTAATTCCTAAAGCCCGCATGAACACGGCAAAGCGCGAAGATGCGGCCTGTCACGCTCGGCTCTTCTGCCAGTCTTCCTCTCCACTTTGAGGGAACATTCCCAGCTTTTGCTTTTCAGTATTGACGGCTTCGATTGGCGCGGAGCCCGAGAGACGGCGCGCGAACGCCTTCGGCGCGACGAACTTTCCCAACCATAGAAATCGGTGGGCATTTACTCGCAGCGCATGGAATCCAAAGGGGGGAAGCCCAACGTAAATATTGGCGCGAAAGTGTGGGGCATATCCGCCCCGATTCACGCCCTGAATGGAGACAAATCTATGCAAAACTATCTCTTCATCGGCGGCGGCAAAGACGGCCTGAGCCTTCCGGCGCCCGACGACGCGGAGTCCGTACAACTGAGCCAAGAAACCTACATCCGCGACTCACTAGCCGTCGGCGCCTTCGCGTCCATCACATTCTACAGACACGAAGAACTGAAGCCGGAAGAGATTCTCGACCTCCTGGTAAAGCATCACGGGGCGTGGGCCTACTTACAGCCCACGCTGATGGTTAAGATTGGCGCGGAGTCGGAGAGATAGCGGGTCGTCGCATCGGTATTTTCAATAACTTCATCAAGCTGCTCGCCGCTCGTAGCGGTGATGTAGTCCGCAGTGTCCTTGCGGCATCGCGGCGCAGGTGAGAAAACCACATGCGCAATGTCACGTTGACGCAAGAACGCGAACGGTCCCAAAAGATCGAAAAGCCGGTCGGCGAAGGTAAGCTGACCGGCTTTTTCTATTGCCATATGCCATATGGCTTATGAAGCAGTGACGAGAGATTTGGATTCTCGTCACTCGCCACTGCTTTTCTCAGTACTGGACATTGCCCGACTGGCTGACGTTACCCGACCTGAAGCCGATGAAGAGTTGCCTCCCGATTCGGCTGTACCGGGTATTGGTCATTCTGACCGTGGTGGTGGGGCTGTCGGTCCGCGCGATCGCCTCGCCCATCACCGAGATGTCGCATCGGTCGATGAACATGGAGACCTTGAATGTTGTTCCGCCGTTCTGGCGGATGAACTTGCCGCCGTTTCTAGCGAGGAAGTTCCTGACTGTGAAGGTGCTCGCCGCATTGATCTGAAAAACCTTGTCATCAGCGTTAAAAGCCGTACCCCCATCGATGGTGACGGTACCCGATTTCTTCACGGTCAAAGCATCTTCCCCGACGTCTTGCCAGTGGACATTGGTCAACGTCACATTACCCTCTGTGTGTATGCCGTCGGCCGCCGGCGCCCCGAGGACGACATTCCGCAGAGTCCCGTTGACGACCTTGAATACAGGTTTTTGACTCTCGCTCTGACTGCCGTCTCCCAACTCCGGCCCTGCCACATATCGGGTACAATTTCCATTGAAAGTGGTTCCGGAGACGAGTATGGTGGCGTGCACGGTGACCGTCCTAGTTACCTGGCAACTGGGAATGGTTTGAGCGCCGGCCACGCCGGCGATCATGGACAGGATAAACATACATAGCGCCAGATGTTTGGCTCTCATTTTTTCTCCTAAAGCGCGTGGTGTGTTCTTGAATGATCTGGAGAGGGGATTGACCGCCGAACAAATACTCTTAAACCATGCCATTGTCAACCTAATTTTCCTAACGCCATTTCCCAGCCGATCAGCACGACCGCCCGATCACGCTCGCTCAATTCATTGTATCTCCTGTCTCCTAAGTTTGCGGTTTTGTGGCGCTGCAAATAGTCGGTTTACAGTCCGCGCGCCACGGTTCGGTTGACGAAAGCTCCGATCGGCTTCATGCCGAACCTGCTTTTATCCATACTGATGTAAGAGCTGTCTGCCCCGGAGTTTGGCGGTCAAGACTGCGTCACTGACATCGATCCGCGACGCCCCTTACCTCGCGCAGTAAAATGCCCGGATGCGCTTCGGAAGTCTTCAAACGGCTCAAAAATAGTTATCAAAAAACATTCAAATAGCGCTCAAGCGCTTGATGCATCAGCAAATAGAGGCGTCGCAACACGGTGAAAACTTGTCTTGCGTATGACAAGAATAAGCGCATATCGCATGAGCATTCGGCGCCCCGATACGACAAATTGGCGCTAGGGCGCCGAATGCTCACAATATGCAGGGAAAAAACCATCCGGCAGGTATAGGCAGGGAAGTGGGACCAGTGTATAATCTCTCCAACTCGCAGTGGTATATCCAATGGCTGAGGACGCTGCGGAATCGGGGAGCCGAAAGGCTCCCCAAAGATCAAAAAGCCGGTCAGTGGAGATCATCGCTGGCCGGCTTTTTCCATATCGAGAAGAATCTTGACGCGATGGGAAGGGAAGCGCACAATCCGCGCAACTCGCAGTGGTATTCCAATGACTGAAGACGCTGCGGAACAGGGGGGCCGAAAGGATCCCCAAAAGGGCTCCTCAAAGGCCGGTAGGCGAAGGCAACGCTGACCGGCTTTTTCTATTTGGCTACCGTCGACGCGGAATCTTTTGACGGTCTCGCGTTCGTTCGGAAGCGCGACCAGAAACTATATCGGGATACCGCCAAGGCGATAAACCAAGACTCTCGGTAATAGAAAGTTGCTCCCCTAACTCATAAATAGTCTGCAACATATCCGCCTTCGGCAGAAATATTTCGATAGAATTTAATTTTCGCGAAATTTTGTCACCCTTTTTATCACTATCTATCGAAGGTCAGCCGGGGCTGGCTTTTGAATGCATGTAGAGATTTTACAGGGGCGTCTCTGACACGCTGGATGTCGCGGAAGTAATCGCGAGGCGCCTCTGTTAACCCTACTCACGTCTGCGCTGGAGTGGCGCTACGTTGTTGCTGCTTGACGGAAAGAACAGGCTGGTTCGGTCATTGGTCGGGCAATTGAACAATTCGCAAGAATCCGAGGTCGTTTCACAACATCAAAATCTATGTCCGCAGTGTTCAATGTGATAGGCGGGTTTGCTCCATATCAGGCCGCAGAACAGCTCGGGCATCATTCAGGCTCGATTTATTTTTTGGAAGGAGAAAAGATATGAAGAAGACTTCGTTGTTAAAGCTTGTGGGCGCGCTATTGATTGCAGCCGGCGCCTTTTTCACTCCATCAACTTTGGTTGCAAAAGGAGGATCCTTGGCTTGCCGTCCTGATGGCGTCACCTGCAGACCCAGTGATTTTATCCCGTGTTGCGGTGTTTGCTCAAAAGGGATTTGCAGACCGATTTTGGAATAACCTGCCGCAGTATTTATAAGGGGAAGCGCAAATCGAGCGTTTTTCATATCTTTGTTTCGATTCAGCTCGATTTGCACTCTCTCCGTTAATAATCACTCGCGCAAAAATAATCCGGCATTATCCATCGTAGGGGCAGACCTGCGTGTGGGGCCCCGGCCGCGGTGTACGACGTGACACCGGGGCCCCACACGCAGGTCTGCCCCTACGATA